>Ga0247817_10000147_pt1 | contig 49800 bp, 34 predicted proteins | sample UWRJL212509R1_FD_178010 | JGI IMG/M metagenome (GOLD analysis project Ga0247817, IMG submission 178010) | Plant litter microbial communities from Arlington Agricultural Research Station in Wisconsin, United States - UWRJ-L212-509R-1 | ecosystem: Environmental > Terrestrial > Plant litter >... | reverse complement strand
ATTTATCGCAAGGTTCGCAAAGTTTTTACGCAAAGAACGCTACGAAGCTGAACACATTAATTGTGGTGAATAAAATACAAATGTATCAGCGTTTGTAAATAGTACAATCTTGTTAGAACTTGCGTGAACGATGGAAGCGACATCCTTTTGTGCAGCGCAGCGTAACAAAAGATATAGTGGACAGCGCGACCCAAGCCTTAGAAAAGTAGTGTACTAAGTCAGAGCTCCCAGGCGAGGGATACGCCAGAAGAATACTTCAAAAAAAAAACTGTATTGTAACTTATTTATTTTATTTTGCAGCTTCAAATTTCCTTATGAACTCTACTCATCACGTGCTAATTATTGGATTTGTATGGCCCGAACCGGACTCGTCGGCCGCAGGAAGCAGAATGTTGCAATTGATAGACTTGTTTATAAGACAAGGATGGAAAGTGACATTTGCAAGTACTGCCCTTGCGAGTGATTACATGGTAGATTTGGATAAAATTGGAGTTGCACAAGAAAGAATTGTGCTCAATGATTCGGGTTTTGATACATTCGTAAAGCAATTAAATCCATCAATAGTGTTATTTGACCGGTTCATGACTGAAGAACAATTTGGTTGGCGGATAGCAGAAAATTGCCCAAATGCATTACGGATATTAGATACTGAAGATTTGCATTGCCTAAGGCACGCACGGCATTTAGCAATTAAAGAGGATAGAGAGTTTTCGACTTCAGATTTGTTTTCAGACATTGCAAAGAGAGAAGTTGCCAGTATTTTGCGATCAGATATTTCGTTGATGATCTCAGAAGTTGAGATTGATTTGCTTCGGAATTTCTTTAAAGTAGATTCGGGTTTGTTACATTACTTACCATTTTTGCTTAAGCCAATTGACAGAAACAACATAGCATGGTCAACTTTTGAAGAAAAAAAAGATTTTGTATTTGTTGGAAATTTTCATCATGAGCCAAACAGAGATGCCATGCTGTACTTAAAAGAACATATATGGCCACAAATCAGGAAAAAATTACCAAACGCTATTATGAAAGTTTATGGGGCATATATACCTCCACGAATTGCCCAGCTTCACAAACCTGAATTTGGATTTTATATTATGGGTCGTGTACAAAGCTCGATGGAAGTTGTAGAAAAAGCAAAAGTGGTTTTGGCTCCTTTACGTTTTGGTGCCGGAATAAAAGGTAAATTGACCGAAGCAATGATTTGCGGAACACCGAGCGTAACTACATCAATTGGTGCCGAGTCAATGCACGGCGAATTAGATTGGAACGGCATTATTGTAAATTCGCCGGAAGATTTTGCTAAAGCCGCAGTAACATTATATCAGGATGCGGAAATGTGGGATACGTCACGTGAAAATGGGATTGAAATAATAAATCAACGTTTTCAGGCGAGCAAATTTGAAACGCAATTTATTGTTTATATACAAGACGTTATTTCTAATTTAGAAAATCGTCGTCTTGAAAATTTTACAGGCGCAATGTTGTTGCATCAAACTATGGCGGCTACAAAATATATGTCGCGCTGGATTGAGGTTAAGAGCAGATTGTCAGAGTAATAATAATAATTTATATATTTTATTGCGTTATTCTTTGATTATTAGTAATTTATATTATCTTTATAGTTGCTTATTATAATTGAAAGTATCGGAGTGCCCCGAAGATATTACAATTATAAGAAGTAACATTTTACATAGTATTCACCTATAATTTTCATACCTACATGAAATTCAGGGTTATATATCTTTTCATTCTACTCTTTTACTCGACACTGGGTTTTTCTCAGTTGCCTGCATTTACTTTGGACATTACTCCAACAAATGAAACCTGTCCGTTCAACGGTTCTGTTTCTATGAGTTTAGGAAATACTGCTCCAGGCGCTACAATTCTATATAGTTTATATTTATTGCCAAACGTCACGACGCCAATAGACCAGTTTACTCAAAACTCTAAAAGTGGTTTGAATGATGGTAATTATCGTATAATAGCGACGCAGACTTTAGGAAATTCGTCCAATTCGCAAACAAAGGATTTTACCATTGTTGACCAAACTGTTTCTTTGTTGTTTACTGTTACCCAATCTATTTCGGCCAGTTGTAATCTTACCGGTGGCGTATTAACCGTAAATGTAACTTCAGGAAAAGCACCGTTTTTATATGAAATATTTTCAGGGCCTACAACCACTTCTTTACAAAGTTCAAATGTTTTTTCAGGATTATCTGCCGGTGATTACATTATTAGGGTTGTCGATGCTTGTGGAACAGGAGAAGTGCTTTTTTATACATTGATTTTGGATACGACAACATTGAGCATCGGAGCAACAACCTCGCCACCAGTGGCAACTTCCTGCACCAGTATTGATGTTTTTAATACCATTACGCCAGCTCCGGGAACGGATATGATTTATCCGCTGACCGTCGTTTATACCATTCATCCTCCTATAGGTCCTTCTGAAACGATCACAGAGGTATTCACAACTGGACCGGCTGATGAGCTTGAATTGATGCATACTTTACAACTTTTAAGCCAAGCCTATACTTATGACCTTTCTGTAACGGATAATTGCAACCAGAATTTTTCGCTTTTAGGGAATTTGATTGATCCAAATCCAACCGTTTCGTTAAGCGGAACTCCGAATGAATGCGGAAAAGAATATCTTACGGTAAACGTTTCAAACTTTTCGCCGCCTTATACAATTAATTTTACTGATTCACCAATTGGTTTTAATCCTGTAGCGTTCAATCCTGCTCATAACAACCCATTCGTGGTTCCAAGTGTGGTTTACGGATCAGATACTAACACGGTTCCAGCGGGTAATTATAGTATCGAAATTACGGATAGTTGCTTCCGAACAAGTATTGCAAATTACGTTGTAATAAAAGTGCCAATAGTAATTAATCCGATAGAAACTAAACCAAGTTGTGACAATCCAAACGGAAGCATTCGAATTGTTTTACCCGATGGAAGAAAAATTGTATCGGCAACTTTAGTCTCGGCACATTCTAACTATACTGTGTCTTTACCGCAGAATTTAGCGTCATTTATAAATACTGCAGGCGTACTCTTCGTGCCGAATTTACCGGTTGGACCATACGTTTTTTCGATTGTTGACAATTGCGGTGAAACACATTTTCCGGTAAATGCAGAAATTGACCCTTTCACGGTATCTCCAACCTTAGATGCAACAGCTCGTTTTAGTTGTATGCCCGATAATGGCTCTATAAGAGTCAGAACTCCAAATGGCGATCTTGAAACACTTATAATCACTGTTGCTCCTTCTGATTTTCCGCATACGATTCCCTACGATGTTACCAGTTTAATAAATTCCAGTGGTATTTTTTATATGAATAATTTACCGGAAGGATTGTATAAATTTGAAGGAACTGATGCATGCGGAACACCATTATCAGCGTCAAGAACGATTAACGGGTACGATCCAGGAAGCAATAATTATAATTTACAGCGCAATTGCGGTTCTTTTCACATTACCGTAACCGATTATAGTAATATAATCGGTACTTATTTTTTTCAAAAACTCGATACAAATACCAATCTTTGGGAACATCCGGATACTGGAGTTGATTATGTAAATACTGCTGTTCCTCCAACCAGCGTCAACGGATTACCACTTACCAATAATAATCCGCTGATCAATCGGAGTGATTTGGGAACATTCCGAATCGTAAAAGTAATTCAGGTTTTTGAAGGTGGAAATGCAACTTGCCAGGAAGTTTACGGACCGTTTGATTTTTTCGACAGCCTTGTAATAAAAAATGCCTTTCGGCTTGATTGTGTTGGCGGACCCGGACCTACAAGTATTTACATAGATGTTGAAGGAGCGCCACCGTATGTTTTTCGATATCGGGCAACGCCATCTTCACCCTACATTACTAACACTACTGGAAACGTTTTTGAAAATTTACAGCCTGGAATTTTATATGATTTCCAGGTCGAGGATAATTGCGGAAGCCAACGATTGCTTTCAAAAGATCTTGCAAGTTTGTTGCCACTTGTAGTTGCGAATGATCCGGTCGATGCAAATGGAAATTCTGAATTGCTTGAGTGTGTCGAAAATGGAGAAACTACAGCAACATTTAATCTGCGCAGTTTTGAAACCAGTATACTGGGAAATCAGTCACCTGATAATTACGTAATTACCTATCACAGAACGCCTCAGGATGCCGCAAGTGGAAGCGATCCAATGTCAACGCCACATTTAACTACTTCCAATCATGAAACTATTTATGTTCGAGTAGAACACAAAACAATCGGAATTTGTTATGACGTAACTTCATTTGATTTGTACGTTGGGCAAAAGCCGGTAATCACAACTTCTCCTGATGCATACATTTGTGATGGTGGTGAAGTTACGATTTTTGCAGAAAGCGGCTATCAGGAATATACTTGGTCAACCGGTGAAACCACATCGTCAATCACCGTTGATGCTCCTGGAACGTATACTGTTACAGCAAAAAACATCTATGGAACATCATCTTGTGAATCCGATGTCAAAACGATAATTGTGCATCCTTCCGGAATTCCAACCGAGCTCAAAATCGAAGTTTCCGATTGGACGGACAATCAAAATACCATAACAGTTGTCGCAGATGGCATCGGAGCTTATGAATATTCTCTCGACGGGATTAACTACCAGCCTGAAAATCATTTCGGAAATCTTAGTCCTGGCGTTTATAAAGTTTTTGTGAAAGATACACGCGGTTGCGGCGAATTTGATGATGAAGTTGTGCTGCTGAACTATCCGAAATTTTTCACGCCGAATGGAGATGGTTATAATGATAGATGGCAAATTAGATTTGCTGCACTCGAACCTAACATGCAAATTTATATTTACGATCGATACGGAAAACTTCTGACTGGATTCGATTCTAAAAGTTCAGGTTGGGACGGAAATTACAACGGGAATCAAATGCCTTCAACAGACTATTGGTTTGTAGTTGAAAGAGCTGATGGAAGAGTTTTCAGAGGTCATTTTGCAATGAAACGCTAATCGTTTTTACGATATTTCCGGTAAAATTTAAGAGTTTGATACAATCCCATTCCAAAGAAAAACAACGGAATTATATAACGCATCAAATACGTCGATAAGTTGTCCGCGCTTTCGGTTACAAGGCTCAGAAACAAAACCAGGGAAAGCATTCCGCAGAACGTTCCGATTACTGTTCCGGCTAGGTAAGTATATTTGTTGTTCTTTTCAACCGATATGTATTTTGCATTGACCAGGTATAAATTCCAGCCTGTCCAAAATGGAATCTGGATGAAATTCAGGCTGCTAAAAATAATCCCGATTACAAACGCACTATAATCTAAATAGCCTGACAATCCGGAAGCTTGCGTTGTTTCACCCGATGATGACGAATAAAAACTCCACGCGAGTAAAAACATAAAAAGTATTGAGAAAACCTCGATCACTTTGATCAGTTTCTTGTTGTGAGTCAACTGGTTTGCAAAGAGCAAAGTTGCAAATATTACGATTCCTTCAATGATAATTACGCCTAATAAATAAGTTATTAAATCCTGAAATCCTGTTTTCAGATAAATCTCATAACCAATTACATTCAGATATCCGAGCGGAATCGAGCCTACAAAGCTGACTAAAAAACCAATAAATATGTTTTTTAGGGCTTTCATTCTTAAAAACTGAATATTTTTTTGTTCTGTAAATTATGAAGCCTGAATTGTTCCATTCCGGCCTTATGTGTTAAATATGGCGCGCCATTCTTGTGGTTTTCAACACTGATTTCATACATGTATGTAATGTGGCGCATGAGTTCTTTCCATGCAAAAAACAACGAATGTTTCGGATCGTAAATGTGTGTTGGCTCGCTTCCTGCGCCATTAATTTCTACTATCGAGAAATTCTCGCCACGTTCAAGTTCGGCCATCGATTTGTACATCAAATCAATTCTTCCAAAATAAAAACCATCAATCTGAAGGCAGATTTCGTTCAATACATCATTTAATTTTGGAGTAATCCAATTGCTTCCATCGATAAATTTTGCGCCACGGGCGTGATTTCCGTATGGAACAAGATTGATTTGTTCGCCATTTTCCGGAATTTCCAGCAATCGTTTTCCGTATTCTTTACGAAGGACTTTCAACTGCAGTTCATATCTTGGATTGGACTTGATTAACTCTTCAATTGTAGAAGTTCCGTTTCCGCTTACAATTAGGAATTCCTTTGCAACAATTCCGGTTATTTTTCCTTCTTTTTCGTGTGGATAACGGACGTAAAAAATACCGATTTCATTTTCATACGGAATCAGATCTTGTACCAAATAATCAAAATTTGCTTTGTTGGAATAAACTTTTAAATCTTCAGGAGTGCCTATTTTCTTAACAGCTGAACCTCTCAATCCAATGTCAGGTTTTGCAATCAGCGGAAATTGAATTCCGTTTTCATTCACATACTTTAAGATGTTTTCGATCGAAGTATTTTCTTTTATCAGAATGGTTTTTGGGTAATATTGTTGCGGAATCAAATCATAGATTTCCTTTTTAGATTCCATCATGAAACCGCCATTTGTTATCGTTGGATTTGCCGCATTAAAGAAGAAAATGGTTCGTTCCCGCAACGCATAATACGCCCACAGGAAATAAATCGGAATGTAAACAATCCCGAAAGGCCAATATTCCCAATGCGTTAGTTTATGAAAAAACAGTCTCACGGTTACGATATTATAAACGAATTCGCCGTTTCGTCTTTGTTGATTAAATCAGAATAATACAGTACGAGTTTGTCGTTTTCGATAACAGTTTGCGTGATACTTAAAGTTTTAAGAATGTCATTTCTGTTGATGACCAGGCCGTTTTCGCAATTACCGCTTTCGGTATACTGATGAAAATGCAGCATGTCTTTTTCGGTTACAGTATTGTTCGATTTTAAGTAAGTTGCAAACCATTCGGTACGTTTTTCGCGAACATCCGCCGGATATAATGTTGACGATGACCAGATATGCGCTTCGGAAGTGTCGAGAGAAACGGTTTCTTTCTCCGTTCCATTCCAGCGTAATTGATACAACTTTTGATTTTCAAAAAGCACAATTGTAAAAGGCTCTACATGTTCCAGATCGATTTCCGTCCACGAGTGAACCGGAGATTCAGTAGACATCAAATCCAAAACGATCAGTCCGCGGCTTCTTCTATATGGCGGATTCATCACATGTTTTTCGGCAGCGCCATTGAGCAAAACAAGTACATTCGCATTTTCATCGACTACATACCAGGTTCCGCCGGCTTTAGGATCTTTTGGAAAAAGAAGCGTCTTGTTGTTGATAGTATATTTTTGAGGTGCGATCGCAGGTCGGATAACTTGTTCGTCGCGATTCGAAGTAATGATAATTTTACCGTTTGAGGCAACGAAACTTACTGTGCACATTGATTTCTATATTCGATTGTAGAACGGGCAACGCCAAAATTTGCGTCGATTTGAATAAACTCACATTGAATGATGGCCACTTTTATTAGCGCCTGATGGTGTATGCAGTGTTCGAGGTTGTACAGTAATTCACGGTTGTAATTGCTTTCGATCAATATTTCTTCACCATCTATTATTTGTTGCAGTGAAATGGCTTTGTTTGATCTGTCAAGATTGTTTTGAACGGCGATAATACAGTCAATTGCAAATTCGGTATCGGTCTGGATTTTTTTGTCGCGTTGACGGTTGTCATAATTTACCAATCCCGAATCATAATGATTTTCGAGGCACTGAAACATTTCTATAATATGTCTGGTATGTTCGCCTATTGTTGCATTGCTCAGGGCTTTGCATTGTTTAGTATATTCTTCGCAAGGAAGTTGCCTGAGTAGATCGACTAATTCATTCAGGCTATTATTGATAGATGCTAGGAGCATTTGTTCATATTATTTGTTATAAATGTTTTTTGATTGAACGTGTAAATTTAGTTAAAATCTAATATCAAATATTACATGATTACGATTTCGTGAAATTTATTTACGAATTTGTCTTGGATTCAGTTTTAGGTGATGTTTAACAGTTGAAAATACGGGAAAAACGTGTTGAAATATTTAGTTAATATGGAATCTGCAAAAAAATAAACATTAAGAAATTAAGAAGCATTAAGTATAAGACAAGAAACTATTCTTAATGTAACTTAATATCTTAATGGTCTAAAAAACAAAAAGCCTTTTCATAGAAAAGGCTTTAAATGTTATAAGGTATGATCTAAGAAACCAACGTTCTCGAAATCACGATTTTCTGAATCTCAGAAGTTCCTTCATAAATCTGCGTAATCTTTGCGTCACGCATCATACGCTCCACATGATATTCGGCAACATAACCGTTTCCGCCGTGAATTTGTACGGCTTCAATTGTTGTGTCCATTGCGACTTGCGACGAATATAATTTTGCCATCGCGCCCGATTGTGAAATGTCCTTTCCTTCGTCCTTTTCAGAAGCAGCCTTCAGACACAATAATTTGGCACACATAATATTTGTTGCCATATCGACCAATTTGAATGCAATTGCCTGATGTTTAAAAATTTCTTTACCAAATGCCTTGCGCTGTTGTGAATAATCGAGTGCCATTTCATAAGCCCCCGTTGCAATTCCCAATGCCTGCGAAGCGATTCCGATACGGCCGCCATTCAAAACATTCATTGCGAAATTGAATCCGAAACCATCAGCACCAATCCTGTTTTCTTTCGGAACTTTTACGTCGGTAAACATTAATGAATGCGTATCGCTTCCTCGGATTCCCATTTTCTTTTCCTTTGGTCCTATTTCAAAACCAGCCCAGCCTTTTTCAACTATAAAAGCATTGATTCCTTTATGTCCTTTTTCAACGTCTGTATGCGCAATAACAATATAGGTCGATGCTGTTGCACCATTTGTAATCCAGTTTTTGGTACCATTCAAAATATAATGATTGCCTTTATCAATCGCCGTAGTTTTTTGCGAAGTCGCATCACTTCCTGCTTCCGGTTCTGAAAGGCAGAATGCACCAATTACTTCACCTTTTGCGAGCGGAACCAAATATTTCATCTTTTGCTCTTCGTTACAGTATTTTTCCAATCCGGCGCAAACAAGAGAGTTGTTAACCGACATGATTACTGCTGCTGAAGCATCAACTTTTGCGATTTCGGTCATTGCCAAAACATAAGAAACGCTATCCAAACCGGAACCTCCATATTTTGGGTCTACCATCATCCCTAAAAACCCAAGGTCGCCCATCATTTTGACTTGCTCCGTTGGAAATTTAGAATGCTCATCTCTTTCAATTACGCCCGGAAGCAATTCTGCAACAGCAAAATCCCTCGCGGCTTGTTGAATCATCAATTGTTCTTCGGTAAGATTAAAATCCATAATTTTCTAAATAATTTTTGCGTTTACTGTTTGTTTTGCGCCCAAATGTAAATATTTATTATCATATTTTCAATCAGATTGGTTAATTTTGACGTCATGCTTAAAGAAAACTATAACGTTATCGGGGTTATGTCGGGAACTTCACTTGATGGCGTCGATCTGGCCCATATCCATTTTAAAACCCGAAATGGAAAATGGTCGTTTGAAATCCTTGAAAGTGAAACTATACCGTACAGTGAAAATTGGATTGCAACACTCAAAAATGCGGTCGATTTCTCAAAATCCGAATTGCAGCAGCTCAACTCAGATTATACCGTATTATTAGGTGCCATTATCTCCGGGTTTATTACCAGACATGCAATTAAAAATCTTGACGCGGTTTGCTCGCACGGACATACGATTTTGCATCAGCCACAAAATGGTTTTACGCTTCAAATTGGTAATCTTCCTGAAATAGCAGATGTTACAGGGCAAACGATTGTTTGTGATTTTCGGGTACAAGATGTAAAGTTAGGCGGACAAGGCGCGCCATTAGTTCCCATTGGTGACCGGATTTTGTTCCCTGATTTTGATTATTGCCTGAATCTCGGCGGATTTTCAAATGTTTCGTTTGAGGAAAATGAAAAAAGGATTGCTTTTGATATTTCGCCGGTAAATACCGTATTAAATTTTTATGCGAACCAACTCGGATTTGATTATGACGATAAAGGAACGATTTCAAGCACCGGAAATGTCAACCATGAATTATTATCCGAATTGAATTCGCTTGATTTTTATGCAAAAAACTATCCGAAATCACTTGGTTTTGAATTCGTAAAACAAACCGTTTTGCCGTTAATCGAAAAATATAAAATCGCAACTGAAAATAAGTTACGCACGTTTACAGAACATATTGCTTTTCAGATTAGCGAAGCGTTACCAAATAAATCCGGCAGTATTTTAGTCACCGGCGGCGGAGCTTATAACGACTTCCTGATGCAACGGATGCAGTTCCATCTTCCGCAAATTAAAATTATCATTCCTGATAAAAAGATAATGGAATTTAAGGAAGCCTTAATCTTTGCGCTGCTTGGCGTTTTGAAATTGAGGAATGAAGCCAATGTTTTGTCAAGTGTTACAGGTGCTAAAACAGATCATTCATCGGGAATCATATTTTAATTGGAAGGCTTCCGAAACTTTGAGTTCAAAATGCCCTTTTATACTACCACACATCATTTTGACTTCAAAGTTTCACTTACAGCATACCTCATTATCAATTATCCATTATTAATTGTCAATTATGAATTATGAATTATCAATTGTTTTTATATTTGCACCACTAAACATATCGCAACAAAATGAAAGATTTATTAAAGAAATTTGAAAATAAGGAGCCTGAAATAGTTTTTAACTGGAAAGATGCTGAGACTGAAGCCGAAGGATGGACAGTGATCAACTCTCTTCGTGGAGGTGCTGCCGGTGGCGGAACTCGTATGCGTAAAGGGCTTGATGTAAACGAAGTGCTTTCGCTTGCAAAAACAATGGAAGTGAAGTTTTCAGTTTCCGGTCCGGCGATTGGCGGAGCAAAATCGGGAATCAACTTTGACCCGAACGACCCACGCAAGAAAGGTGTTTTGCAACGTTGGTACAAAGCGGTTTCTCCGTTATTGAAAAGTTATTACGGAACCGGAGGCGATTTGAACGTCGACGAAATCCATGAAGTGATACCAATGACTGAAGAATGTGGTGTTTGGCATCCGCAAGAAGGTGTTTTCAACGGACATTTCAAACCAACCGAAGCCGATAAAATCAACCGCATCGGGCAATTGCGCCAGGGTGTTGTAAAAGTGATCGAGAACCCGGCATTTTCACCTGATGTCACTAAGAAATATACCGTTGCCGATATGATTACCGGTTATGGCGTGGCACAGGCGGTACGTCATTATTATGAAATTTATGGCGGCTCAGTTGAAGGTAAAAAAGCAATCGTTCAAGGGTTCGGAAACGTAGGTTCGGCCGCCGCTTTTTATCTTGCCGATATGGGTGCGAAAGTAGTTGGGATCATCGACCGTGATGGTGGCGTGATCAATGAAAACGGATTCTCATTCGAAGAAATCAGAAACTTTTTCGTGAACAAAGACGGCAATAAACTGGTTGCCGATAACATGATCCCGTTTGACGAAATCAATGCTAAAATATGGACAATTGGTGCGCAGATTTTTGCGCCGTGCGCGGCTTCACGCTTGGTGCAGCAATCACAGATCGACAGTATGATCGCATCAGGATTGGAAGTGATTTCATGTGGTGCGAACGTTCCGTTTGCCGACAAGGAAATTTTCTTCGGACCGATCATGGAAAACGTAGATAACAAAGTGAGTTTAATTCCGGATTTTATCTCAAACTGCGGAATGGCACGTGTATTCGCCTATTTCATGGAGAAAAAAGTGCATATGACCGACGAGGCGATTTTCTCAGATACTTCTGAAATCATCAGAAATGCAATCGTAAAAGCACATGCCTTGAATAATTCAAAAACAAATATCAGCGCGACAGCTTTTGAGATAGCTTTGAAGCAGTTGGTGTAGTTGAGACCGCTTCGCTGTTAGAAGCAAGACCGCTTCGCTGAGAGACCACTTCGTTGCAAGAGAAAAGAATTATAAAACGTCAACACAGTCAGTTTCTGTCTTTCTTCTTGCAGTGAAGCGGTCTTTATTCTTTGTTCTTTCAGTGTAGCGATCTCAAAACAATTTATTTTCCTTACTTTCGTTATAACAAAAACACTTTTGCAATGCATTTTACAGAAATAGAACATAAAAAAGAATCCTTTATAGCGACTTCGGTTTTGTTTACGGTTCTTTTGTTATTGTTGGTTTTTATTACGTTTAATGATAAGTCGGTTACGCTCGAGGAGCTTGAAGGCGGCGGTGGTGGTGGCGATATTGCGGTAAATTTCGGGAATAGCGATTTTGGTTCGGGGAAGAATTATGAATCGATGGATTTGCCAACCGCAGCGCCAAAATCAAAACAGCCTGAAAAAGCAGTTGCCGAAGAAATTGTTACCGATGAAACGGCTGAAGATGTTCCGGCAATCGCAACAACTAAAAAACCAAAAGACGAACCAAAGAAAGTAGAAAAACCGGTTGAAACTCCAAAGCCAAAACCGTCAAAATCGTCTACCGATGCGCTATCCAATATCCTAAACAGTTCGAATTCTAAAGGCGGCGATGGAGATGACGACATAGCCGGAAATAAAGGAAAGTCGTACGGCGATCCAAAAGCAACCGGTTATAACGGTGGTGGCGGAAGCGGAACGGGAACAGGCGGCGGAAACGGAAGCGGTGAAGGTCTAGGTACCGGAAGCGGCTACGGAAACGGAACAGGCGGCGGAAAAGGAAACGGCGTTGGGAATTACCAGTTAAGCGGACGAAAAGTGCTTACAAAACCAGCCCCGAAGTATACATGCAATGAAGAAGGAATCGTTGTTGTTGAAATTTCAGTAAACAGTTCCGGAGCAGTTATTGGAGCAGTTGCGGGAATAAAAGGAACTACAAATACAGCCAAATGTCTCCTAGACCAAGCGAAAGTAGCAGCGATGAATACCAAATTTGACGCCAGCGACAACGCACCCGACAAACAGGTTGGGAAAATCATCTACAATTTTAAGCTTACCCAATAATTGATTTAATGACTTATCAGGAAACAGTCGAGTGGATGTTTCGACAGCTTCCGATGTACCAGCATCAGGGCGCATCGGCATACAAAAAAGATTTAACCAATACCATTTTACTCGCCGATTACCTGGGCAATCCCGAACAGAACCTGAAATGCATTCACGTTGCCGGAACTAATGGAAAAGGCTCGACTTCGCACATGCTTGCGTCGATATTGCAGGAAGCAGGTTATAAAACCGGGTTGTATACATCGCCACATTTAAAAGATTTCCGCGAGCGTATTAAAATCAATAGCGAGGAAATTTCTCAGGAATTTATTGTCGGTTTTATTGCAGATCATAAACCATTTTTCGAACAAAATCAATTAAGTTTCTTTGAAATGACAGTGGGTTTGGCGTTTGATTATTTCAGTAAAGAAAAAGTCGAGATTGCGATTATCGAAGTTGGAATGGGAGGAAGGCTCGACTCTACGAATATAATCACACCGTTACTTTCTGTAATTACGAATATCGGTTTTGATCATACGCAGTTTTTAGGAAATACATTGGAACTGATTGCTGCAGAAAAGGCCGGGATCATCAAGCCAAATATTCCGGTTATAATTGGAGAATATACTTCAGAAACCAAACCAGTATTTTTGGATAAAGCAGATGGTGGTAATGCACCGATTTATTTTGCTTCAGACTTGATTTCCGAAAATTATGATTCTCCGTTAATCGGCGATTATCAAATCCACAATAAGAAAACCGTTTTACAGTCGATTCGTGTTTTACAGCAGCAAAAAGAATTTATCATTTCCGAAGAAAATATAAAATCCGGATTTCAAAACGTAATCAAGAACACCGGACTTCACGGAAGATGGCAGCAATTACAGCAAAACCCAACCGTTATTTGCGATACGGCGCACAATCGCCACGGATTGGAGATTGTACTCAACCAAATCCAAAAACAAACGTTTGACAAATTGCATTTTGTTCTTGGAGTAGTTAATGATAAAGATTTAAGCGATATTCTTCCGCTTTTTCCAAAAAATGCGGCTTATTATTTTTGCAAACCCAATATTCCGCGCGGGCTCGATGCAGAAATCCTACAACAAGAAGCGGCTAAATTTGGTTTGATTGGCGATCGTTATACTTCTGTTCCCGAAGCATATCAAACTGCCCTACAATCAGCAACACCGACAGACTTTATTTATGTTGGCGGAAGTACTTTTGTGGTTGCGGAAGTGTTATAATTCTTTGATGACTATCTGTTACTTTATACCAACTTTTAATTTATCCTTTCTTTTGTCTTGACACAAAAGAAACAAAAAGTCAAGCCTGAGCCTACTTGGCGACCTATCAGCATTCAATGGCTAAATGAAATGAACTCGGCTACGCCTCAGACAGAATTTCATTTTTAACGCCATTTTCATGTGATAGGTGCCCGCCTCGTAGCCAATGGCAGGCTGATCTCATGTATATCCTTTCTAACCGAACGTTTTACAAAGCGTTCGGAAGATTAGGAACGTTTAAAGAAAGCACTACACTAGGACAGGTTCCATTTCCAACGGGCGTTTATTTGTATTCCGCCCATAGGACGCGCAGGCTGGGACCCATCATCCAAAGTTTCCGTTAAAAAGAAAACGCTGTCTGAGGCGTAGCCGAGTTTGTTTTCTTTAGGAAACAAGGATAAGATGGGTAGCCGAGCGTCAAGGGGCTAGAGCTTTTTGATACTTTTTGGGGCAATGCCAAAAAGTATGAAGGAATTGTTGGTATAAAGTAACCGATAGTCTATAATTTTTTTACCACGAAATCGGACGGTAATCTTTAAGGAATTTTCCGCACCAATGTTTTCCGGTGTTGATGCCATCAAATAACGGATCCATAACTCTGGCAGCGCCATCAACAATATCGAGCGGCGGCTGAAAATCTTCTTCTTCCTGTTTGCGTTTGGCTAATTCGGCAGGATCTTCATCGGTTACCCAGCCCGTATCAACAGCGTTCATAAAAATCCCGTCTTTCGCCAATGAGCCTGCGGCGGTATGTGTCAGCATATTTAAGGCGGCTTTCGCCATATTGGTATGCGGATGGCGGTCGTCTTTATAACCGTAATAGAATTTTCCTTCCATCGCCGAAACGTTGATGATGTGTTTTTTCCCGGTGTTGTCTTTTTTCATGACTTCGGCGAGGCGATTGCACAACACGAATGGCGCAACCGAATTTACCAGTTGCACTTCAATCATTTCCGTCGTTTCGATCTGCCCGAGTTTTAAACGCCAGCTGTTGGTTTTACGTAAATCGACCTGCTGTAAATCGGCATCCAATTGTCCTTCCGGAAAAACTTCCTGTGCGACCAATGTATTGTCAAACGAATATGGAATCTGCGATAATTGCGCCGAAGCACGCAGTCCGATTCCGGGTTCAGGACCGTGCCAAGTTACCGGCATATTTTGGTTTGGCGATGCGCCGCTTGTCAATATTTTAAGTTCTTGGAGGCAATTTGTATGATCGTTTAATAGTGTTTGAACATCTTTTGGCAAAGCAGAAATCTGAAGTGATTCGTTTTCCATTAAATGCGAATAAAATCTGGCCGGGCGACGAACGGTTTGCGCCGCATTGTTGATCAGGATGTCTAGCCTTCCATATTTCTGTTCGATGAAATTACAGAAAATCTCCACGCTCGGAATATGTCGTAAATCCAATCCGTGTATTTTAAGCCGGTCGCCCCAAACCGCAAAATCTTCCTCTTTTGCAAACCGCAATGCCGAATCAACCGGAAAACGAGTAGTAGCAATAACCGTCGCACCGCCACGCAAAAGCATCAGCGTAATGTGATATCCGATTTTTAAGCGTGAGCCTGTAACTACTGCAATTTGTCCGTTTACATCTGCGGTTTGAAAACGTTTCGCATAATTGAAATCGCCGCAATCGCTGCACATCGTATCGTAAAAATGATGCATTTTGGTAAATGAAGTTTTGCAGACATAACAGTTTCTGGGTGTTTCCAGTTCAAGTTGTTCTTTGTTTGCCAAGTCTGCAGAAGCTACCAATTTTGGAGCGATAAAGACGCTTGCTTCACGAGCAGAACGGATTCCGGTTTCCTTTCGTGCCGTTTTATCCTTCTTTTCCATTTTCCGCTTTGCGGCTAGTTTTCCGTCTTTTTTTCGTCGGGAAAGCTCATCGCGGTCGGGTCTTGAGAATTGCCCGGCGGCTTTAATCAGCGCTGTTCGTTGCTCTTTCGGAATATCAAATATCTGGTCGGTGTCTGAATTCAATTGTGTCAGTAATGCAATACATTTTTCAATTTCTTCAGCAGATATGCTATTTGAAACTATTGTGTCATTCTTCATCATCATAAAAACGGCTATTATCGTGGCAAATCTGCCGGGCTGCAAATATAGTTATAAAGTTTTGCGAGCAAATTCTTTTGTGGATGAAACATCGCAAATAGTTGGCGAGGTAACAATTAGTAAATGACGTCGGATTTTAAATAAAATTTTAAAGCTACTTTTTACCGAGAATTGGTAAACTTCGCACATATTTGCTACATTTAGCTGCCAATATATTTTTCCGTTGTCGTAGATTTTAATTTTCAGAAATACATGTCATTTTCTAATTAAATATTTCTATTATTAAAAATCAAAACAAATCGATCACAACCAATTACATGAATATAAATACGCTTTCGATTATCATTCCAGCCTACAATGAAGGGCCCACGATTCACCTGCTTTTGGCTAAGCTGGAAAAGGTTGAGCTGCACAATAACATCAGCAAAGAAATTATTATTGTAAACGATTGTTCGAGTGATAATACCGAAGAAGTCATTCAGGATTATATGAGAAAGAATCCTTCGGTAAGAATTCAGTATTTTAAGCAGCAAACAAACAAAGGAAAAGGCGCGGCGCTTCATACCGGAATCCAAAAAGCTACAGGAGAATATTTAATCATCCAGGATGCTGATCTTGAATATGATCCCGAAGAATACAATTTATTGCTGAAACCAATTCTTAATGGTTTTGCCGACGTGGTTTACGGCTCGCGTTTTATCGGTGGAAACCCGCACAGGATTTCGTTTTTCTGGCATACGATCGGGAATAAATTCCTGACATTCCTTTCAAATATGTTTACCAATCTGAATCTCACGGATATGGAAACCTGCTATAAATTGTTTCGTACAGATATCATCCAAAGCATCAAATTACGCGAGAAGCGATTTGGTTTTGAGCCTGAAATTACGATGAAAATCGCGCGCGTACCGTCAATCCGAATTTATGAAGTCGGCATTTCCTATTACGGACGCACCTATGAAGAAGGAAAGAAAATTGGCTGGAAAGATGGTGTTCATGCCATTTATTGTATCGTGAAATACGGTTTATTTAAGATAAATTAATGACTAACAGCATCAAGGAAATAGATTTAGAAGGTTTAGAAACCTTAAGTGTTATCGAAAAGGCAGATCGTTTTAACGAATGGATGTATAAAACCATTGCGCCGCATTGTGAAGGGAAAATCATAGAAATTGGCAGCGGCATCGGGAATATTTCACAGTTTTTTATTGCTGATAAAAAGGAAATCGTATTGAGTGATCTTCGTGATAACTATTGTGAAATTCTGAAGAGAAAGTTTGAAAATCCCGTGATAAAAATCGATTTGGTTGATCCTGATTTTGATCAAAAACATACCGAATTGCTGGATACATTTGATGCATTATTTGCGCTAAATGTAGTCGAGCACATTAAAGATGACGTTCAGGCCATCGCCAATTGCAAAAAGCTTTTGAAAGTGGGCGGCACAATGATTATTCTGGTTCCTGCGTTCCAGTCGCTGTACAATAATTTTGATGTAGAGCTGGAACATTTCAGGCGATACACCCAAAAATCATTAAAAAGCATCATCGTGCAAAATGGCTTAAAAGCGAAACATCTGTTTTCATTTAACTTAATCGGTATTTTGGGCTGGTTCGTTTCAGGCCGTATCCTGAAGAAAAAAACAATACCCGAAGGGCAAATGGGTTTATTCAACTTGCTTGTTCCTATTTTTAAGCTGGCCGATTTTGTTACGTTTAAAAAAATTGGGCTGTCGGTGATTTGTGTTGCTAAGAAAGAACATTCTTAAAACAATTATTGAAAGTCATATTCGAAAAATCATGCAGTATTCTTCTTTATTTATTTTAAAGTAAGAGTTTTTGAATTAATTTTGCTGTAAATAAGCGGTTATGCTTCCGGAAATACAAAAACTTCACGATGTATGGTATGCTAACAGGGCGATTGACTTTTCGCATCAGCATAAAATCTCTTTTGATGATCTCACCAACTCGATCATTAGTACTGGACCGTTTTCATTTTACATCATAGACTTTTTTGACATGTCTCTTTCCCACATTAGTCCGTCTATATATGAGCAACATGATTTTGATCCGGAAACGATAAGTTTTAATTCAATTTTAGCGGCAATTCATCCGGAAGACATAGAGTTTGTGGTAAAAGCCGAAGCATTCCTTACCAAATTTTTCGCCGAAAATATCCCCCGTGAAAAGCTGTTGAAATATAAGATAAGCTACAGCCACAGAGCCAAATTCAAAAATGGCGAATATGCTTTGATAAATCATCAGGCGCTAATGCTTACAATGGATGATAATGGCGGATATGGAAAATCGCTTAATATTCACACCCGAATAGACCATCTCAGCAATTTTAATACGTATAAAATATCGCTAATCGGCTTAAACGGTGAGCCTTCATTTATGAATTTAAGCTTGGATGATGAAAATCGGGATAAGGAATTTTCGAAACGGGAAATTGACATCATTAAGCTAATATCAAACGGATTGAACAATAACGAAATAGCAGGCAAGCTTTTTATCAGTCCGGAAACCGTTAAGAAACACCGCAATAATATCCTGACGAAATCAGATTCTGCAAATACGGCCCAACTCATAAAAAATTGTGTTCTTCAAGGTTTAATTTAGTCTAAGTTGATGTTTTTAACAAGATAGCCGACAAATATAAATTCATCGGCTATCGTTACAAATCGCTTTCCCACTAATGTTTCACGATTATTTTTTTAACGGTGCTGTTATTTTCCTTTGTAAGTCTGACGTAATATATTCCTTCGCTATATCGAGAACAATCCACTTCTGTATCAACAGCTGTGGGATGAATATCGGCGACTTTTCTGCCAAGACTGTCGAAAATGTATATTTGATCTGCAATGAGATCACCGGTCAGAATGTTGAATTTATCGGAAACCGGATTTGGAAATATACTGATTTTTTTATCCCAGTCAAATTCCTCTATAGCAAGAACATTGGAACAGCTCATTAATATCGATGCACTCAAGGCTGATGATGTAGTGCCACAACTTGGATTGGAATGTACCAACATTTGCATAGTTCCTGATGCCGATCCTGAATTCCACGTAAAAGGCGCATATCCTTGCTTGTAGTATATTGTCCCCAGAGCATTTCGCAATGAAAGGTAACGATTGCTTTGGCTTGTAAAAGTGTAATTGGTATTGGGTTGAACGGTAATAGTGGTATAATATCCGGTAAAATTATAATTGGACAGTATGAAAGTAGATCCGGTACACATAGGGCTAATGATAGAATTGGGTTGTTGTCCCATTGGTGTGGTCGAGCAGTTTGGTGCTTGTAACGTAGTAAACGATCCGCCTGAAATCCAATTACCCTGATAACCTCCGCAATTTGCTCGCATCCAGTAATGATAAGTCGTTTCATACTGAAATCCCGTGATCGTTGAGTTTGATGCTTGAAGATCATATGAAGGTTCGGTTGCAGGAGTAGGCGGAGTATTTGAAACGGAAAGATACATCTGGTAGTTTCCTATTGGTGTTTCGGGTGCATTCCACTGAAAATAGGCAGAACCTGCTGTAATTTGGCTTACGTTTAAATTAGTCAGTGCAATCGCATTACAGGGATTGACAATTACTGTAACCGGGTTACATTTTATATTCCGGTCTCTGTATATCTCATCTTCTCCACAACTCGTGTTTTTGTGGATGTAGTATTTTATCATACCTGAAAAATTATCCGATGACCAAAGTACTGTTCCTATACCCGAAGCCAATATCTGGCTGCCTGCCGCGTTGCTTATTGTAATGAAGTCGGTTCCGATTGATGAGCTAAACGTGTATTGCATACCGGCAGTTACATTTATGCGGCAATGCTCTCCAGCCTCTGTTGCGGTTGTAATATTTTCCAAACTACCCGTACAGGCAGGAGAAAATGGAGTGCTGGGAAATTCCATGTCAGACAGTAAGCAACCCTGAGTCGGAATTACTGCTAAAGTTTTGAAATTGCCCGATCGCCAAACCGAAAAATCCCAATTGGTACAGCTGGAGCTGATAAAATAAAAGTAAAGCGTGCCGGGTTGCAATCCGTCCAGTAAAAACGAAGTTGAGGTCGTGGTAGCCATAGGTGTGTTTTGGGTTGGATAGGCATTTACAGTACTAATGTAAATACGGTAACCTTCCGCCGGAGCAACCGAAGGCGCTGTCCAGGAAAGTACAGCAGAGTTCGATGTAATCGAGCCGACAGATACGCCGAGTGGCGGATAACAATAGGCAGCCATTGCGGAACTATCTTCCATTATGTTTTTCGTTAATGTCGATGCATGGGTGCTCCATATTGAAAGCCATATTAATCCATAAAATACAATGTATTTGCGTGCTATGTTACTTAAAAATGTAGTTTTTAAAATCATAAGATGTTGAGTATTAGGTTTGCGTCAAAACTAATTCAAGCATTTCTCAAATGACTACCATCAGCTACGTTTTTAGCACATTAGGTCAGTTTTTTAGCAGCCGTTCCAGAATTTCGGCTTTCTTCCGCCTCGGAATTTCAAATACTACATTTCCTATCATCTCAATTATGAGCGGTTCGCCTTTAGAATAACTTTTAATGAAAAAAGCATTGGCTAAAACGCTCTTATTAATACGTACAAACGGCGATTCCTGTCCGAGATAATCTTCGAAATCTTTCAACACTTTCGCTGTCGTAAAATGTTGTCCATCATTGGTAAAGATTTGGCAATATCGTCCATCTGCCTGAATGTAAACTACATCGGAGATGTTTACTACTTTGACCTTGTCAGAAACGTGGACCGCAATTCTCTTATCGGTATTTTTACTATCGAGACTGTAGAGTAAATTAACGATTTGTAATTTATTTTGTTCCGGATGTTCAATTTTTTGCACGACTCTTTTAATAGCTTCCTGTAGGGATTCTATTTCTACCGGTTTAAGAATGTAGTCGAGCGCATTAAACCGAATCGCATTTATCGCATACTGGTCATAACTTGTCACAAATATTATTTCAAACGGTACGGTTTCGAATTTCTTAAGTAAATTGAATCCACTGCCGCGTGGCATCTGAATGTCAAGAAAAACGAGCTGTGGACTGGTATTCAAAACCAAATCATATGCTTCATCGACACTTGCGGCAACACCAAGGACTACAATTTCCGGGAAATACAACTGTAATAAATTCGCCAAGAGTTCGCGATTGTCTATTTCATCATCAACTAAAAGTGCGCTAATGCGGTTTTTCATAACTTAAATGTTTATAGGGATAATGAGAATGACGCGTGTTCCTATCGGCTGTCCCAAATGATCTCGAAGGTCAAAAATATCAATCCTGATACCTTCATATTCATTGAGTTTGTAAATCGTCTGCAAACGTTGCTCGGTTAGTTGCATCCCAATTGAACGGTGTAACTCGTCTTTTTTGAACGAATTAGCATATTCTCTTCCAACTCCATTGTCTTCAATAACGATCTTGAGCAATTCACCATCAGGTAGAAATTTGACACTTACCAGACCTTGGCGTTTGTCTTCCAGATTCATCAAACCGTGCCAGATGGCATTTTCAACATACGGCTGAATCATCATCGTGGGTAAATAAGTGTTATACACATCAACCGCTTCGTCTACTTCAAGTACAAAATTGAAACTGTCCTTAAAACGCATTTGCTCGAGTTGCACATAGAGCCGCAAGGTTTCTAGTTCTTGATCAAGTGACAGCGTACTTTCACGTGAATTGTTGAGCACCATACGAATGAGGTTTCCGAATTTAGCAAGATAATTATAAGCTGCTTTTTCGTTGTTTTTCAGGATGTAATTCTGAATACTGCTAATTGCATTAAATATAAAATGCGGATTCATTTGCGCTTGCAATGCCGACAGTTGTGATTGTGCGATCAGCGTATTGATTCTGGTTTTTTCATGTTCCTTAGAGCGAACATACGCAACGATTTTTGTAATTGCTAAATAAAAAATCAAACCGACAAGTAATAGGCCGATACCGATGAACCAATATTGCTTCCAAAAAGGTTTTTGAATCGTAAATTTTATCGTAATCTGATTTTTACTTCTGACGCCGTCATTGTTTACCGCATATACAGCAAGATTGTATGTGTCAGGTGGTAAATTATCAAAACGTAGTTCACATTCACGGCTTGCCGTCCATAGACTATCCCGACCTATAAAACGATAATGCAAAATATCATTGCCGTTATTTTTAAAAGTCAGCGCGTCAAACAGCAAGGAGACAGAGTTTTGATCATATGGCAGCACGATTTTTTGAATGTTTTTCAATGGTTTAGAATTTACTATTATCGACTTTAAGTGAAGCAACGGCGGTTGCTCATTAACGATGCGATTAATATCGACAGCACACAATCCTTCAATAGTCGAAACGAAAAGCATATTACCATTGATCGCAAGCCGTGTCATAATATCAGAAATCAATCCGTTTTCAACGCCGTATTTCCGTGTGATTTCTTTTCCGCTTTTCGCTGTTATGCTAACCAGTCCATTTTCTGAACTTGCCCAAATTGTTCCCTTGTCATCTTCCGCAAGATCATAAAAAATATCATGTTTTTCAGGAAAAGTAATTCGGCGTAGTTTTTCGTTTTCCAGTATTTGCAGGCCGTCGCCTTTAGTTGCGATATATAAATTCCCGGTTTTTGATTTGAGGATTTTATTTACCGGCGTTGTAATGCCTTTACTATTTTGTCGTTTCCCTGAGGCAAAATCCACTTTGCCCAAGCCCAAGTTATCTCCAATGTAAATCACATTGTCAGAAACCGCGGCGAGCGTACGGATTCTTCTGGCGTTAAGATAGGAGAGCCGTATGGCACTGTCTTTCCTAACTTCAAATAAGTCGGTATAATTAGATGCAAACAGCTTTCCATTGAAGTCATCAAAAGCGTAGGCGGTAAAATTCATGTTTTTAGCAATGACTTTTCGACCAATAAGTTTTTCATTTGTTATTTGGGTCACTATCTTATTAGACAAATACCAATCATTCTTAAAAAAGGCAATATCGGTATAATCGTGGTTTTCCTTTTGATCAGGTTTGAGTTCAATTACTCGACTGTTGGTAATATCAAAAAGATTATCGTGCGCCGTAGAAACATAGGTTTTTCCATTTATGGTTTTAAGAAGTGTAGCTAATTTACCCAACTTTGGATTGTCCGAATAGCCAATAGCGTGTGTTCCATTTGAGTAGAAAATGTTTTTTTCGAGTGTCGAACACCAAATGCCATTTTCACGATCTACGAGTATTCCCGTAACAGAGTAGGTATGAAGACTCCGCTGCGAAGATTCCATATTCTTGATGTTTTCATAATGATAAACCCCTTTTTGGAACAATCCCACCCATAATCCGTTTTGAGGATCAGCGTAAAGGCTCAGTATTTTGCTTGGGAATTCATATATTTTATGATAAAGATTGCTGTCGAATACAAGCATTTTATTGTCGATACTCATAAAAACCATATCGCCAATTTGCGTGAGCTTCGTTCGTTGGTCGATCTCGACTTTCTCGTTGAATGAAATTACGCATTCCTTTTTCTGGCTTCCTGAATTTAGCAAAAACTTCAGGATGTACTTTCCATCTACCAATTTCGGATAAATGGTGTACTGATTTTTTATGAAATAGCTATGGTTGCGATTATAAACGACGGTAAAGCAATGAGGCGATTTTGGTTCAGAAAGGACTTTCAACTTTCCGGATTTTCGATCGGCGAGATATGTCCTTTCATAAGTATTAACGATGTCGCCTGTTGGTGTTTCGGTAAGAAAATACGCTCGTTGCGCATCACGGGAAATTTTGGTTTTCAATTCGGCTGTATATTTTTCGGACGAAAAGCCGTTGTCCGACCATTTTAAAACCGAACTTCCGGAAGAAATGAGTCGGAGATTACCATTGAAAGCCGTCTTCAAAAAATAAATACCGTTGTCCGGGAGTCCGTTTTTGGTGTTAAAGACTGTAGAAGTGTTTCCGTTGTAGCGACACAAACCGTTATCGGTACTAATCCAAACATATCCTTTGTGATCCTGTATAACGTCATAGCATTCATATGATGGCAAACCAAGCCGGTGCCCGATGTTTTTAAATATAAGTTCCTGTCCAAAAACCGAAGTATTACATCCAAAAAACAATACAAGAAGCGAAGTAAAGCGGAAAAGTAAGTTGCGCGAAAAATCGTCCATATTACAATATTATTACTTTTTACGCGCTTAAGCTTGCCTTTTTTATTGTTTGTAAAGTTCGCCTTTGTTTTCGGCGGTAACATATATTCGCCTAAAACAAATGATTATCAAAACTGAGTAGGTTTTGCAAAATTATTATCTGCTTTGGAATTTATTTCTACCACCGGCTACGTTTTTAGCACAAAGCAATATTTGATTTTATATGCTCTGCCGGGCTGTTGATCTTAAGCACTACATATGTGTTTAAAATTAAAGACTTAATGCTAAAACAAAAAAGCAGAAACGTAAATTTCTGCTTTAATGAGGTTTTAAAATTCAAAATATTTCATGTTAGAGAACTAAGGCATTTATTAAAAAACGATTTTTTTGCTGATTTTTCTATCGTTTTCATCCGTAATCTGAACTATTAAAACCTGTCGCTCTAACTGTAAATCGGTTGTAAAATTTGTAGCATTTACTTTAGAATCCTCAAAAACTAACCGTCCGCGCACATCAAATAGTTTTACAGCTTTCATTTTCGATTTTCCTGAATTGATGTTCAATACCATATCCTTTTTAAAGATAATAAACGGGTCAGGTGCCAAAGAAGGATTTTCGATTCCTAGTGTCGTGTTTTGGAAAACTATTGTAAAACGGTCTGAAAAACTGCCATAGTCTGAAGCAAAATTATAAGCGCTTTCTTTGATGTCATGTGTAATTCCCAAAAGATTATCTTTAATAAAAACTTGCTGTTGTCCCAAAAATAATCCGTCAAGGTTTTCAATTGACAACGAATAATTCCCTGAAGTTGCAACATTGAAATGCAAAGGAATTTCATCGGTATCTACAAACGGAATTGCCCGCCCTTGAATATGATAATTATCGTTGCCAATAATGCTGGAAATAGAGCTGCCGGCTACAAATAATTTTCCATCGACTGAATTGTCAACATCATTTGTGGCGCCTGACATGTATCCGATTAATATTTGATTTACTATGTTTGCTCCGCTGGATAAATTTAGCCAGATGCGATGTTTTTCAACGGTATTTGCTGCTCTTCCCAACTCCTGGACGTTTTCGTTCACACGCATTTGGTTTTTAAAGACAGCATTTCCTGGAGTATTGGTTTGCAGTATAAATCCTTGCCCGGGCTTTATGTATTGGCTGTGTAATTGTCCGTTTACTGGCGACGCGACTGCTCCAAATTCATTAAAAACCGAGTAAGCGCCAGCAATTGCACCTTCTAACGCGATTTCCCAAAAGTAAAGTGTTCCGGGGTTTTCTTCCAAAAATGCAAAAGCATCAATGGTCGATGGATAAGGATTTCCAATCAGATTAAAACCATCGCCATTTGCATTTATTGGACTGGAAATAGTTCCATTATTAGGAATTCCGGTAAAATTCCCGTTGAATGATTGTCCCAGTGCCGGAGCGCCTGTAAATGTATTTGGAGCGCGGATCATATATCCATGGCCAGGAATAAAATCGTTTAATTCAGGATCAATTGATGTAAAAACATTGGTTTCATTTAAAGTGTAAAAGCGGTTTGATAACGTCAGAAGGGAGAATTGCTTTAAATTCTGAGCCTGAACAGGAGAAGACCAGAATGTATAATCCAATCTGCGCATTTCGGATTGCCGTGTGTATGTTATGTCAATCGTGTTACTATTCGCAACGTCGGCAACACCTTGAAATAAATGGGCGTCATGCTCAAACGCAAGCGTTCCTGAAATTGTGTGAAGCGCAGCAGTTACTGAAAGATTATGGCCTGAAGAGATAATAACTTCAGCATTATTTGTAATTTCCAAAGAGCATACGCTTAAATCAGTGTTTTCAGAATAGTCCCCGGAAATTACAGCATTTTGATTTGCAACCGGCGTAAACGGGTTCCATGAAGTACCATTCCATGTTGTTGTAAAACTACAATCTGCGGCATCAGTATCTGTAGTTCCATTGCAATTATCGTCAATGTTGTTTCCATAAATCTCAACGGCGTTTGGATGAATCGCAGCATTTACATCGTTACAATCATTAGAATTGTTAATATAACCAACTGGAGCTCCGGAACATGAATTTTGACTAACAGCGACATTTCCAAAACCATCTCCGTCAAAATCCTGATAATAAATTGTTGCTGCCTGGACATTCAATGTTGCCGCTGAGGTTATCGCAGATGGTGAACAATTTCCCGATGCAATACATTGGTATTTATAATAATTCATGGATAAAGTTATTCCGGAAACACTCAGTGTTGCTGTCGCTGTACCTGAATATTGAGAAGTGTTGCTTAAATCGGCAAATCCATTTCCGTCATCAACCTGCCATTTATAGTTTGTAGATGCTGATGCAGACGCAGAAAATGTAGTGTTGCCACCTTCACAACTTGAAACATTTGAAGGGTTCAAAGTTATGGCCGGCAAAGGATTTACGGTAAGCAACACCGGACCCATAATTGTTGGCGATGCGCAATTTCCGGCAACAATCAGTCGGTATCGATAACCATTCATTGTTGTGGTTGTGTTTAGGATTGTCAGTGTGTTTGTTCCAATTCCGCTGTATTGCCCGTTGTTTGGAACGGCAGCGAAAGCTCCGCCAGTACTGACTTGCCAGTTATAAGATATTCCGTTTTCAACAACTGCTGAAAAAGATGCGGGATTTCCGGCGCAAACCGTTGTAGCACTTAATGGAATAACAACCATAAAAGGTTGTGTGATGCTGAGTGTCGCACTATTGGAAGGAGCATTTGCTGCGCAGGTCTTTAACGCAATGCAACGATATTTATATCCTTCCATATCCGAAGTTACAAATATAGTAAGTGAATTTGTGTCGGTTCCGCTGTGAATCCCGTCTTCAGATAAATCAATAAATCCGAAGCCATCATCCATTTGCCATTGATACCCATTTGCATTGGCACTTACCTGGAAATTTGCGGTTGCAAACTCACAAGCGGATGAATCTGTTGGTTGTGTGTTGAACGATATCGGAGCCGGATTTACAGATGCGTTTGAATCGTCACAATCGGTATTATTGCTTACATAACCAATTGGCGCGCCTGTACATGACGTTTGTGTAATTGCCGGATTTCCGTAACCGTCATTATCTGCGTCGCGATAAAAAGTGGTAAGCGGAATGACGTTTAAGGAAGCTGAAGCTGAAGTTGAAGTTGGAGCACAATTACCTGAAGCGACGCATTGGTACAAATATCCGTTCATCGAAATTGTAGTTCCTGTAATTGAAAGCGTCGTAGAATTAGCACCGGAATATACCCCATTATTCGCTATATTGACAAATCCACTACCAGTATTAACTTGCCATTGATATGAATTTGCATTCGAAGCATTGGCGGTAAAAGATGTATTTCCGTTAGCACAAACGCTTGCATTCATCGGATTTGATGTAATTGACGGTCCGCTGTTTACGGTCAACGATGCAGAATTTGAAACAGCATTCGGGGCGCAATTTCCGTTACCGATAGCCCGAAAACTATAATTGTTCATGCCTAAAGTAGCATTTGTTATGGTTAGAGTGCTTGTTCCCTGGCCGCTGTAAACACCTCCGTTTGAAATATCCGTAAAGCCAGAATCTGAAGAAACTTGCCAGGTATAAGAAGATGCGTTAGAATAACCGGCTGAAAAAGAAGTTGTTCCACCAACACAAATTATCGCCGAAGACGGATTTGTAGTAACCGCCGGTGATGGGTTAACCGTTAGCGTCGCTGAACCGGAATTCGAATTTGAGGTACAGCTTTTTGTCGCTACGCAGCGATATTGATATCCGCTCATTGTTCCGGTAACAGTTGTCAATGTAAGTGTTGAAGTAGAAACACCGCTGTATATTGCATTATTTCCCAAGTTGACAAATTCTGATCCGGAATTTACCTGCCATTGATAGCTGTCGGCATTTGCGGTTACCTGAAATGTGGTATTCGTACTTTGACAAATACTGCTATTGGATGGGTTTTGATAAAAGACAATCGGATTTGGATTAATTGATGCGTTTCCATCATTACAATCCGTATTATTTGCCACATAACCTGTTGGAGCACCCGAACACGAAGCTTGGGTTATAGCTGGATTTCCAAATCCATCACCGTCGGAATCCCGATAATATGTGACTAAATTCAATACTCCTAAAGTTGCAATCGAAGAAGTCGCCGACGGATTACACGGACTCGACGCAACACATTGGTATTTGTAATTGTTCATCGAAGAATTTACGCTTGAAATAGTCAGCGTGGTACTATTTGCACCTGAGTATGTAGCATTGTTCGAAAGATTTCCGAAACCACCACCGGTATTAACCTGCCATTGATAAGCTGTTGCGTTCGACGCGGTGATCGAGAAAAAAGCGCCCGAACCAGAGCAAATGGTGGTATTAGATGGATTCGAAGTAATCGATGGCGAAGCATTTACTGATAAGGTCGCAGAATTCGATGTCGCTGCCGGAGCACAATTTCCAGTTCCAATTACCCGATAGGTATAACCGTTCATGGGCACAGTTGCGCCTGTAATTGTTAAAGTTATTGTTCCTTGTCCGCTATAAATGCCACTATTTGTGATATTTTGAAAACCCGAACCGGAATTGTTATTTACCTGCCAGTTATACGTTGTAGCATTAGCAATTGCGGTTGTAAACGAAGTAGAATTTCCCACACAAACAAGTGTGCTTGACGGGTGTGTTGTTACGTTTGGTGCAGGATTGACAGTCAGCGAAACGTTATTACTGGTTGCAGCCGGAGAAGAAGTTCCCGTCGCAACACAATGATACAAATAACCGCTCATACTGACTGTTGCATTGGTTATTGTTAGCGTATTGGATGTTGTTCCGCTGTAAACACCGCTTTCTGGTACATTATTATATGTTCCGCTTCCGGTGTTGACTTTCCATTGATACGAGGTTGTATTATTTGCCGTAATCGAAAATGTTGTATTAGTAGAGACGCAAATCGACTTATTGGAAGGTTGCGTAGTAATAGATGGTGCCACGCCTAATTCAAATGTTGTTGTAGTGTAAGTGACTACAGGGTTTCCAGAAAATTTTTCCCAATTGGAATTTAATGCAATCTGCTCGCGATAACTTGCCGCAGATGAAAAACCTGTACGAGGTCCGATATATCTGCCGCAATTGACGCCTGTTCCTGATAAGAAGATATGATTATTCCCAGACGACAAAGATGTAGGAAGACGTGATGTATTTGAACCAATCAAACCAGATGTTACCCAACCGCCAGTGTTCGAAATGCCCGGATAACCAATTCCAAATAGAAGTGTATTGTTAAACACCAATTCGTCAAATTGGCCTCCATTAGATGAAGCAACTGTAGGCATATTTTGTCCCTGATAAGCGAAAACCTGATCTCCAGAAGACAATAGTGACCAGTTTGCACTAGCATCGGAGAAGCAATTTACGATAGATAATGTCCCTATATTGGCAACGTTATTAGCAATAGTTATCACAGTTCCTGGGTTTACCGTAGTTGTAGACGTCCACTTTGCAATTTGTTCTTTCCATCGAATCGTATAATCTGTGCCAGTAAGGTTGAATCCATTATCGGTGAACCTAATTTCGGTTCCGCTCGCGATTTGTTTCCAGATTACAAATGCAATTCCTTCGGCATCGGTATTTGTGTTGACTCCAATTATAGAAACATCACCTGCAGACAGAGGCGTTCCAAACTGCGCATTTCCTTTGGTAAAAACTAAAAAGAAAAGGAAGCTTAATAACACTAACGCTTTAGTTTGGAGTTTGACGTTAAACGAGTACTGATTTTTCATAATAGTATTTATTTTAAAAGGATCTAATTTATGGTGTGCCAGAATCTTCAAAATTCGAACATTCTTTTCCCTTGCGTCGTACCATAAACTACATTTTTAGCACGTTTCAAATCGTGTCAAATGCTTAAAAAACAGTATTATTGCAGTATGTCAATAACTACTTTTCGTAAATATATAAGTCGGTTATCGCTGATAGTGTTGTTGATGGGTTCTGTCAAAAATACTGTCGCGCAGGAGCTTGTTTTTAAAAATATCAGCAACGAATTAAACCTTCCGGCGCACGAATGTTATAATGTCGTGCAGGACGGAAAAGGATATATTTGGCTCAGTACCGAAAACGGACTTTGCCGATACAATGGAAGTACGATTAAGATTTTCAATAAAAACAGCAAGTTACAGGACAATGCCGTTTATTTTTTAGAGTCGTCAAAAACCGGTGTAAAAGCCATTACTTCTGAAAATCGGATTTTCAATTCTAACGATACACTATTTACCGAGACTTCATATTCTAAAAGTTACTCAAAAATCACAAATCAACTTTCTTTGGTAACCTATTTCAGTTCTGTTAAAGATGGTTTTGATATTATTAATACCTATGACCAAACCTATAAAGCCAATTTAAAAACCAGTGAAATTACGGCTATAAAATATTCGGAAGTGTTTGACGTACCAACTGTCACAATTGTTTATGAAAGAGGAAAAAGTTACATCGCCAGACAACTCCGTCCTGAAACGATGCGTTTAAGGGAGAAACCTGAGACTTTTATCAATCTGAATATTTTGTCAGGAAATCAAAAGAAAACAATCAACATTCCGTATGGAAATAATACAGATATTGACCGACGCATAAAATTGTGTGAGATTAACGGCGTTGTGTTTGTTGCCATTCACAACAAGATTATCAGGATTTTACCTTCGTTAGAATATTCGGTTTTTTCCTATCCGAGTCAGATTCTGAGTGTTTACACCGACAATGATAAAGGTCTTTGGATCGGATTGTTTCAAAAAGGGCTGGTTTATCACGCAAATAGCGATTTACGAAAGCAAATTACCGCGCTGTCAGGATATTCGGTTACCGGAATATTGCTGGATAGGGAAGGAAGTGTTTGGTGCACAACGCTCGAAAAGGGAGTTTTTTATTGTGGAAATCCAAACGCAATATCATACGGTAATATTCCGCAATTGAAAAAAATAGCAACTGTACTAAAAACAGCTGGTAATAATGTATTTACCAGTACAGGGTACGATAATTTTTTTATGCTGCGTAATGGAAACGTTATAAAAAAAGACATGGACATGCTTTATGGGAGCGATTATACAGATATACTATTTCATGAAAATCGTTGGTATCTCGGAGGCAAAGGCGGCGCGAAAATTTACAACAGTGACTTTAAAAATGGCAAATCCATTACGACTGACGGTGTTTTTAACAATCAATATAAGTATGATTCTTTCGGAAGCCGCGTTTTTTCAATGAATTTAGCCTACATATATGAAATAAAGGATAAAGAAGCGATTGTAAAACAGAATGTGAAAAAAATCCGCGCGAAATGCATGCTGTTCTATGATGAAAATACCATCTATTTAGGATCCGGAAAAGGATTGTTTCGATATGATATTAAGGAGAATTTGTTTGAAAATGTAAAGAACATAAACACTCCGGTCTCAGATTTACTAAAAACAAAAGACGGTCGGCTTTGGATTGCAACCAAAGGAAACGGGATTTTGGTTATGGATAAAAACCGAACGATAAATCGTGTTCCTTTTCCGCCAAATTCGGTTGATGTGTTTTTAGATTTGGAGGAAGATCAAAATCAAACGGTTTGGGCGGCAACATCAAACGGACTTTTTGCTGTTAAAAAACAAAATGGTAAAACAACAATCAAATCCTATAAAACAGCAAACGGACTTATATCAAACGATATCAATCAGCTAGCAATTAGCAGAAATACTTTATATGTTTCTACCGTTGACGGACTTTGCAGCGTAGATATTGAAAAAGGCTTGGATAATGTCGCTGCGCCTTTGGGTTACTTGAATGCAGTTAAAGTAAATGATAAGATAATTGACAAAAACCGGGAAATGTCATTTCCTTACGATGAAAATTCGGTTCAGTTTACATTTGATGTTTTGACTTTCAGACGTGACGGTGGAAATCTAATTTATTATAAGCTCGCACCGGACAAAAATTGGAAAACATCAAAAACGAATGAACTCAATTTCGATAATCTTTCCCCAAATGATTATACGCTAACGGTTTTTACGCTGAATAACGACGGCAAAAAAAGCGAAAGTCCAATGGCTTTTAAGTTTACAATCCAAAAACCGTTCTGGCAGGAAATCTGGTTTATCATATTTATAATCGTAGCATTCGGAACACTTTTGTTTGTATCGGTAAGAAGCATAATCCGAAAAATACGGTTTAGGGAAAGTGAAAAAACGCGTATTAACAACTTGATTTCCGAGTCGCAGCTTTCGGCACTTCAGGCGCAAATGAACCCACATTTTATTTTCAACGCCATTAGCAGCATCCAGAATTTTGTACTGAAAAATGATGCAAACGCCGCATTTGAATACCTCGCCAAATTCGGGAAATTAATTCGAATGGTTCTGAATAATTCGCGTGCAAGTACACTGTATTTATATGAAGAAATTGAAACACTGCAAACGTATGTCGAGCTGGAACAGATGCGTTTTAAAAATGGTTTCGAATTCTGTATTAACGTTGATGAAACAATCGATGCATATTCTGTACAACTTCCCGCAATGCTGATCCAGCCTTATATTGAAAATGCTATTTGGCACGGATTGATGAATATCGACAAAAATAAAAAAGGCGTATTGTCACTTCAAATTTCTAGGTATAACACTATGCTTAAAATTATAGTTGAAGACAATGGAATCGGTCGGAAACATTCAGAAAATTATAAAAAAGAAACAATTCATCTTCCGGTCGGAATGAAATTAACCGAACAACGGCTGGAAACATTGCATAAATTAAACGAATACGAAGGATTACAGCTTACGATTACCGATTTATATGACGCCGATGGAAATGCCGCCGGAACAAATGTGACCATTATTTTACCAATAACATAATATGGAAAATTCAATTACAGCAATAATCGTTGATGATGAAAGCGACAGCAGGGAAGTGCTCGAAAGCCTGATCAGGTCGAATTTTCCTGAAATTGAAATAGTCGGAAACGCGTCAGATGTGAAAACTGCACATGAATTAATTTTAAGGACGAATCCGCAGTTGGTTTTTCTCGATATTCAAATGCCGCAAGCCAATGGTTTTAACTTACTGACAAAATTTTCAGTCGTTCCTTTTGAAGTGGTTTTTGTAACGAGTTACGATCAATATGCGATTAATGCCATTCGGTTTAACGCACTTGATTATATATTGAAACCGGTTTCGTTAAAAGATCTGACTGAAGCGGTAAGGCGTTCTGTCGAAAAAATCCAGTCGAAAACCGGTAATACACTCCAGATTGTTAACCTTCTGGACGAATTGGGAGATTCATCCAATAAAAAACTTGCGGTGCATTCGGGGAAAAATGTAAAAATACTTCCGGTAAATGAAATCATCACTATAGAAGGCGACGGACGCTATTGCATGATGGAAACCACAAACAGCGAGCGCTATTCGATGACAAAAACACTAAAGGATTTTGAAGATTATTTCGGAACAGGATCCGCTTTCATCCGAATAAACAAAAGGATATTGATTAACACCGCACATATTAAAGAGTATTCTAAAAGTGAGCCATTTTATGTAGAAATGTCAAACGGCAAAATGTTCGAGATTCCGCGTCGGAAAAAAACAGGAATATTGCAACGGTTGGGATTGTTTAAATAATGTAATCTTCGAGCAAATCGGGTCTTCTGTTTTGTCGGGGTGACAGTGTGTTTGATAAGGAGTATGCCTTTTTTTACAACAAAATATTTTTATAAGTAAAGCTTGTCATGCCGAGCGCAGTCGAGGCACATCATGTATTTCAAATGCTATTTAAATGAAAAGTGTTCCTCGACTGCGCTCGGGATGACAGAGTGTTTGATAAGGAGCATGCCTTTTTTTACAACAAAATATTTTTATAAGTAGAGCTTGTCATGCCGAGCGCAGTCGAGGCACATCATGTATTTCAAATGCTATTTAAATGAAAAGTGTCCCTCGACTGCGCTCGGGATGACAGTGTGTTTGATAAGGAGCGTGCCTTTTTTACAACAAAATATTTTTATAAGTAGAGCTTGTCATGCCGAGCGTAGTCGAGGCACGTCATGTATTTCAAAATGCTATTTAAATAAAAAGTGTCCCTCGATTGCGCTCGGGGTGACAGTGTGTTTGATAAGGAGCATGCCTTTTTTTACAACAAAATATTGTTATAAGTAAAGCTTGTCATGCCGAGCGCAGTCGAGGCACATCATGTATTTCAAATGCTATTTAAATGAAAAGTGTTCCTCGACTGCGCTCGGGATGACAGTGTGTTTGATAAGGAGCGTGCCTTTTTTCACAACAAAATATTTTTATAAGTAGAGCTTGTCATGCCGAGCGCAGTCGAGGCAAATCATGTATTTCAAATGCTATTTAAATGAAATAGTCCCTCGACTGCGCTCGGGATGACAGAGCTTGTTGTTTTTGGAATGACAGGATTGTATAGTTAGATAACGATTTCTGAAGTTTACATTTTACGATTCAAAAGGATAGTAACCATATCGCTGAATTCTTTTGCAGGTACAGGCTTCAATTTTTTGATTATGGTATCCCGGTCTTTTGCCATTAGTGTTTCATCTTTCAGCACTTGGGTATGGATGTCGGCCCATGCCGTAATGATGCCGCCCCAGTGTCCGGAGGTATACAGCACATCCCAGTCCATTTTATTAGCAATATAATCGGCAATGATGCGTGCTTTTTCAGTTTCAGTACCGCCCAGTGTAGGAGGGATGCCCAGTGTAATCGACACAATGGTCAGGAATTCCGCAGAATAATGAGACTCCCGTGCTGCTTTTTTTCGGAAAGCATCATACGCACTAACCTGCTTTTTATATTCTTTCGTAAAGAACTTGTACGCTTTATCTTTCTCCGTATATGCTTTCAATGACTGTTCCATTACAGCAAAGCGGTTATAAATTGCCTGCTGTTCGGCATACTGGCGATTAAGCGTTTGTGGACCATTATTATTGGCATAGATAATAGTGTTTTCGCTTGGCACCGGGTCAGTACAGCTAACCGAGAAGTCGTTGCCCGGGATGAGCATGTCAATCCCGCCGCCTTCCTGCGTGTTGGTGATCAGCCAGCGGCACATGCCAGTATAAGGTCGGTTGAGCTCGGGAACGGCAAGTGTGAATTTCCCGTCGGAAGGTATCGTATCGGCTTTCATTACCGTTTTATCGCCCTGGAAAATAATAAACTCATAGGTTTTCCCGGCAAGGTGTGGGAATGTCATGTGTATGTCCTGTGCCTGTAAAAACGGAGCGGCTAGGCAGGCTGCAAATAGCAGGAGGTGTTTTTGAACATTCATTTAGGATCAATTTTTAAAGTTAAATTATTAGGGTTATTTACAAGTAAATCCCCACGGCTAACCGTGAGGATTTTACTTACAGATAGACTGTGTTTTTATAAACCACTCCGGGTGTTCCTTGGGATACCTGCGGTGGCTTGTTTAGAGTCTTTTAATTGCTATATAATAAGCAATTTACTTAATTTATGCAGCCCAAAAAAACGCCTTCTTTATAAAAAGCTATTGCCAAAGGGCAAGAGCTTAAAAATTAAGATTCTAGTTTTTGATGCAACGAACGGCCATTGCACTCATACGATAACCAAAACTAGTCCGGACATAGTTGGAGGTAGTACTGAAAGCTTCTGAGTAGTTGTTATCCGTCGTAGAGCCGGCAGTAGGCGTACTACTCCAATAAATACCAAGCGTTCCGTTTGCTACCGCTGAGATTTTTAAAGTAGAACTTCCTGCAGTGACATCATTAGTCATACCTGAGAGCGTAATTAAATTTGTAAATTCTGCCGCAGTTGGCACCCTGTACCCCACCGGGCAAGGATTGTTAATTCCCGATACCCCTTGCCATAAATTATTGTTTTGTGGGGTACGCCAGTCAAAAGTAGAACCATTACCACCACTAGCAGTAGTAGTAATATATAATCCATGGCCAGGAGTATTCGTTGTAGCTTTTGTTGTCGTAGTACCATTTACATTAGTGCTGGATGTGGGACTTGTACGGTTCATTAACTCATGTCCATCAGAATATCTACCCCATTGGAACATAGATCCATAAGCGTTATGGTCGTTGTGTGCTGTAGCTTGTTGTGCCGGGTTAAACACTGCTTTGGCAGTATTGGCATAATCGGCACCAAGGTTGTTGTTAAGCCATACATTTCCATCTTCAGCAGTTATTGGCACGTAAAACATTACGTGGTTGGCATTGGCTATATTACGGTCTGGTATAGGTGCGATAGCACGCACTTGAAAGTTTGAAGTACCACCAGAATTATTGGTGCTGTAAGTAAACTGTGCTAAAAGCCAACCAAGATTATCGTTACCAATACCCGTTTGCATATCTAATTTTTTTACATTTAGTGTACCACCTACAGCTTTTAGCGTAGCAGTAACTTTTCCGGAACCCACAGCTAAAGTAGCGGCGTTATAGGAGAAGGTCACATCTCTGCTGATGCCATCTTGGGTATAAGAAGCAGGAATGGTAACAGTTTGGCTAAAAGCCGGCAGGTTTACTGATGCTGTTACTACCGTATAAGGAATACTAATGGTTACCCCTGTTGTAGTAAGCGTTCCCTGAATATCAATTGCCGTAGCCTCGTTTACGCCATTGGCTGCAACAGGAGTAGTTAAACTCGCTGCTGCCGTTGGAGCAGTATAAGGTAAATAATCCTGGTCATAAATCGAAGCAATAAAATGCGAACCTGATGTACCTAAAGTAATATTACCAGATGGTAATGGCGCAGGAGTAACTGTTATTGTAACCGTAGCGTTGGCTGTGCCTCCAAATGTATCGGTAGCGGTAAGGGTAAAGATATAAGTACCCACGGCATTAAGGCCTGTTACTGTAGTAGAGGCTGATGAAGGACTGGTAATAACCGGTGTAGCTGTACCTGTTCCGCCTGTTTTTGTCCATGCGTAGGTGGCTATGCCATCAGCATCGGTAGCAGTACCGGTAAGGGTAGTTGTTGCTACAGATATCCCTACAGATTGAGCGCTTCCCGCACTTACTACCGGTGCAATATTACCCACTGCAACTGTTTTAGAACAGTTTAGTCCCAGTTTTGTAATCGTACCTGTAATGACTGTCCCGGTAGAAGCAGTAATCGAGCCGCCAAGGGAATAGAAAACCACACTTGTTGTGCCAGATGCTATGGTAGCCGAGGAGGCTACCGATGCCACCGTAAGGCCTGAGGCAGGGCTAAGTACCAAATCACTCACCGCCAGTGGAATCGTTACCGACGCAAAAGTGTTGTTGGAATAACTAACACTAAAGGAACGTGTTGCCGTTCCAGGAAAATACGTGCCTTGAAAGCCGTTACATACTACGGTTACATCAGTACCTGCTGTTGCTCTGGCCGAGTTATCGATAGGCGCCCATTTTGCACCATCATTTACATAAAGTCCCGGTTTTACATCGCCTGTGGTTGCCGTGTTATACACGACCATACCTCTTACGTGTGCACTAAGCGGTGCCGCATTTGCAGTTCCGGTAAGGGCAACACGTGGATGCATAAGCCCCTGGTCAGAAGATTCCAGCTCAAGTACCGCATTCGGGTTAACCGTAGTAGGGTTGTTGCCTATTTTTACCTGTGCCATGGCGGTAATGCCATAGAATGCAAAGGCAGTTATTATTAGTATTTTTTTCATTTTAAAATATTTTTGATATTTAATTTAACAGCAACAGGTGATTAATTAGTAGTCACTATTGTTGAACAAGTTAGTGCCAGTTTTTTAAAGGTACCTGTAATGACTGTTCCGGCAGGAGCAGCAAGTGTACCACCAAGTGTATAAGTAACCACTGCCGTAGCTCCGGAGGCTATGGTTGAAGAAGCAGGGCTTCTTGAAGCGACTGTAAGGCCTGACGCCGGACTAAGTACTAAATCGCCCGTAGCATTGGCTATTGTTACCGCGGCAAAAGTGTTGTTGGTGTAGGTAATTGAGAAGGTACGTGTCGCGGTTCCCGGAGCATACGTCCCTGAAAAACCGTTACATACCGCGCTTACCGAAGAAGCAGGTGCTGCTGTTGAGGTAGTGATAACTGTCCATTTTGTACCGTCATTTACATAAAGTCCCGGTGTAACATCTCCGGCGGTTGCCGTGTTATATACCGTCATTCCTGCTACGTGTGCGCTAAGCGGTGTTGCAATTGTTGTAGCGGTAAGGGCTACACGCGGATAAACCAATCCTCTGTTAGAAGATTCCAGGTCAAGAACCGCGTCGGGGTTAACCATGGTAGGGTTGTCACCTATTTTTACTTGTGCCTGCATAATGCTGGCGACAAAGAATATTGATAGTAATAAATATTTTTGCATATAATGAATTTTAGTTATCCTGCCCGGTATACCGGACAGGAATATATTATTTATGTTGATTATTCTAGGATGCAACGTACTGATCGACCCCATTGAACATCGCTGGTGCCGCTACTTCCAAACTGGAATGGCTTGCCACCTGTTTGGGTAATAGCAACAACAAATTGATGCCCTGCACTATGCCAGTATTGCCCAGTAGAACCACGACCACTGAGCGCGCCACCAGTCCAGCGTATACCTGCGGCAGGAAAGTAAAGCTTAACCACACCGTTGTTGCTGATTCGGACACCGGTCGTATAATTTGTTGTGCTTTCTGTCCATGATCCTGTTCTGCTTCCAATATTTCCATTTAAATCACTCGAAATTTGACGTAATTCCTCATAATAAGGCACACGGAATCCGGCAGGACAAGGATCTGCTGCCGTTTTTACCGGAGCTGTTTCAGTGCCGCCTAACCATGGCTGTCCTATGTTGGTAGCGGTATTCCAGCCACTAATTGCTGCTGCCGAGGTATATGCCGTAGCAACAGGAGCTTGCCTTCCATACTGGTAATAATTACCTAATATAGCCTGCGACCCTGTAAGCGGATCGGCAGTATAATCAGCACCCAGGTTGTGTGACATGAAAGTAAGCGTGGTGCCGTTGGCACCATTTACCGTAGTAGTCGGTATAAGAGATGCTGTTAATGTTACTGTAGCAGAAGCAGCAATACCAATATTATCGGTTGCGGTAAGCGTAAAGATGTAAGTACCCACGGCATTAATCCCTGTTACTGTAGTAGAGGCTGATGAAGGACTTGTAATAACCGGTGTTGCAGTACCTGTACCGCCAGTACGTGCCCATGAATAAGATGCAATTCCGTCAGCATCGGTAGCAGTACCGGTAAGGGTTGCCGTAACTGGCACATTAATAGTAAATGCTTGAGCGTTTCCTGCGCTTACTACCGGTGGAGCATTGCCCACTGTAACTGTTGAAGAACATTTTAGTCCCAGTTTTGTAAACGTACCTGTAATGACTGTCCCGGTAGAAGCAGTAAGCGAACCGCCAAGTGTATACGTAACCACACTTGTTGCGCCGGATGCTATGGTAGCCGAGGAGGCTACCGATGCCACCGTAAGACCTGAGGCAGGGCTAAGTACCAAATCACTCACAGCCAGCGGAATCGTTACCGATGCAAAAGTGTTGTTGGTATAACTAACAGTAAAGGCACGTGTTGCCGTTCCTGAAAAATACGTTCCTGTAAATCCGTTACATACTGCTGTAACTGCAGCAGCAGCAGCTGTTGTAGTGCTTGAGCCACTGAAAGCCGCCCATTTTGTTCCGTCGTTAATGTAAACACCTGGCGTTACGTCACCAATAGTTGCCGTGTTATATACCGTCATTCCTGCTTCGTGGTCCAAAAGCGGCGCTGCAAGTGTGGTAGCGATAAGGGCTACCCGCGGATATAGCAATCCTTTGTTGGTGCTTTCTAGCTCCAGTAAAGAATTGGCATTAACCGTAGTGGCGTTATCGCCTATTTTTACCTGCGCTACGCCATTAAGGCCACATAATGCAAGTACTGTTAATACTATTTTTCTCATTTTGTATGTTTTTAAGTATTAATTACCGTTGATTAATTTTCGGGTTACGATCGTACCGTCTCCCATTTTTGCTTTGGCGATATAAACGCCTTGCGAATGGTTAAACGGTGCAGTATAGTTAGTGTTTCCAACTTTATACTGTTGTATCAGTCTTCCGGTAATTTCAAATATCATTACGCTGTTTACAGCACCGTTTGCATTGATAGCGAACTGCGACTTGTTTATTGACATGTGCGTAGTATCCTGTTTTGCAGGATCGTTTACACCCAATGTCGCATTTTGATATACTATTTCAAAGCGGTCGTTGTTTTGCAACTCAGACGCAGAAAAGTTATAGCTTGACAGGTTTAGGTTATGATGAACATCCAAAAGCTTGTCATGTAGTATAATTGTTACATCGCCATCGGTAAAAATACCTTCGGTATGGTCAATCGCAATACTGAAAGATTCACCATCTGCTGCAGTTCTTGAAACACCAACAGGTACGCTGTCAGTTATGTCAAATACCGGACGTCCGTTAACGGCATATTTGGTATCGCCAATATAAGAGTACAATTGTGCCGTACTCATGCTGTTGCGTTGTGCATCATAAAGGCGGTCAGCGCCATAGGTAGCTTCTTCGGTATAGTTAACCAATATCTGGCTAAAGATCCCGCTTTCATTAGTCAGGTTAAGCCAGTAACGGTTCGATGGGGTAGCACGGAAAAAGTTATTGTTCTGTCCCGTAACACGCATACAGTTGGTAAAGTTTACCGTGCCATTAGCCGAAAGGCCTTTGACCATAAATCCCTGTCCTGACGCGATGTAGCCTGTAGGCTGTTGTGCGATAGGTGAAGTAACAACGCTTCCTGCGAGTGTCCAGATTGCATAATCTGCCGTGGCACCAACACTATTGAACCCCTTTGCTGTCCATAGGTAAATGGCTCCGCCAAGGTTAGGGTTACCTCTTAATAATTCTCCTGCATCTATAGCAGAAGGGTAAGGGTTTGCAAGCAGGTTAAAGCTTCTTGCCCCTGATACTGCGCTACCAAGCTCTACTGCCACGTTACCGTTGTTTGCAGTACCTGTAATAGGGAAATTGATCACATTCGTGGCAACCTCATTAATGAAAGGTATCTGGCTTTTTACACGTGTAATAAAACCTTTACCTGGAACAATTTGATCAAGATTTTGCCATGAACCGGATGCACCTGCCTCAGATATATATTTCATCTTTTGGTCAAAAGCAGCCATTTGATAGCCGATTGCCTTAGCATTTGCGATCTGTGCTGTAAAATCCTCCTGTACTGGGGTTCCCCAATAGGCATGGTCCCATTTTCTTAATGGGCGTGTTGCTTTGGTAAGTACAATCTGTGGCACATCAGATGATGATGAACGTTGTACAAACGAACCTTCCGATGCGATAATAAGCTTCCCTGAACCAGTTACACCTTTTTGTACTTCCAGGTAGGCGCCGTTCGTAATCGTTACATCAGCATTCAGTACAAGGCTGTTAGCTTTGAATGATGTACCCGGCAAAATTGTAAGTCCATTGTTTATTGTTACGTCCATAAACTCTGTTGGTAAACCGCTCCAGATGCCGTTGTAGGCTACATTTCCTGTAGCATTGACTAACTGTACGCAGCCGTTTTTAACAGCCAGCGTAAAAAGGGTGTACGTGTTCAGGTTTATTATTCCGTTTGTTGTCAGGCTTCCGTCGTCAGGAGTGGAACTGTTACTTACAGTAGATGGTATTGCGATCCATTTTGTACCATCCCACGCTGCTAAAGTCATATCCGCAGCGCTAAGCCCGCTCGACTGCAGGGCAGCACTATATCCGGCATTTTGCCATATAAAGGTAAGCATTGCACTGTTGTTCCCACTCACTTTCCAGTGTCTGTCTGGTGCTATCAGCATAAGGTCTGCATCAAGCGATTGCTCGTTGCCTGCAGAAGACCTGTTGAAAAGCGATGTAACAGGCTGTGTGGGCTGTGCTGCCGAAGTTAATCTTACTGGTGAGTTTTCAGTAGTAAATCCGGCAGGCAATACTGCCAATGCTCCCGGATTGTAAACTTTAACACGACCATCCACGTGGCCCGTAGTCGATGCATTGTTAAGTGATGCAAAGGAAACAACACTGGTTTCACTGTTTCTGTCGGTTTTTACGTTAGCATTAAACGTTACGTTGTTTGCATAGCGTATGTGCATTTCCGCTCCGGCACCAACCCAGACATTGCTGAAGCTGCCCCCTTGTGCCGTTGCGTAATGAGTCCCTGCGAATAGTATCGCACAAACTATTAGAATGTAATTTTTATTTATCACAATTTTAGATTTTTAATTATAAAATAATTAGGAATTTTTGTTTTCTAAACGTGATACTCTTGCGTTTTTGAATGTGTACCAGGCAAAAGCAACGCCTGCAATCATTAGTAGCAAAATATACTTGTTTACAGGTGCTTGTGGTGGTCCTTCCGGGCCTTCATCGTCTTCATCTTGTGCAAAAACCGCTATGGTCGACATAAAGTACACCACAGTTAGGCACAGATAATTAATCTTTCGTTTCATCATAAATTTTGTATTCATTAAGCGTGTAATTATAAAATGACTGCGAAAGTATAATCAAGCATTACGCTATTTATAAAAATGTTAGCAAACGCAATGTTTATGTTACGAAATGATAGCAGGAGCTGCATATATTACTTAAACGAACCCATAGTTGAACTTGCTGTTTACTAACAGCATACAGAAAAAGCAGAAAAGAGGGAGTAAAAAAAAAAGGGTAAAACCGGCAATTATGTGTTAGTTGTATTTTTGGGATATTTTAAATACGATGTTGTTTACCGTAACAACTTTGTCGGTAAAAAGCGTAATGAATTTTGGATTAACGGCAACGCTTCTGTTTACCTGCAAAAGCGTGTCTTTTGGTAATTGCTCCAAAAGGTTTTTGATGGTTGATCGTACTACAATTGTCTCTGACTTAAAGACCATATCAATGTAAACATGGTCCGACTTTACATAAACCAGGTTGTCAAGATTTAGTTTATAAACGGTCTTGCCGATCTTAAGCTGAAAAACTTTGGTGTTTTTAAGCTTTTTTAAAATTATAGAGACAGTTGCAATTATATCGGCATTATTAAATGGTTTGGAAATATAAGCTTCCGGCGATGTTTCCTGAAGTTCGTTCAGGGTTTTAGAATCAGTATAAGATGTTATGAATAAAAATGGTATCCCCTGGTGCTCATTAATGTATTTTGCCACGTCAATACCATTTTTAGTGCCCATAAGATTGACATCTATCAATACCAGACTAAAGTTATAGTTGCTTTCAAGCCGGGATACTGCTTCATGGTAGCTTCTTGCAAACGTTACTTTACCAAGGCTTTCTTTTTCTATACAATGCTTTATATGGTTGGCAATGAGTACCTCGTCTTCAACAATTAGGATGTTCAGTATTTTCATCTAATTAATTTTTAAGGAGATTTTATAATGAGAACCGGTTCTGGTATGGTTTCCATAAAGCTGTAGGATCATGCTCTCTATTATAAATGTCCCCAGGCCGTTAGTGGGCGCATTGCTATAAAAGATCCCGTTGTCCTTATACTCTATCAGTAATAGATCATCTTTAGCAGTTATTTCCAGATCGATAATAATATTTCCGTGATCTACTCTTGCGTGCTTTACGGTATTGGCAATTAATTCATTTACAAGGATACCTATTGGGATTGCCTTTTCTACCGGTAAAATTATGTGCTGAATAAAAGGATGATAGATGATTTTCTTGACACCCAGATTAATCACTGCGTTTGCAATTTTATTAATGTACTCTTCCATGCTATGCTCTTCTTTCAGTACAGAATCCTTATCTGCAAGAAACTGGTTGTGTACAATGGCTATCGATCCAATCCTTGCTTTTAAAGTGTTGAATTTCTCTGTATATAAGGGATCGTCAATCTCTATACTTTGAAATTCGACAAGGCTCATTATCAGTGAGAGATTGTTTTTCACCCTGTGGTGAAGCTCTTTATATAATAATTCTTTTTCTTTAATCGAAAGCGAAAGTTTACGGTTAGAAGATACTATAGCTTTTTTTTGCTGTCTGGTTTTTTTATTTATTTTCAGGATTTTTGTTAGCAAAACTATTACCGCACCCAGTAAAATTACCAGCGCGCCGATAAATATATACAGCCGATCGTTGTATTTGTTAATTTGGATGTTGTCTTGAAACACCTTATCCTTTAATATTTTGTCCTTTTCAAGCTCAAAATTAAATTCCTGCTCTGTGATCTGTATTTTTTCTTGATATATGATTCTCATTTTATTGATTGAATCATAAATTTTATAGTTGTGCAATGCCAGTTTCTCCATCCCCATTTTTTCAAGGCTTTGGCTTTTTATAAGATATGCACGGCTGTTCCATTCATAGGGGTTATTGAGTTTATTTGATGAAACAATTGCCGAATCGCAGTACTTGAGAGCGGTTTCATAATTTTTTTCGGCTATGTTAAGCCTTGCAAACGCAACATAGATAGCGTTCATGCCATTATGATCACCATATACTTTCCATTGCTTCAGAGCTTCATTTAAGAAGGATCGCTTTTTATAAGGGTCTGTTTCCATAAATGCCAAAAGCATTGAAGCAACGGCATTTACATTTGGATGATCATTCTCTTTGGCAAATTTTTTAGATTCCTGTGCATAATGTACAGCGGCTTTAAAGTTGTGTTGGACTCTGTGAAAAGACGATAGACGGTAAAGGTATTCGCCAAAATGGCGTGTTTTTTTAATCTTCGGATTTTTATAAATAGCGCCGACAGCATTTAGCTCTGATTCACAGGAAATAAATTTGTCTAATATTTCATAGATTAATGCACGTTGCAGCAGTACCCTGATTTTAAAATCACCTACCAGATAAGGTGAGGAAATAATTGTATTGGATAACGTAAGCGACTCGTTAAATAAATTTGCCTGTACTAGAGCCTCGACCTTTAAAGCCTTAAATACTACTGCTATTTTCGGTGAGCTGGCGTAGGTTCTTAATTGTACATCAATCAATTTAAGAGATTGGTGAGTATTAAAACTAAGTAATTCTGACTCAATCTGCTCTATTGCAGAAAGATGATTCGCTTGTGAATAAGATTGTAAGCTATGTGTTAATCCAAACACTAAAAATATAAGGCTAACAACTAGTTTGGGGGCACTATTGTTTGTAAATTTCACAACGTTATATTTATAAAATAATCTTCTTGCAGAAGGTATAAATTGATTAGTAATTACTATAATAGTATCTTAGAAATAACACTAGAGAAGTTCTATCTGTAAATAAAATCCTACAATATAGTCAATTTTCTAATAAGAGAACTTTTTCTATCTGTTTTTTGAATCCATAAAGAAAACGTCTGTGAAAGACAGTATGAAATAGTTTTTGTTCATTGGGTGGGGGTGGGGGATTAATTCAAATTATTAAAAATCACTATTTGCCGTAAGTCACCTAATTATGTGAATTTTACGTTGAAAGTGGTCAATGTCTCAAATATAATCACTAATTATATAAAATAAGGAATAATTTCTTGTGCTCATTAATTATTTAACACATATACCATCCACACTATGTATATAAGGATTAGACATAGTTACAAAAGTATTTTTTAATGAATTCATCTATAATAAAATGTTACGAAACGGCTGTTTTTGTTACGAAAAAGTATTTAAGTTTAACAACATTTAGTTCGAGGTTAGGCAAAGCAGTAAATCTAAAAACGTGTATTTTCCTATTCGAATTATACAAAAGGATTGTTAGTAATTAAAAAAGAAGTTAAACTGGATCTTCCATGTTTAGGTGCGTTAAAGAGTAACCGCATAAATTTAGAAATTTTATCCCAAATCACTATCTTTGATTTTTACAAACAAAATGAATTCAATCACGATCAAAGAATTTTATCAGGATATTTTGGGAGAAACCTGTCCTGACATCAACCAGTTCCTTAACGATTCTATCAATAAGGATATTGGTCATTTTAATGTTTTCGACATTGCGGAAATCTGTAAAAGCTGTACTTCGAAAACTGAAATGCCTTACAATAGGCGAACGTATTACAAGATAAGCCTTATAAACGGACAAAATAAAGTTGAATACGCCGACAAAACTATTCAAATTGAGGATTGTGCCGTTCTTTTTGCTTCTCCAAAAATACCATACAATTACACGCATCTTTGTACGGAACAGTCCGGGCATTTTTGCGTTTTTACCAAAGATTTCTTGCCGACTTCTAAGATTGGGTTGGAAATTGACAGCCTTCCGGTTTTCTCGCCTCAGAGTGATTTTATCTTCCAAATATCAACCGAGCAGTTTCAGAACTTTGAAACTATTTTCCTTAAAATGCACGATGAAATCAAGTCTGATTATGTGTATAAGTATGATTTGCTGCGGAATTATGTGATGGAATTGATTCATTTCGGTCAGAAATTAAAGCCAATTCTTCCTGTCGAAAATAATAAAACCGCTGCGTCACGAACCACAACACTGTTCATTGAATTATTGGAAAGACAATTCCCGATCGAGAATATCAGCCAGTTGCTGCAACTGAAAACACCAGCCGATTTCGCCGGAATTCTGAGCGTTCACGTGAATCACTTAAACAGGGTTTTAAAAGAAACCACCGGAAAAACCACCGGAGAAATCATCGGAAGCCGGATTTTTCAGGAAGCCAAAATATTGCTTACACAAACGCAGTGGAATGTTTCTGAAATCGCTTTTACGCTCGGTTTTGAAGAGGTTGCTCATTTCTCTAATTTCTTCAAAAAATACGGAAAGCAATCACCGCAACATTATCGTGAAGTATCGATTGTTTGATTTTCACAAACTTTCATTTGATTTGTGCAAATGTACTAATACGTTTATTTTCCAACTTTGTACCATTAATTAAAATATAAAAAAATGGCAAGTAAAATAGTATTAGTAACGGGAGCAAGCCGCGGACTGGGTAAAGATTCAGTGATCGCATTGGCAAAAAAAGGATTTGATATCATCCTGACTTATCAAACCAAAAAAGAAGCAGCTGACGAAGTTGTAAAAGAAATTGAATCGATTGGGCAAAAGGCTTTTGCATTGCCTTTGGATATTGCTACGACAAAAGGTTTCGACCAATTTACAACTGATGTAAAAAATATTTTAGACACACAATTCGCTTCCGCGAAATTGGACGCTTTAGTCAACAATGCTGGAATCGGCATCAATGAAAGTTTTGAAACTACGACTGAAGAAACTTTGGATGCGATGACGAATATCCACTTCAAAGGACCTTATTTCTTAACCCAAAAATTATTACCATTATTGAATGACGGAAGCAGTATTGTAAACACTTCTTCCGGTTTGGCGAGATTTTCATTTGCTGGTTATTCCGCTTACGGCGCGATGAAAGCGGCAATCGATTCGCTATCAAGATACCAGGCAGTGGAATTGGGAAGCAGAAAAATAAGAGTTAATTCGATTGCTCCGGGTGCCATCGAAACAGATTTTGGCGGAGGTGCCGTTCGTGACAGTGCAGAATATAATCAGCTGGTTTCTTCGCAAACGGCATTAGGAAGAGTTGGTTTGCCGGATGACATCGGAAGTGTAGTTGCATTCCTTTGTTCCGATGATTCTAAATGGATAAATGCGCAGCGAATTGAAGTTGCGGGCGGTTTCAGAATTTAATTCGATACCAAAAAATAGGCTAAAATCCCATTCGACTGATTTGTTGAGTGGGATTTTTGTTTTAATTAATTAAATTTTCGGAATTTCGCAGGATGATGAACAACCTGTTTTCTGACAACAAAGAGATTGCCGTGGTTACTGCTTTTTCTGAACTTGTAAATACTGATTTTCAAGGTGCGATGAATGCCATTTGCTGGGAAAGGAGTTTATATGGAGATTTCGGAGAAATCGTAACGCAACTTCAATTAAAAGAGAATATTACGGAAGTTTCTGTCGAAGATCTTTTGGCGTTACAACTCTCAGAAAACGGCAATTTCGCAAGGGAAATTATTTTGAACGATCTGCAATTACTAACTGATTTTGGAGCATCACCTTCTCTTAATTTATTGAAGAATTATGACCGGGATGACGAATTTGAATTCATTTCTACAGATGTATATTCCTTTCATGTTGACCGTTCACCAATTGCGACCAGCACCTATTTATGCACTTATTTCGGTGTTGCGAGTGATATTTTACCCAATCATCAGGCAACACAAAAAATCCTGATTCCTGAAATTCGGAAAAAACTCAAAACATTGCACGACGGTTCTGAAGAAGATTTTGAGCTTTTTTTACAAGAAAATTATTTCGATTTGCATTACGAATCAAAGCCCAATGCACAACCCATCAATTTAGGATTAGGGCATCTTTGGAGGTTATCCGTTGATTCTCCCGAACAGCAGGTTTTACCTTGTATTCATCGCGCACCAAAAGAAAATGAGGGAGAATTGAGATTGCTGTTGATTTGTTGAGTTATTAAAAACCATCAGTTAAACCAGCCTAAACTCTATCGGACTTTGATTGATTTTACCCTGCTCCCTCGCGAATCCTTCGCGTGGTTTCTATAATCTTTCTATTCATTAATAGTACCCGATTTGATACGGCAGGAAATCTCAGAACCGGATGGAATCTGAAGAACGCAAAAGCTGATTTAAAAAAGCAAACCGTGTTCGCAAAGATGGAAGTTATTACATTAAAAACAGCTTGGATTTTCTTTCGAGCCTGAAAACCAGAATTGGAAATCTCCTTTTATTGAATAGGTTTATTCAAAATCTTTTCTAAATATTCAACCTTACTCTTTTCAGCCTCCAACAACCGCTCATACAATTTCTCCTTTTCCTCATAAACCTCAATAAGCTTATCTAAAGGATTAAATGTACAATGATTGTGGCCAAATGCGCCAAAGCTTACTCCTTGACTATTAGAAAAGTCGGCTTCATTAAAACTGTTAAAATAATTAATCACGCCTTCCTCACTAAAATTTTCAATAGCTTCTTTGCTCACGCCTAAGGCTTCTGCAATTTCCTTCAACCTTTTTTCGTCCAGTTCTTCGCTGCTTTCAAGGTTGGATACGGTTTGCTGGCTCACGCCAAGCGCAACAGCAAGTGCTTCCTGTTTCATTCCTTTGAGTTCGCGTATGCGGGAGATTTTTCGTCCGATGTGGTTTTTGGCTGGTGTGTCCATGGCGGTAATCTTTTAATTAATAGAACCAAATTTAATAAAATAATTTAAACGGCTTTCCTAAACAATGCATTTATAATAACCGGATTGTAATTTGTGGATCGAGCTATCAACTGTATAGTTATTTTAGGATGTCTTGTCCTAAAATAGCTATACACAATTCAAAGGTGTATGGAACACAAGGAACAGGAAATTTTCGCAGTACGTGAGCACAAGCAAAGCCGTTATGACAAGCGGCTCATTTTAAAAGTAGTCCGGG
>Ga0247817_10000146_pt1 | contig 49910 bp, 42 predicted proteins | sample UWRJL212509R1_FD_178010 | JGI IMG/M metagenome (GOLD analysis project Ga0247817, IMG submission 178010) | Plant litter microbial communities from Arlington Agricultural Research Station in Wisconsin, United States - UWRJ-L212-509R-1 | ecosystem: Environmental > Terrestrial > Plant litter >... | reverse complement strand
TTTTTCGGATTGGCAGATTTTAATAAGAAAAAAGAATTGCTGTACTGGTCAGATATTTTTGTATTACCAACCTGGTATATCATGGAAGGGCAGCCGTTGAGCATTATTGAGGCTTATGTAACAGGCAATGCTGTTGTATCAACACATCAAGGAGGCATTCAGGACATCAGCAATTACGAATCGTTCTTTAAAACGGAAGCACAAAATCCTGCGGCATTGGCTGCCACACTTGAAAAGGTTATAGCACAATTACCAACATTAAACAGTCATCTGACTGCAACTGCTGCTGCTGCTCAAAAGCGTTTTAATTCTGAAAATTTTATTGTTAAGATTGAAACGATATTGAAAACAGATGGAGTTAAACCAGTTTTAGTAACTAATCCAGAGGCAGTGGTCAGTTCCACCGCGGCGGACATGTCAGTTGTTAGTAGGCAGTAGTGTTCAGGAGTAATCGTACAATCATTTCAGTACCTTTTTGATGGAGCAATACGAATCATTTACTGAGAAAAAAATGTATTAATGTTATATATAAATTTTTGTATATAAATGCATAGATGAGAACAGACTTTCTATTTGTTGGCTTTATTTATTACTTTAGCTTTGTCAGCCTTAAAAAGGGGGTATATTTTTAAATAGATTTTACAATTTCTAACCGTTATCTTTAGTATTTCATGTAAAGCCTATTTTCCATGATTAAGAAACAGAAAAAACATTCATCCATATTTCTTAATTCAATAATAACAAGATGATTGTTTATTCGCTTAAAATAGTAGCCATTCGAAAAGAAACAGATGATTCTGTAACCCTGTCTTTTAAGCAACCTGGTTTAAAAAAAATTAAATATCAGTCAGGCCAGTATTTAACGTTGATTTTCAGAATAAATGGACGGCGATATATACGACCTTATTCTTTTTCCTCGACCTTTGGTATAGATCCGACATTAGATGTAACGATTAAGAGGGTGCCGGGAGGGATCGTGTCCAATCATATTCTTGATGTAGTGAAAGAGGGAGACGCCGTAGAGGTAATGGAACCAATGGGCGATTTTATCGTTCCTGTGGAAAGCCGGAGCCAGGAAGATCATCTTGTTTTGTGGGGTGTAGGCAGCGGTATTACTCCGTTATATTCTATTTTAAAAGATACATTAGCCAATTATTCGAATAAAGTAACATTGATCTATGGAAACAGAAACCATACAACTGTTATTTTTAAAGATGCACTGGAAGCATTAAAAAATACCTATCCCGACAGGCTAACGCTTATTGAATTCTATACTCGTGCTGAAATTGACATGACGGGTTCACATATCATTGAAGGTCGTATTCAGCCTTCAAAAGCCTTAGAATATATACGGTCTATATCTTCGATCGAACATACCAGTCATTTCATTTGCGGTCCTGGTGGCTTGAAGGATTCTGTAAAGGTTGCATTGGCAGAAGTGAATGTGTTATCTGATAAGATATTTTCAGAAGATTTTGAAATTGTTAAAAACGAAGACGATTTCAAAGGCATTCAAACGCAACTGATTCAAATCCGTAAAGAGAATGAACAAATTGCGGTCGAAGTAATTAAAGGAAAGAGTATCCTTGAAGCCGGACTTGACGCGATGATCGAACTTAATTATTCCTGCCAGACAGGCAATTGCTCCGTTTGCAAAGGACGTTTGATTCAAGGCGAAATTAAAACGATAGGGGTGAAAGAAATTTCAAAAGATCTGGTTGAGAATGAATATTTACTTTGCTGTTCGTATCCCATTACAGGAGATGTGATTGTTGAGGTGAACTAGCTACCAGGCGCTAGTTTCCAGTTACCAGACAAAAACATGCTTGTTTCAATTAATAAAAAAATAAATAATAAGTTACTAACTTCTAGAAGCTAGTAACTGGTAACTAGTAATTAAAAAAGACATGAAAGTAGTACTTCTTGCAGGTGGTTTAGGAACCAGGCTTTCCGAGGAAACGGTATTGAAGCCGAAGCCAATGGTTGAGATTGGAGGGATGCCGATGCTGTGGCACATCATGAAAATGTATTCTGCTCATGGGTATAATGACTTTGTGGTTTGCTTAGGGTATAAAGGCTATGTTGTGAAAGAATATTTTGCCAATTATTTTATGCATAAATCAGATATCACGATAGATCTGGCAACAAATTCTATGCAGGTGCATGACACAAATGCAGAACCCTGGAAAATAACATTGGTTGATACGGGTGTAGATTCTATGACTGGCGGGCGTGTAAAGCGTATTCAGAATCACATAGGGAATGAGCCATTCATGCTGACATACGGAGATGGTGTCAGCAATGTTGATATTAAGAAACTGGTAGAATTTCACCAATCAAAAGGCAAATTGTGTACAGTAACTTCTGTACAGCCTTCAGGTCGTTTTGGTGCGATCAATATGTCTGAGGATGAGACTGTATTAGCTTTTATGGAAAAACCTAAAGGAGATGGGGCATGGATCAACGGAGGTTTTTTTGTGTGTGAGCCCGGAGTATTTAATTACATTCAAGGGGGAGATGCTACGATCTGGGAAAGAGACCCTATGGAAAATCTTGCAAAGGATAATCAGATGGCGGCATTTAAGCATGAAGGATTCTGGAAGCCAATGGATACACTTCGTGATAAAATTGAACTGGAGCAGGATTGGGTGAATAATAAAGCTCAATGGAAAACGTGGTAATATGTTTGAAGCATTAGAGAATACTTATAAAGGAAAACGTGTTTTTTTAACCGGACATACCGGATTTAAAGGTTCCTGGATGTTAAAGATCCTCTCCATGCTTGGAGCAGAGGTTACAGGCTATTCATTAGCACCGGAAAATGCATTTGATCTCTATCATCTGATCCAGGGAGATACATTATGCACATCACACATCAATGACCTGCGGGACAGAGCAGCATTACAGAAAGCCATCGCTGATTGTCAGCCTGACTTTGTATTTCACCTTGCAGCTCAGCCTCTGGTTCGATTGTCGTATGAATTTCCTGCAGAGACTTTTGAAGTAAATGCGATCGGTACTGCAAATGTCCTGGATGGAATACGTGTATTGAATAAACCTTGTGATGTAATTCTTATCACTACAGATAAAGTATACCACAACAATGAATGGATCTACCCATACAGAGAAACAGATCGTTTGGGAGGTTATGATCCATATAGCGCAAGCAAAGCATGTGCAGAGCTTGTTATTGATTCGTATCGAAATTCTTTTTTCAATATAAAAACATATGCTGAGCACAGCAAAGCGCTTGCAGTTGGCCGTGCAGGGAACGTAATCGGCGGTGGTGACTGGGCAAAGGACAGGCTTATTCCTGATATTGTTCTTGCCTTATCAAAAAATGAAGAAGTTGTGATCCGGAACCCGCATTCTGTACGTCCATGGCAGCATGTACTTGAACCGGTATTGGGTTATTTGCTGCTTGGCAGCAAACTTCATGAGGATTCAATTAAGTATAGTACAGCATATAATTTTGGTCCTGAATTTAATGATGCTTTGCCGGTAAGCAGAATGGTAGAGCTTGCCATACAGGCATGGGGAAGCGGCGGATTTAAGATCATTTCCAATCCCAATCAGCCGCATGAAGCAGGTTTGCTAAAGCTTGATATAAATAAAGCAATTGGCGAACTTGGCTGGACACCTACATACAATGCTTCTGCTGCAATTGCTAAAACGATCGAATGGTACAAGTGCTACTTACATACACCTGCAGACATTATTGCATTTACAGAACAACAAATAACGGATTTATACAGCAGGAATAGATTGTGATCTGCTTTTACCATGGTCTGTGTCACACAGAACGTAATGATGGTCTCTGTGCCACAGACCATGGTGTAGCGTAGATGGTTTGTGTGCCACAGACCATGGTGTAGAAAAAAAAGATTAGAGATTGAAATAAAAAGAACAATGCTTAAGAATATCAACAGCCCCGAACTAGAACAAAGCTTAAGAGCAATTGCAAAAGTAAAAACCACTCAGACCATTGTTCCGGGTGTAAACTATATTCCTGTTACAGGAAAGGTATTGGATGAAGAAGATATTCTTTTTGGTGTAGAAGCGGCATTAGATGGCTGGCTTACAACAGGTCGTTTTGCAAATGAATTTGAAAAACAATTTGCAGCCTATTTCAATGCACCGAAAGCATTGCTTGTAAACTCAGGCTCTTCCGCAAACCTAGTAGCGTTTTATGCATTGACTTCTCCGAAATTAGGAGATCGTGCAATCAAGCCGGGCGATGAAGTGATCACTGTAGCGGCAGGTTTTCCCACAACAGTAAACCCAATGGTGCAGTTTGGTGCTATTCCTGTATTTGTTGATGTTGATATTGCTACGCACAATGTAAAAGCGGATCAGATCGAATTGGCAGTTTCTCCGAAAACAAAAGCTATTATGATCGCTCATTCATTAGGAAATCCGTTTGATCTGGATGAAGTGATGCGTGTTGCTAAGAAATATAATTTGTGGGTAGTTGAAGACGATTGCGATTCGTTAGGAGCAACCTATAAAGGAAAGAAAACAGGTACCTTCGGAGATATTTCTACTTTCTCATTTTACCCCGCACACCACATTACGATGGGTGAAGGCGGAGCTGTACTGATCAACAATCCTGTTTTATCCAAGCTTGCTGAAAGCTTCAGAGACTGGGGACGCGACTGTTATTGTGAACCAGGTAAGGATAATACCTGTGGTTGTCGTTTTACGCAGCAACTGGGTACATTGCCTTATGGCTATGATCACAAATATACCTATTCGCATGTTGGGTTTAATTTGAAAGTAACCGATATGCAAGCAGCATTCGGGGTTTCTCAATTGAAGAAAGTAGATCATTTTGTACAACGCCGCAGAGAGAACTACAAAGCTTTGTATGCGCGCATGAAAGAATTTGAAGAAGTATTTATTCTGCCTGAACCAACGGCTGATAGTGACCCGTCGTGGTTTGGTTTTTTACTTACATTACGAGAAGGAGATGCATCTGACCGTCATATGTTGGTGCAGCACCTGGAAGAAAAGAAGATCGGAACACGCTTATTGTTCGCTGGTAATCTATTGCGCCAGCCAGCATACGAAAACATTGCACACCGTTCGATCGGTAACCTTGAAAATACAGACATCATTATGAACAGGTCATTCTGGCTGGGTGTATGGCCAGGCTTGAATGAAACACATTATGATTATATCGCGGATGTTATACGAGAGTATTTGAATAATTAGTCGATAGTTGTCAGTGGACAGTAGTCAGTCAGTAATCAGGAAAAGTACTCTGTACTAATTTTATAAAGTCTCCAAATGACACAAGTGAAAACAATCGTATTGACCGGGGCAACAGGCTTTGTTGGGAAATACCTGGCTGAGAAATACAATGCAGAAGGGTATTCTATTATAGCACTCATTCGAAATACTTCTGACACATCGGTTATTCGTAATTTAAAGAATGTTCGTCTGCATATTATTGATGAACATTTAGAAAACGTTTTTCAGACGAATAAAATAGACGGGGTTGTGCATGTGGCAACTTCGTATGGGGATAATTCTCCTGCCAGTGAAATTCTGGAAGCAAATCTGATGTTTCCTACGCGTTTGCTGGAGTTTGCAGCAAAATACAATGTTGATTTTTTTATTAATACAGATACTTTTTTTACGAAGTCTGCAGGCGAGTATAGTCATTTAAATACCTACACGTTGTCAAAAATATTTTTTACTGCTTTTTTCAAAACATTCAGTAACAGAATTAAATGTGTGAATTTAAAACTGGAACACGTATATGGTGCTGGTGATTCTGAAAAGAAATTTGTGCCCATGATGCTTAAAAGGTTATCTATGAACGAAGCGTCTATAGATCTCACAGAAGGATTTCAGAAAAGAGACTTTATATATATAAAAGATGTGGTAGAGGCCTATTGGAAGGTCTCAGAAAATATACATGTATTAGATGCTTATACGGAGTTTGAAGTGGGCACAGGGAATTCTGTTAGTATTAAGGAATTTGTTACCGCTGCAAAAAAAATATCAAATTCTGTGTCGACTCTTAATTTTGGTGCATTACCAGCACGGGAGGGTGAATTTGTAGAATCGAAGGCTGACAATGAAAGCTTGAAAGAAATTGGATGGACATCCGTATTTGATTTTGAGATGGGATTGCATGAAATGCTTGGTTAAAAATCACTACACATTGATAACCTGTTTGTATAAAACAGGTTATGTAATTTTTTCAATGAATTAATTTGTTTTCAAGCAATTCTGGCAAACTTGTACTATTGTTATTGTTTATATGCAGTGACTTCAGTTCATTGTTTAACACAGAAACACCTGTTATTCATTTTCAATTAATCCAATAGTTTTGATAGTTAAAGGAAATGATGAAAACTCAAGGTTTGTTATTTGATTTCTTGAAACGGATACAGGTTTAAGTGTATCAGCAAGCTCTAAATGCATCATCGACAGCGTCCATTTCGCCCTGCTTTCCAGAACTAGATTTTGATCGTGTAAAAGTTGGTAATCTTTGTAGTATGCCTTTGAAATCCCTCTCAATATGCTCCGCTTAACATCTGTATTATTTCTTCCTATGGTACGATATTTATGACCCGGCATACAATAGTTTATAACAATCGGGCACAAGCAAATTCTTGCGCCAGCCAGGTGAGCATAAACTGGGAAGGAAGTTATTTTGGCTTTTGATTCTTTATTGATCCGTATACAAATGTTCCGACAATAGCAGAAAAAATACCGATGAGCATTATCCACATCCCGTTTCCCAGCAATGCAAACATTGAGGCTGGACTTGCCCCTGTAAGTGACCAGCCTAATCCAAAAATAATACCTCCGGGTAATAATCCTGTATGCGATTGTTTTGCAATTAATTTTATTCTTTCTCCCGTAAATGATTTTAATTTCAATGTACCTATGATGAATAATCCAATAACTCCTGTTAGTACTGCCGAACCGATTACGCCATACATGTGTATGCTATGGAAATGAAACATCTCCTGAATGCGGAACCACGAGAGTGCCTCGGTTTTGGTCAATACAAAACCCAAGTACATACCGATTAAAAAGAATTTTATGTATTTCATGTCAATAATTATGAATTATGAGTTATGAATTATGAATTATGAATTATGAATTATGAATTATGAATTATGAATTATGAATTATGAATTATGAATTATGAATTATGAATTATGAATTATGAATTGTTTAAATTTTAAGATTACTGCTTTTTATGAAGAGTTCTTATTTATATTCTAAAGCTACAGTTTAAGCTTCGTCATTGTTGACGTTTAAGACCATTGTTTAAATTTTCAATTATTCTTTTGGGCCAATTCATAATTTATAACTCATAATTTATAATTATGTTCAGTATTCGAGTTGTAATATGTAGGGGAGTATGAGATGCGTCATTGTCAGTCCGCCGATGAAGAAACCTACTACTGCTATCAGTGACTGCATGCTTAATGAGGATAGACCTACAATGCCGTGCCCGGAGATGCAGCCTTTTGCATACCGGGAGCCAAAACCGATCAAAAAACCACCAACTATGATCATAATGAAGCCTTTTAATGTATATAAACCTTTCCACGAAAATATATCGGAAGGAGCAAGTCCGTTGATATTTTGTACCCCTTGTTTTTGAAGCAACACATATGTTTGTGTACCTACGCCAATGATAGAACGAAAATATATATGCGCATACCAGGCTCCAGCAAAGACACCTGCCAATAGAAACAAATTCCAGGATTCTTTTTTCCAGTTATAATTAAAGTAGCGAATTGATGGAGGAGAAATCGCAGCGCATAGATGCCTTAAGTTTGATGAAATAGACAATTCTTTATTAGCAATCAATAATAATAAAGGCATTGTTAATCCAAGCAGAGGGCCTGATATGTACCATGGCCAGGGCTGTGACATGAATTCTGACATATAGAAGAAAAGTTAAAAACGATACTAAAAAAACTATGGCTCAATATGTTATTTTTTTGTTAAATAAGAAAGGTGGAATAATTATAAATTATTTCAATAATTATGAATTATGAATTATGATTTAACAATTGTTTGGTGACGCTTGAGATTCTATTAGGTTAAGAATCTATTCATGTTCGCTAAACGCCAACCAAGGCAAGGAAAAAGAGTCAAAGAATCTTATTTATTTTTAGATCTATAGAGCGCTTCCTAACGCTAGGATAGGGGAGCGAACACTAATGAGAAGAATTAGCTTTAGGCTTTAAGCTTTCACCTTTTTCAATAGAATACCTTTTCACCCACACATAAAAATACAATGCTATAAAAGCGTATACAGCAATATTGAAATAGGTGTGGCTTAGCTCTGCTGCTTCCTGCCCCGTCATGCCCTCCGGTCGATTCAGTAAAAAAAGCATAATGCCGATAACCCGCAGCATATTGATGCATTGTATAAAGAACAATCCCAAAGGAATAAACAACCATTTTTTTCTTCCTGGATAGGCAAGCATCAGAGAATTAAACGCAATCATAATCATAAAACCAAGACATGGAAATGCAACCTGCAGTTTAAACAAGCCCGATGCTCCAATACTGGCTCCATCCCGGTAAAGATCTTTATAAAACGAAACAGTGACATCATAGCCCAGCAATTCAAACAGATATTCAACCGGATACAATAGAAAGGACAATGTTATACGCAGTGCATTAAAATGGTCCAGCACAGGAAAATAATAGCCGCCTCTGGGATCTGAAACACCGATGTAATTCCAGAAAAGCCATTTCAGGATGAAATAAAACACAGCAAGTTTGATTAAAAACACGAAGCCTGGTTTAAAAGATTGCCACGAGGTGTTTTTCAAAAGAGTATTCATAGATGATTGTATTACGAATGCATAGGTTCTAAGTTAAGAAATTTACTTTATACTGAATCCATAGAGCTTACACCAAACAATCCCCGATATTAATTAAAATCTTTGCTATTGGAATGTAACTGCCCGTTCAATATGTGTTAAAACCTACCTGATGTATAAGATAAATTATAAAAATACTAAGAATACTACTTTAAAAATATTCACGCTATTCACAATACTTATCTTTATTTTACTTACCTTATATAATATAATAATGCAAGGAAGAAAGACGTATTTAGATACTAACACAACAATTAAATAGTACTTTTTATATTTTATTCAAAGAACTCATTATATTTACATATTAACCTTCTATAAAAAATGAGTAAAACGAAACAGATTGTGCTGTTTTTTGTATGCAGCATTGTATTTTTCTCCTGTGTATCCCGCAAAAAGTCAACTTTGATTCAGAATAAGACCGTATCAATCAATGATACGTTATACAATTATAAGTTTGTCTACAAGATTCAACCCAAGGATATTCTCTTTATCAGCATCACCAGCTTTAATCAAAAGACGACCGATTTTTTCAACATGAAAACGTCGGATCAGACTGACGATCCGGTTGGTGTAGGGTATAAAGTAAGTGATGATGGCTATGTTGTGATCCCGATTCTGGACAGTGTGCAGGTAAAGGGCCTTACCATTATGGAAACCCAGCAGAAGATCACTCAGCTGATGGGTGATTATATTTCAGATGCTTATGTGTTGGTCGAACTGGCAAATTTTTCCATTAGTTTTCTTGGTGATATAAAGAACCCTGGTGTGCAAGTTATGCCTAAAGATGTTACGACAGTATTAGAAGCATTAGCTATGGCAGGAGATTTTAACGATTATGCAAATCGTCAAAATGTGAAACTGCTACGTACCATTGAAGGAAAAACAACTGTAACTATCTTGGATTTTACAGATATTAAACTCGTAGAATCTCCAGCGTATTATGTCATGCCAAATGATGTGATCTATGTTGAAGCTGCAAAAGTGAAAGCTGTACGTTCCAACCTTTCTCAAATTACACTTTTCGTGAGTTTAGTAAGTTTGATTGTTGTAATTTTAAATGTCTCCAGAACTATTTAATTATTTATACCTGTGAAAAAAGAAGAAAATAACATAGACTTTACCAGTATTTTTTATAAAGTGCTATCCTATTGGCCTTTCTTTATACTCTCCGTAGGTCTCTGCTTTACAATTGCTAAAGTGCACCTGCATTTTGCGATTCCGGTATATAAGGCTGCAACAACAATTCTGATTGATATAAATAAGCCGGTTGGACTTGAAGAAATGTCACTTTTTAGTGAATCCAAGTCAATCGGAAATGAAATGGCTTTGATCGAAGCATATGATATGGTCGATAAAACCATTTCTAAATTGGATTTTGATATTTCCTATCACCATATCGGAGATGTAAATGATATTGAATTGTATCACGATACACAATTTCGGATAAAACTGGATTCCGGTGAGCAGCATTATTTTAGCCGTATTTACATTGACTTTGAAACGCCTACAACGTTCAAGCTCCGCATTGGGGAAAAAAACGTAATCAATGAAATATTCACGATCAATAAACCCATTCATAAACATGGGTTTAATTTTACCGTAGTTGCTGATAGCAATGCAACATATTTTCATCCGGATTATCAGGTCTATTTTATCATTAACAAGCGTGAATATCTGGTTCATCAATATGCTAGAGCTTTAAAAATCCTGCGTGCGGGCAAAGAGGCTCCTGGGATTTTAGAACTTTCTATGACTGGTCTCGTTCCACAGAAAATTATATTATTTCTGAATGAACATGCACAAACCTATATTCAGAATGGGGTAGACGAAAAAAATGCGACAGCTATTAATACCATAAAATTTATTGACGATCAACTTGAACAAGTATCCTTTTCTCTTAATTCCGCTGAAACAGATTTGGAATCTTTTCGCAAGATTCACAAGGTGATGGATATTAGCGCTTCAGCAGAAATACTAAAAGATAATCTGGATGAGTTAGAAAAGGAACGTTCCATGGAACAATTAAAAAGCAAATATTATGATTATTTATATACATATCTAAAGCAGGATAAAGACTTAAATGAAGTCATTGCCCCACACGTAATGGGTATTGACGATCCATTATTAACAGGTTTGATTGGAGAACTCAGTGCGTTGAATAATGAGCGGAATATCATTACACGTTCTTCCACCCCTAAAAATCCATATCTAAAGGAACTGGATGGTAAAATTTATCACACCAAACAAAGTGTGCTGGAAAATATCCGCAACATCATCAGCACAGCAAAAATTACGCTCAATGATATCAATCAGCGGATTGCTAAATACGAACAGCAATTGTCTTTTTTACCTAAAAATGAAAGAACATTAGTAGATATTCAACGCAGATTTAATCTCAACGATAACATCTACAATTATTTACTGCAAAAACGAGCAGAAGCGGGTATTGCAAAGGCATCAACTATAGCTGCGTGTAAAATAGTTAATACCGCTAAGTCATTTAATGTGTCGCCTATTAGCCCAAATGGGAATTTGATAACTTCATTAGCATTGCTTATTGGCTTTATGATCCCAATTGGTTTTATCGTTGCCAGGGAGTTATTAAACGACAAGATCATGACCCGAGATGATGTAGTAACGAATACAGATATTCCGATTCTCGGCATCATTGGGCACAACATGCATGAAGATACAACTCTTACGGTTGTGAATAAACCTAAGTCAGCCATTGCAGAAGCATTCCGTTCGATCCGTATCAATTTGCAGTACCTATCTGCAGACCGACCACATAAAGTCGTATTGATTACTTCATCCATAAGTGGAGAAGGGAAAAGCTTTTTTTCTGCAAACTTTGCCTGCATTATGGCATCCTTAGGTAAAAAGACCTTGCTGATAGGGGCTGATTTGCGTAAACCTAAAGTGTTTTCAGAGCTTGGTGTTAATAATCAAATCGGATTAAGCACGTATCTGATCAATAATGCTACTCTTAATGAAGTTATTTTTAAATCGTCTGTAGAGAATTTAGATGTGTTACCTGCAGGACCTATTCCTCCAAATCCTTCCGAATTGCTATCCGGAAATCGTATTGAAGAATTATTTAAAATACTGGACAATGAATACGATTATATTATTATTGATACGCCGCCAATCGGACTTATTGCAGACGGCTTCATTTTGATGAAATATTCTCATATCAATCTTTATATCATCCGCCATGCCATTACACAAAAAAAATGGCTGGAAAAAATCAATATCTTATACGAAGAAAAGAAAATTGACAACCTGGCTATTGTTGTGAATGACTTGAAAGAGTCCGGACCATATGATTATGGCTATGGCTATGGCTATGGCTATGGCTATGGCTATTACGAGGGTGATGATAAAAAGAAAAAAGTGAATAGATTTAAAGAATTCTGGAATGATGTTCATGGTAGATACAAAAGTAAAAATACGTTGAAGAAATTGAATCTATAATACTTTCATAGACATCGCTTTAAACTTATTATAAATAATTTAAACTGATCCACAAATCATAGATCAGTTATCATTGATGGAAAATACTGGACAAATAACACAGGATAAAACAACAAAATGGAAACATTGGGCTACCCTGATGGGGAAATTTTTATCGGTTCAGATTCTTGTACAATTACTTTCAGGTATAGCAAGTATTATATTAGTTCGTTCATTAACGAAACAGGAATATGCATACTATACCATTTTTAATTCCATGCAAGGGACAATTACCTTATTAGCAGATATGGGATTAAGCGCCGGCATGATGTATATAGGAGGGCGTGTTTGGGAAGACAGGGAGAGGTTTGGGCAAATGCTTAGTACCGCCTTTCGGATCCGTTGGTATATGGCGATTACAGCTGGATTGTTTGTATTGCCCATACTTACGTATTTGTTATATAAAAACCAGGCCCCTATCATTTACATAGTGATTATTTTATTTCTTTTTTGCGGGCTGCTTTATTTTCAACTTCAGGTCAATATTTTAAACATAGTTCCAAGAATTTATGCACAAATAGGGAAACTCCAAAAATTGGATTTGATGTCTGCAGTGAGTCGATTTGCATTAATAGCTGCTGCATCATTGTTGTTTATGAATACACCGGTAATCATTGGAATAACAATTGCATCTGTTGCGCTTCAATATTTTTATTTAAATAAATGGGTATACCATACTGTTTCCAGAACTACTTCAATTCATGATGATGATCATAAAGAGCTGGTGCTCTTAATCAGGAGTCAAGTTGCAAGCGGTATTTTTTTTTGTGTGCAAGGGCAAGTGAGTACCTGGTTAATCAGCGTTTTTGGAAATGTCGAGCAAATTGCTGAAGTAGGGGCTTTAGGAAGAATGGAGATGATCTATATGGTAATCCATACAACCATGAATGCTATTTTTATTCCCATGTTCGCTAAGGCACAGGAAAAAAAGCAGGTTTGGAAAATTTATCTGCGAATAATAGTATTATATATTTTTATAGGGCTTGGATTAACCGGCTTCTCCATGTTATTTCCCGAAGCTATTTTATGGGTTTTAGGACCTAAATACATTAATCTTCAGCAAGAATTGGTTTACATGATGTGCAGCCTTGCATTGGGTTCCATCGTAGCCATACTATGGACAATGAATGTATCACGTGCCTGGATTCAATATTCATGGGTGTATATCCCTGCAACGATTGTAACGCAAATGGCACTCCTTTACTTTCTTCGGCTCGACAATGTACGTGATGTAATTCTTTTTGGCATTTTGTCACGTGTTCCAAATGTATTATTAAACATCGTATTGTCTTATCGGGGTTTTCGTGCATTTGACAAAAAGCCTGTATAAATTATAAGCTATTAATTTCTTATACTATGGAGAAAAAATTACGAATCTTAATGTTGCTGCATATTCCCTGGAAAAAAGAATTAGGAGCTGCACGTGTACAGGTTGAATTGGCGGAAGAGTTAAGAAATATGGGCCATCAGGTTGATAAATTTGATATGGATGATGCTTTTCCCAATCATAAATGGACCAAATGGACTCAAATTTACCCTCCCGATTTTCCTGGAACATATAAGAAATATGTATTGGAAAATGGTCATAAGTACGATGTCATTGATGCACATCAGGGGATTTTACCATTTACCAAAAAGCAATTAAAATTTTCCGGTTTATTGGTAGCACGTTCAGTAGGCTTACATCAATTTTACGATGATTTTTATGATTACTCAGATAAAAAATGGGGTAAGAAATCTTTTAAACAGACAGTCTGGAAATGGTTAACTATGTATAGTCGCCATCAGGCAACTCAAAACTATATCAAAAGTATTTCAAGTGCGGATCTTGTAAATGTATGTAATCTGGATGAAAAAGAATATCTGGAAAACATATTTAAAATCAAGAATCCTGTAGTGAATATTCCATTTGGTATGTCTGAGGAACGTATTCAATTATACCAAGATTACAATACAACTGCTGAAAAGCGATTGTCAAATAAGCAGATTCTTTTTATAGGAAACTGGAGTCCACGCAAAGGGTCGCTGGATTGGCCAAGCATAGTGACTTCTGTAAGGCAAATCATTCCTGAAACACAATTCTTATTTCTTGGTACAGGAGGAAATGAAAGCGCTATACGAAAAGATTTAGGAGTAAAAGAAGACGATTCTTTTATAAAAATCATTCCATCCTATAAAAGTGAAGAGCTTCCAAAATTAATAAAAGATGCAACCATTGGAGTATTTCCAAGTTACATAGAGGGATTTCCATTTGCTATTTTAGAAAAAACATTTGCAGGCTTACCTACCATAGCTTACGACGTTCCAGGTCCGAGAGAAATAATTAAACAAATTGATTCTTCTTGTTTAACTCCTTTAGGGGATACAGTTGCAATATCAGATAAGATCATTGAATTGCTTTCATCTGATTTAGAAAAGTATATTGAAATAAGGACTAAGTATATAGAATGTACAAAAAAATTCACTTGGAAATCTATTGCAGAAACACACGAAAATATTTATACTGAAAAGGTTAACTCAATCAATTAATGAAAATATTAATAAACTAGCGTTTTTAATTTCTTTTCATTAAGAACAGATTTATATTTTCTGTAACATATAAATTTATTAAAAAAAACATTCCTTAAATTAAAGAATAATAGCAATTGTTATTTAATAGATATGGACTGATCTGAAGTATAAATTGTTATTGACATATGAGTAATGATATAAAACAATCTCTTTCTATTGCTATTGTCACTAGAAATAGACCTGAAAGTTTAAAAAGAGCATTAGAAAGCTTATCTCAACAAGATTCTAAGCCGTTTGAAATTGTAATTTCAGATGATTCTAATTCCAATTTAGCTATAGAAGAAAATAAAAAATTAGCTGAGCTGTATAACTGTCGTTATATTCAAGGTCCTCAAAAGGGATTATACGCTAATAGGAATTTTGCAGCTCGTAATTGTTTGGGGACACATTTCAGATCTATGGATGACGATCATGAATTTCCTGAAAATCACATTGCTTTATGCCTTGAGGCTATAGAGACACATAAGGAAGCTATATGGACTATAGGAGAATATTGTCCGCCAGATCCTAATCGTTCAATACCTGCACCTATTCCAGGACAATTGCATGCTATGGGATATTCCTATGTGCCCAAAAATATGAATAACTACTTTGGTATTTCCTGTGGTGCTACTATTTATCCTAGGAAAGTTGTTGAACAAAATGTTTTAAATCTGGAAACGTACATGTTTGGAGTTTTGTACTTAGAATATGGCGCACGATTATTTAATAGAGGATTTCGATTTAGGCATCTGGAAAGTACGTTTGTTATACATAATGTAGATTATGAAGATGTGAAAAGTCGTAGTATTTCTTCGTTAAATACGATTAACAGCGCTAAGATTTTTTCAATGATGATGTTATCTTTTCATCATCAGCGTTCTTTTAAAAATATTCTGTTAACGTCTTATGAAATAGCTAAAAACATGCTCGCAGGAAAATATTCTTTAGAATTAGTGAAGAATTGTTACACTGAATATAAGAATGCAGTAAAAAATCTTTCAGTTTAATTTATATGCAGTATGATTAATTCGTTGAAATGTTTTTTGAAAATACAGTTACTTAAAGTAAGATTAAGGAAAGTGAATTTTTCAAAACTGAATCATCTGATTCATATCGGCAGGTATACCATATTAGAAGCTAAAGATAAAAGCATTATACATTTTAGCGAAAATATTGTTATACATGACTATGTAAAACTTGTAGCTGAAGACGGAGGGGAGATCTCACTTGGACAACGAATAAATATCGGAGACTATACTACTATTCGTGCCAGCAGAGCAAAAGTTGAAATTGGATCCCATACGATGTTGGCGCAAAATGTTTCATTGATATCAACCAATCATTATTATAAAAATAAAGATAAATTTATTCATGATCAGGATATTGATTCTGAAAAAATTGGAATAAAGATTGGCAGTGATTGCTGGTTAGGGGCAGGATGTATTGTTTTGCCGGGAGTTACCATAGGTAACGGTGCGGTAATTGGCGCTCATGCGGTTGTAACTAAAGATATTCCGGATTATGCAGTAGCTGTGGGAAGTCCGGCTAAAATAATATCTTACAGAACATAATATATATGAATTTCTCAATGTGCTTTCAATAAGAGGATATTATGAGCAAGTATTTATTTCAGCAGTCTTTTTTTATTATTCGATTTCGTTACTATACAAAATGTGTACATTTTTTCAGAAAGAAATGGTATAGTTTGTTAGGAATGAAAATAGGAAAACAAATTCAATTAGGAAAAATAGTTGTTAATTGGCCTCATCAGATTAGTCTGGGTGATAATTGCATATTGGAACATAATATTCATTTTAAATTTGATGGGATATGGCAGCAAGGTCCATCCATTATTTTAAGAGAAAATGTATTTGTAGGCACTGGCTGTGAATTTAATATAAGCAAAAGTATACATATTGGAAAATATTCAATGATAGCTTCAGGCTGTAAATTTATCGACCATGATCATGGTACAGCCCTTAACGAAAGCATGAATGTTCAGCGTCCTGTATTAGGAGCCATTGTTATCGGCGATGAAGTATGGATGGGGGTAAATTGTGTTGTGTTGAAAGGAGTAACGATTGGAAGAGGCGCAGTTGTTGCTGCTGGATCCGTTGTTATAAAAGATGTTGGTGAATATGAAATTGTAGGTGGGGTACCTGCAAAGCTGCTTAAAAAAAGGATCTAATCATTAATACAAATAGCTTTGAAAATATTAACTATCAGTAACTGTCCGTTAAACCGAAGCCAAGGATCAGGGTATGTGATCTTAAATCATGATGATTATGCCAGGAAAATCGGATATGAAGTCGACCTGTATGGACCTGAAAACTATCAGCTTTTTAGAAAAGCTCGCTGGGGTAATGCTTATCGAATTACCGCTGGCATTTTTGTATTATTACTAAAGCTTCGTATTAAACAGTATGATATCATTGAATTCTGGGGAGGAGAAAGCTGGCTGGCTGTATGGTATCTTAAAATGTTTTATCCCAAAAAGGTTGTTATACATAAATCTAATGGGATTGAAGAACATGTGGCAGCTTCCTTGAAAAAATATCAATGGGAATCTCAATCGGACAAGAAATGGTATCATTTCGACATGAGTAAACTTTACAAAAAATCAGAAATTAAATCTGATTTAATTGTAACCGTTAGCAACTATGATAAACAATTCATATTGAATCTTAACTATAAAAGTTCTGATAAAATTCTTAGTGTATACCCTGGAATGACGGAGGCATTTAAGAACCTTGATATAAATAATGAAAGAGGAAATGTAATTGGGTTTTGTGGTAGCTGGATTGAGCGGAAAGGTAAAGGAATTATTGTTCAAGATGTAAATAAACTATTAAACAGCTATCCGGACATAAAAGTTATTTTTATTGGAGTGGGAGATCATATTGATAAAACTTTAGTATTTCCCGGAGTTGATCACCAGCGAATTATAATTTACCCTTCTATTTCAGATAAAAAAGAATTGACCCAAGTCTATAAAAAAATATCTATTGCTTTTATGCCTTCTTATCATGAAAGTTTTGGCCTTGTATTGGCAGAAGCTATGGCATGTGGCTGCGCTGCTGTCACATCGAATACCGGATACGCATTTGATCTCATTCACAAGCAAGATGCTTACATTATGCCTGAAATTGAATCTGAATATTTGTATGAAGGCATTTCATGGTTTTTAGACAATCCTGAAGATCGGGCGCGGGTGTCTAGAAATGGATATGAAAAAGTTCAAAACTTGAGATGGGAGAAATCCTTGCCAGAACTTTATGAAGTTTATGAATCAATAAGACAAAAAAAATGAGGACTCTTTTTATAACAAAAGATTTTCCACCGGTTGTTTGTGGAGTAGGTGATTACACATACCAACTCGCCAAAGAGTTTTTGAGAGATAATCATGCCGTATCTGTACTAACAGCGGAAACTGCTAAGGCAGTGAAAGAAGATATGCATGTACACGCTGTAATCCCCTCATGGAGCATAGCTTGTATACCTGTTATTTTAAATGTCTGCAAAAAAGAGAAGCCGGATTTGATTTTACTTCAATATGTCCCATATAGTTTTAATAAAAGAGGAATTCCATTCTGGATCATTGTTTTATACCTTGCCTTAAAAATCAAAGGATATAAGATTGTTACTACTTTTCACGAAGTAGGAATCCGTTATACGAAAAATAATATTAAGCGTACAATTACCTCCCTTTGTCAATTCTTCATTGCAAAGTGCATTGCAAAGATGTCTTACAAGAACATAACCAGCATAGATCTGTATTCCGGTTATTTACAAAAATATTCCAATGAAGTATATCAGATTCCTATTGGCGCAAATATTCTCCCTGTACCAATCATGGAAGATGTATTAAATGGACTGAAGAATCGAATCGCTCCCAATAATGAGTTTATTATTTCCACTTTTGGAACACGTATTTCTGATACGATTTTACATACCTTAGCTGCATTAAAAAAAGATCAAATTCCCATAAAGCTTGTATTGCTTGGAAATCTTCCTTCAAAAACCAAAGAACATTTTCACAAGCTTGCACAGAATCTCGGAATTGATAAAGACATTTATGTAACAGGATATTTATCCGAGAATGAATTATTCAGTTGGTTAAAGGCTTCATCTCTTTTTGTGTTAATAGAATATGTAAGTGAAAAAGGAGAGGGTGGGATTTGTACTAAAAGCGGTTCACTTGCTGCTGCATTTGCAGCAGGGCTTCCAATTTTAGGCACAAAAGGTGATACGACAGATGCTGTATTCAAAAATAATGAAAATATATTTCTCATTAATGATGACACTTCGTTATCCATCAAAAAGCGAATAATTGAAATCATTGATGATCCAGAAAAGCTTGCACATGTATCAGCGAATGCGGAAATTACCTTTGCCGATTTTTTTTCCTGGGATATTATATATAAACAATATTCTGACGCAATAAAAAAATGAATTGTTTCTTCGAATAACAAAATGAATAAAAATACCTCTATCTATCTTGATTTTCTGCGGGTCTTTTCAGCACTTGGTGTAATTGTATGCCATGCCAATATGGAATACTTTTCTTCAGGGCTAGAATTGTGTAATATTGAATTCGGACACAAGATGGTCGTAATATTCTTTGTTCTTTCAGGTTTTTTGATTGCTTATACAACAGATATTAAAAATAAAGATCTTCATGGCTATATTGTAGATCGGGTTTCCCGTTTGTATCCGGTAATCATTCCTGCTTTGTTCCTTACTTTGTTTATGGATCAGATCGGATATTTATTTAATCCGCAATATTACAGAGAATATGTAACATCCGTTGCCTACTATATAAAATACATTGTTACATTTTTTAATCTGCATGAAATTTGGTTCTCTTCAGCCAAGCCCCCTACAAATGTGCCTTTTTGGTCGCTTGCATATGAAGTATGGTATTACATCATATTTGCTATATGGATATATACAACAAAAAGTAAAAGGCTTATGTTACTGCTATTAACAGTAATTTGTATAGGCTACAAAATGCTTTTATTATTCCCGGTATGGCTTATGGGTGTTGCATTATATAAGTTATCCAAATTGCGTATATCAAATGTCTTAGCTGTTTTTATATTCTTAGTTTCAATATGTTTCATTGCAGGTATTATTACTGAAACTATTCATCCTGTATTTCCATTTGCAAGTACGATCGGCGATCCTCATTTTTTCTTCTCCTATGATTTTATCAATGATAATTTTCTGGGAATACTAATCTGCCTGAACATTTTTGCAATGAATTCAATTACATGGAACATCTGGAATGAATCATCTTTTTTTGTTCAAAAAGTAAAATGGTTCTCTTCTGTTACTTTTTCGGTTTACTTATATCATTATCCAATAATGATATTTTGCGGAGCAATAGGTTTTTATAATAAGGGCAACTTAATCCAGGTGCTTGGATTAACGTTATTTATTGTACTGATAACCATTTTACTGGCTCAGGTTACCGAACAAAAACGATATTTCATCAAGCAGCATTTTGAAAAATTATATGCCAGATATATTCTCCGAAAAAAGATAATGCAATAATATTGGCTAATGATATTTATTAGGTAGCATTTTGTAATAGATCTTTCCAAAATACTCTTTAAATAGGAACCTCTTTTGTTCAGTAAAATTCGAGATAACAACGATCAATACTATAATAACAAGTACAACACTTAAGACCTGTATTTCACTGGATTTATTATAGAATCCAAAAGATGCAAAAAATACAAGCAGCGGAAAATGAAATAAGTAAAGCGAAAAGGTAATTGATGAAAACCATTTTATTTTTTGAACAAAAAACGATTTGTCGGATAATAGATTAAACGAAATAGAATTAATACATAATATGTGTATTAAAAGTACGATTCCAAGAACAAAATCATTCAGAAAATCAAATGAATAATAAAAGTGTTTATCCATTAAATCAAAAGTCGGAAAAACAGAATGGATAAATCCGGAAATAATTCCTGCAAGCACAACAAAACTTAATACATATCCTCCAATAGCTACGGATTGTGGAATGGTTTTTTTTGATGCATGATAGCAAAGAACTCCTAACAGCCATACTGGTAATAAAAGCAATATTTTATATCCGGTAATGAGGCATATAAATAGTAAGGCAATATATTTCCGGTATCCTTGTATAAACATAGCAATACCAAACAATATATAATACCAAAATTCATACGATAAAGACCAGAAGGGCCCGTTTGTGGGTGGCTTAGCCGAAAAGAACCAGATCTCGTGCAAGTTTAAGAATGTAATTACATATTTAAAGTAATATGCAAGAGATCCAGTAATATTAAATTGACTATAAAAATCTGGATGGAGTGCAACCCCTATTTCATCAACAATACATGTTAAAATCAGTGCAGGTATAATTACAGAATACAACCTGGAAATACGGTCAACAAGATATCCGTTAAAGTTTTTATGTTTTAGTTCTGTGGTATATGCAATTAGAAAGCCCGACAATACAAAGAAAACGACCACCATACGGTGCCCGAAATATAAGGAACAGATATTCAGGTCAGAAAAAAAAGGCATGCTGACATGACTCAATAATACACCTAATGCAGAAAATGCGCGTAAGATGTCCAAATAGATAGATGTGTTTTTGTTCACAGCAGGTAAATTTAAGAAGAATAGGGTATATACTTACAGAATATTTATCACTATTTTCTTTTAATTAAATAATAAAGTGATTTAATAGCGTCTTTAGCAAATGCTTTCAAAGACTGTTTAACTGAAATAAGATAAAACAGACCGGATTCAATCATCCAGATTCTTAGGGAAAGGGCTTTGCTATTTGATAGTGTGTAAAGTAATGATTTAATTTCAGCCTTATCTGCAATAGTGAAATTTTTCTGAGTGAGGCTGATGCTATGATTCAAGGCGTATGTTGTTTTTTGGCGGTTAATAGCATCCTTGTTCCAGTTACGCTTATTATAAACAGAAATATAGGTGTTTTCATAAATGTATTTCCCGCCATTGATTTCAACGATTTTTCGGCTGGCCCTTACATTTCCCTGGTCCGTCCAGACCCTGTAACAGGCAAGTGGTTCAGCACAATAAATATTGCCATAACCCGCATCTGCTATGCGTACAGACATTTCCCAATCTTCACAAAAATTCATGCCTGGAATGTAAAAACCCATTTCATGCAAGACAGAACGTTTAAACATACAAATATTGGCTGCAACCCTGTACCCTGTTAGGCCAGCTTTTAATGCACTCTCAGCATCCTGATACTCAAGCCTACCGAATAAACGGCGCACACGTTTCAAATCATTCTTAGAATCAATTTCATTTACAGCAGCATGGGCATATCCTGCCTTCGGATACTTATAAAAAAGATTAATTAGTGTTTGGGCATACTCAGGCAGTAAAAGGTCGTCTGAATCAAGACGAATAATAAATTCAGTATCGGGCTGGCTCAACAACCAATTATTATTTGCTGAAATTCCAAGGTTTGTTGGCTGACGAAAATATCGCACCCGTGGGTGATTCTGATATTTTTGCATAAGAAGTTCTGTATCATCTGTGCTTGCGTCATCAGAAACTAAAACAGACACTTCAGGATTGGTCTGATTTAAAGCGCTTTCAACTGCCTGTAAAAGAAATGGAGCTTGATTATAGGTAGGGATACAAACAGTAACTGCTGCCGTTTTGAATGTCATAGAAATTGAAATGGCTTGTGAACTAGTAAGAATAGCTGAATAAATTTTAATTTTACTATTGAATTTGAATACTTTCAAAAATAGTACTTTTAAGACGAATTAAATTTAATAAATTGTAAAAAAAATAAATATATAATGCCAATAAATAAAATCAATCTCATTCATCCGGTTAAAAATGCTTTTGCACTTCAAACCGCAAAAGCATTTCAAGAAAAAGGAATGCTGAATAAGCTTTTTACAACGTATTTTTATTCTGAATCATTGTTTTTAAAGCTTTTAAGAAAAGCTGCTCCCTCTATATACCTTAAAATTAATAATGAATTGAAACGTAGAGATTGGCAAATTGATGCATCATACATAATAAGCAAACCGTGGATTGAATACAAGCGCATTTTTTTGTTGAAAACCGGATGGTATAAAAAGCTTGGACAAACTTCGGATCAACTTAATACAAAGATGTATGACGACTTTGATAAAATAGCAGCAACAGCAGAGTGGGGTAATGTAGATGCTGTATATGCTTATGAAGATTGTGCATTACAATCTTTTATCCGTGCTAAAAAAGAAGGGATATATTGTCTGTATGATTTGCCAATTGTTCATTATAAAACTGCAAAAGAAATTCTGGGAAGGGAAGTAGAATTGTTTCCGGAATTCAGACCATGCCTTGCTACGGTTAATGAGCCACAATGGAAGATAGAAAAAAAGCTTAAAGAACTTGCTCTTGCTGATCTGATCTTTGTTCCTTCCAATTTTGTTAAACAATCAATTACCGCCATCGGGATACCGGATGAAAAAATTTCCATCAACGCATTTGGAGCACCGGTCGAATATTTTAAACCTTTACCAAAAAAAGATACATTGTTCCGCGCTATTTTTGTTGGTGGTATAGGTCCTCGTAAAGGTGTTCATTACCTGATCCAGGCATGGAAAGAATTGAACCTGCAGGATGCAGAATTACTGCTTGTCGGTGTAGACCTGTTCCCGCAGGGATGGCTTTCAGCGCATATTGGTGATACACCAAGCATACGTTTTGTGCCATCTGTGCCGCACCACCAGTTAAATGAGTATTATTCATCTGCCGATGTGTTTGTATTTCCTTCTCTGGCTGAAGGCCTTGCTCTTGTGCAGCTGGAAGCATTGTCCTGTGGCCTACCTGTGATTACCACACCTAATGCAGGTGCAGATACCATTATACAGGATGGATATAATGGATTTATGTTGCCGATACGTGATATTGAAGCTTTGAAAAATAAAATTGAATATGTGTATGCGAATCCCGAAATATTAAAAGAGATGAAAGTTCATGCGCGTGATACTGCAGAACAATTTACTTGGAATAGATATCGCAATCAGGTTATACAGGATATTTTAACGTATTCGAAGGATAAGTGATAAGTAAAAAGGTATTGTTTTGAATTCATTTATCGTGATTCTATTCAGAAAAAGGTTCTATATTGCAGCATTAGTTATTCAATATATGTTGTTTGGCTCAGAAATACAGTTTATTTAATTGATAAATTCATTACCCGAGAAAGCTTTTATGAATAAGCTTGAATTAGTCAAAGTATTAAAGAAAGAAGATGCTGTTAAAAAAATTAACAATGCTATAATAGTATTTTACATTCTCATGTTTTTGGAGGGAATGCTTCGGAAATGGGTAGCTCCTCAACTCAGTTCCCTATTTTTTTTTATAAAAGATCCAGTACTTATTTATATGTATTATATCTGTTGGCGTTTCAGGTTGTTTCCTCAAACGGTACTCTTCAGAGTGTCTTCTATCTTAGCAATTTTATATCTGTTTTTATCCATTACACAAATGCTGATCAATGTTTCTTCATTTGTGATCAGTATATATGGTTGGCGTAATTACTTTATGTTTATGCCTCTGGCTTTTATTATGGAGAAGCATATGGGTAAAAAAGAACTCATACGTTTTGCCAAAATTACCTGCTATTTGGGAATACCGATTGCTATTTTAACCTATATTCAATATTTAAATCCCCCCGATGCATTCATCAACCGAAATGTAGGAGAAAATTCTGGGGCAGGATTTACTGTGATAGGGAATATTGTTCGCCCTTACGGACCTTTTTCTTTTGTGACGGGTATGGCATTTTATACTCCAAGTTTATTGGCTATGCTGTTGTTTAATTTTTTCCTTCCAAATAAAGACCGTTTCCTATCAAAGAGCATGTTTTTTATATGCTTTTGCGCGTTTATTTCAAATATTGCTGTAAGTGGCTCCAGAGGTACATTTGGAATCGCCTTGATTGTAATTGCATTTGCCTTTATTGGATTTTTATTACTTGCAAACAATAAGAAAGCTTTACAATCTTTAATAATTTTCTTGTGTGGGGCAATCTTCGCGATATTAATCTATGTAACTGTATTTTCAGCGGAAATAGATATTATGACGCAGCGCTTTGAGCAAGCTGGAGCAAGTGAAGGATCGGCCGTTGATCGTATCGCAACCAATTTTGTTAGCTTTGAGGATATCAGTACTGAATTAAGTTTTTGGGGACAGGGCATCGGTTTGGGATCCTCAGGAGGATCTTTTTTACAGACTGGTACAGTTCAGTTTAACATTGCAGAATCGGATTGGGGAAAAATTGTAGTAGAATGCGGTGTTTTTTTTGGTTTTATGTACATAGGATATCGGATGATTTTGTGTTTATATATGGTAACAGGTGCGGTAAAAGGTACTTTAAAAGGTATAAACCCTATACCAATGGTGCTAGTAGGATTTGAGTTGCAGACACTGCTTTATGGACAAATGGTTTCTACAGGCATACATCTAGCTTACGGATGGGCATTTTTAGGTATTTCTTTAGCTATAAATAAGATGTATGCTAATAATTTAGAGCTAGAAGAAAGATCGTTGAATTCAAATAATGGGTAATATTTATTAAATTAATTTGCAGAAGTTTATATAATATGATGGAAAATATTAAACAGAGAATTGATTATTTAGATGGGTTTAGAGGTATAGCAATTCTGCTGGTTATAATAGGCCATGGTTCGAGGTTGGTAAGCGAAACTAGTTTTTTAAAACCCTTATTGATTTTTATTGGAAATGAACACTTAGGTGTTGAAATATTTTTTGTGTTAAGCGGTTTTTTAATCACCAAACTTTTGCTAAATGAATACAATAGAAGTGGAAATATCAATTTTAAAACCTTCTTTTTAAAAAGAATATTGAGAATTTTTCCTGTTTTTTATTTATATGTAATAGTAGTTTTTGTTTTAACATTAACAGGAATATTAGTTATTAATAAATCTGTTTTTGAAATAGCGTGTCTTTACGTTTATAATTATAGGATGCTATTTTCAATTCCTTATAATCAGGATGAATGGTTTTTGGCACATTTGTGGTCATTATCTATGGAAGAACAATTCTATATTATGTGGCCATGTCTTATATTAATTTTTACCATGAAGCGAATGATAAGGATAGCTATTATTTTATTGATTTTATTTCCATTCTTTAGATTTGCAAACTATTTTTTATTGCCAGAAACTCGGGGTTTAATGTTATATATGATGCATACAGCTGGGGACTCTATTTTGTACGGTTGCCTAGGGTCCTTAATGCTTAATTATTATCCGATTCATGTTGAAAAATTCTTAATGATTATAGATAGATACAAAATTTATATTATACTATTTTTATTTTTATTTTTCTTATCACCAATGCTGCACTACGCTTGGATGCCTACAAAAAGTGGTTTTATAACTCCAACATTAAATCCCATATGTATTATTATATTAATATTGTGGCTTTTACAATCAAGAAAATGTTGGGTTTTTTTCAATAATAAATATTTGGTTGAGTTAGGGGTATATTCATATAGCGTTTATATTTGGCAGCAGTTGTTTTTAACGCATTTTAATACAACTTTCTTAGGTGTTTTTCCTGTAAATTATATTGCCACTGCTATAATGGCTTGGTTATCGTATAATTTTGTTGAAAAACAATTTCTTAAATTAAAAAGCAAACTTTAAAAGAATCCAAGCATTAATGATTTTGTATAAGTTTTTATATGGTTTTAAGCTAAGTTCCAATTTGATAGCGGTCTAATTGTTGCTTCATCTGATAAGATGTAAATTATCATAATGTTATCTTATTGAATAAACGTATTAATGTAGTATGTAGGGTGAATCTGAAAAAGTATTTAAAATTTTCTAAATATGAAGCATGTCAGGCATGTTACATTTTACTGGATAATATTTCTTATTATAAAAAGACATTAAACTTATATAATTGATTAATTTTAATTGGTACATTTCTTACAATTTGGTCTAAGTATTTAAATTGAATACATGATAGAGGATAAAAAGCATATTTTCAAAATTGATATTTTAAGAGGGATTGCAATAATAGCGGTTTTTTTATTTCATGTTCAATTAGCCCTTTTTCCTGATGGTATAAAGAAGTATGGAACAAATAATTTTATAGAAAGTGTGACATTAGAAAGTTTTATTTTGAATTTTTCACCTGTTGCATTTGGTTGGAGCGGAGTGCAATTGTTTTTGTTAATAAGCGGATTTTTAATTCATCTAGGTTTTTTGTATAAAAAAGAAGTAATAGAGATTTCAACATTTTATAGCAAACGGTTTTGGCGTATATATCCTCCGTATTTACTTATTTTAATATTTTTTTGTTTGCCAGAAAATGGCATTGATTTTTATTTCTTTACATTTAAAGGGTTAATGCTTTTTTTCTCTCATGTGTTTTTGGTTTATAATTTGTACGACTATACCTTCTTTGGAATTAATGCTTCTTTTTGGAGCTTAGCTCTAGAAATACAATTATACCTTATTTATCCTTTGTTGTTATTAACTAGAAAAAAAATTGGAATTGAAAGGACATTACTCCTATTGGTTCTTTTATCTTTTTCACTTTTAATTATTGGTTTTTTTATAGGAAGAATTGGAACAGGAATAGCATATAACTCTTCAGTTTTCAAATATTGGTTTATTTGGTGTGCAGGAGCATATTTGGCTGAAAAATATTTTAATAATAAAAAAATTATAAAAAGAGGTGCTCCTATAATAATTTCTATAGGATTTATATTGACAATACTTTCAAAAATCCATTTATACACAAGCTATGCAACAATTTATTTGGCAACCTTTACTTTATTGATATTTTTCGAATGGTTCTTGACAACGGAAAAAATGAACAGCAAAACTTTATTAGGTACCATTATTTCGACAATAGGTATATGTAGTTATAGTTTTTATTTGATTCATCAACCTTATTTGCCAGACATGTTTAACTTTTTTCAAGTTGCTTTTAAAACACAAACATACTTGACACCATACGTTATATTCATAGAAGTTTTTCTGGTATTTGGGATTATTTTCCTTATTTCATATTTGTTATATTTATTTATTGAATTGCCTTCTGTTAAGTTTGGAAATGAATTAAGAGGCAGGATCAATAAAAGCCGATAGATAGTATTAATGGTATTATCTATTATAAGGCGATGTTCATTCATATAGAATTCTTATTTAGAAGTAATTTGTGGTTTTACTTACTTAGGGTTTTTATGGCGCATATAATAATTTTTTTAGCCTGTTTGGAGCTATTTTAAGATTGTTGGAGTGTATTATGGACATGATATATACCCATATTTGTCTTCAGTATTGTATTAATATTTCTAACAGTTAATTTTAGTATAACATTAATGTTGATTTTTTATCATAAGTTGTTTAATGAGATTTAATGTTTTCCAATTTTACATATTTTTATAAACATAAAACAGAGCTTTCCATGTTCAACATTTATTTGCTTTTTATGGACACTGCCTCAAAGCATGCAAATTATAAATATCGTCCTTCTTTATTTATTCCTATAATAATACTTTTTGCATAATCAGATCCCATTTTAAAAGTTATTTTACTTCCATTTATTTAGTACCTCTTTTTTGATAATTCAATTTTGAAAGTATATCTATGAATGCAATCAATTTGCAATCAATATTTATGATATGCTAAGTCATTAGTATAGATTCTACTCACATAAATCAGCATTTAATAATTTTGAGTTCTTTATTAGAAATGTTTTTCTATTCAATATAAAATTTGAATATAGGGATTGGACTATGGAATGTATTTTAATGATTATGTAACAAAAAATAAAATCAATGTAACATTCGATTTATATGAAAATGTATTTTTAGAATCTACAGAATTAACAGTATTCAAGATTTTATTATTAATACATGAAAAATCCTTATTTAGAAGTAATCCGTGGTTTTGCTGCATTAGAAGTTTTTATGGCACATGTTCTAATGTTTTTCCCTGTCATTAGTTCAAAGCCTATTTTTAAACTTGTAGGTGGTTACGGGCATGAAGCTGTCATTGTTTTTTTTATGTTGTCAGGTATTGTTATTTATATATCTCAATCCTATAAACCAAAAAACAAGAAGGAATTTATATTAAATAGATTTAAAAGAATTGTTCCTATCTATTGGCTTGCAATCCTAATATCCTTGCTAGCAATGTATTTAATTGCACAATCCGAATTTCCATCAATTGAAAAAATATTCACTTCTTTTTTATTGTTAGGAAATGCTCATTCCATTGTATCAAATGGGCCAATCTGGAGTTTAACATATGAAATGATATTTTATTATTTATTTGCACTTACGATTGGAATAAATCAAAAGAATAAAATAACCATATGGTTTATAGCAGCTTTAGGTTTTTTAATTGTTTATTTATTTACACCAGGGCAAAGTCAAAAAAGTTTTAGCATTTTAGCTGTTATTAGTTATTCTATTATCTGGCTTTTTGGATATAAATTAGTTGAAATATCTCGTTACATTAACTTTTCATTTAGAGATTCTATATTCTCTTTTTTGTTAATAATAATTGTAAGCCGTATTGATTATTTGGGTAAGGATTATGTTATTGTTAATGATTTAATCAATTCATTATTGGCTGCTCCTATATTTATCCATGTTTTAAATAAAACCAATAATGAGGCTCCGGCTGAAAGGCCAATACTATTTTTTTTAGCTGGGATGTATTTGATTTTGATTTTTATGCTGTTTTTGTTATCCAATGCCGATTTTAACAATAAAATAATTTATAGTATTGTTCCTGCTTTTTATATCTTATCATATTACGTTTTTATTAAAGTTGATTTCAATAAAATTAATGCGCTTTTAATTAAAATCGGAATGTATTTAGGGGTTATTTCATTCTCTTTTTATATTTTACATTATCCGTTTTTATATTTATTTTCATTTAAATTTCATGAGAATCAAATTTTGGGATTACTAATATGTGTCTGTATTATTTTTCCTTTATGTTTCTTTTTGGAGAAATACTATCAACCATTCCTCATGAGATTATTATCTAAGAAGTAATAATTAAAATGCCTCCAATAATTTAATAATGGAGGCATTTTAATTTATTTAATTCTTTTTAAATTCTTTTGGCAACACATCCCAATCCGACTTAGGAAGTGATTTGAAATATTCATAGGTAATTTTCAAACCTTCTTCTCTGGATACTTTCGGTTCCCAGCCTAAGATCTCTCTTGCCTTTGTAATATCCGGCTTACGTTGTTTCGGATCATCTGTAGGAAGCGGTTTGAAGATCACTTTTACGTTTGAACCTGTAAGCTTGATAATTTCCTGTGCAAAGTCATTGATTGTAATCTCAACCGGATTACCGATGTTTACCGGATATGCATAGTCGCTCATCAATAAACGGTAGATACCGTCAACTAAATCGCTCACATAGCAGAATGAACGTGTCTGTGTACCATCGCCAAAGGAAGTAAGATCTTCGCCTCTCAATGCCTGACCGATGAATGCAGGAAGCACACGGCCGTCATTGAGACGCATTCTTGGACCATAAGTATTGAAGATACGTACAATACGCGTCTCAACCTGATGGTAGGTATGGTAGGCCATTGTAATGGCTTCCTGGAAACGTTTTGCTTCATCGTATACACCACGCGGACCGATCGGGTTTACATTGCCCCAGTAGTCTTCTGTCTGCGGATGCACCAACGGATCACCATATACTTCGGATGTGGAAGCAATGATCATACGTGCTTTCTTTGCGCGTGCTAAACCTAACAGATTGTGTGTTCCTAAAGAACCTACTTTTAAGGTCTGGATCGGGATCTTCAAATAATCGATCGGACTTGCCGGGGATGCAAAATGCAGGATGTAATCCAGCTCACCCGGTACGTGTACAAACTTGGAAACATCGTGGTTGTAGAATTCGAAGTTTTCTAATTTGAATAAGTGTTCGATGTTTTTAAGACTGCCTGTAATCAGGTTGTCCATGCCGATTACGTGGTAATCTTCTTTGATGAAGCGGTCACATAAATGTGATCCTAAAAAGCCGGCAGCACCGGTGATTAATACTCTTTTTCTAGACATAGGTGTTGTATATGTTGAATGATGTTTATGCGATAGTTTAATGTTCTAGGTCTTAAGAAAGAAGGGGCGATAACACACATCTGACTTAACTATTTACAGTTGTTGGTGACCTGCTTACACATTTGTTCATTAATATTATATATGTTCAGGCAGGAACACCAACAACGGCTGAGTTATTAAAAAATCCAAAATCCAAAAAACAAATTCCAAGAGATGGAACTTGTTTTCATTCGTTTGGAATTTGTTTTCTGTTATAAAATTTACACTACTAACAGTTTGACCCGATGCAGTAGTATTCGAAGCCTAGTTTTTTGATTTCAGCGGGATCGTATACGTTTCTGCCGTCGAAAATAACTTTGCCTTTCAGTTTGCTTTTTATCAGATCAAAATCCGGAGAACGGAATTCCGACCATTCTGTAACGATAAGCAAGGCATCTGCACCGTCTAACGCTGCAAAAGGATCTTCTGCATAGGTGATGGTGTCTTTTAATGTATGCGCTGCTTCGGGCATTGCTACGGGATCGTATGCACTGACTGTAGCACCAGCTTTTAATAACTCATCAATGATGACCAGCGACGGAGCCTCACGCATGTCGTCTGTTTTTGGTTTGAAGGAAAGTCCCCATACCGCAAACTTCAAGCCTTTGATGTTGTTGTTGAAATGCTTGTTTACTTTTTTAACGAGCACATATTTCTGATCGTCGTTTACTTCTTCAACTGCATTCAACACACGCATGTCGTATCCGTTTTGTTTGGCTGTTTTGATCAATGCTTTTACATCTTTCGGAAAACAAGAACCACCGTAACCCACACCCGGGTAGATGAATTTATTGCCGATACGTGCATCCGAGCCAATACCTTTACGCACTAAGTTTACGTCTGCCCCAACGATTTCGCATAAGTTTGCAATATCGTTCATGAAGCTGATTTTTGTTGCCAGCATGGAGTTGGCGGCATATTTGGTCATTTCTGCGGAAGGGATATCCATGAAAAAGATTGGATGTCCGTTTAACAAAAACGGCTTGTATAATTTACGCATCGTTTCTTCTGCTTCTGATGCATCGACACCCACCACGATACGGTCGGGTTTCATGAAGTCGTCAATAGCAGCACCTTCTTTCAAGAATTCCGGATTGGAAGATACATATGCTTTCAGGCTGGAACCTCTTTTATTGAGTTCATCCTGCAGGGCTTTCTTTACTTTTAAGGAAGTACCCACCGGAACCGTACTTTTGGTAACCACAACGATGTCGTTCTGCATGGATTGACCAATAGCCGTTGCAACTGCCAATACGTATTTCAGATCTGCGCTGCCGTCTTCGCCGGGAGGGGTACCAACTGCGATAAAAGCAACCTCAGCATCTACAATAGCTGTACTTAAATCCGTTGAAAAATTCAATCGTCCTTTTTTAAAGTTACGTTCCACCATTTCTTCCAGACCTGGTTCGTAAATAGGGAGAATGCCATTTTTAAGATTGTCGATCTTTTTCTGATCAATATCCACGCAGGTAACGTCTATACCTACTTCAGAAAAACAGGTTCCGGTAACCAGACCGACGTATCCTGTTCCAACGATTGCAATTTTCATGTATACTATTAAAAGGTTAAAGAATATTTTTCTATTAGTAAATTAGGATAAAAAAAATAATAATACCTACTAATTTTATTGTTTTAAATAGTACTATTTAATGAAATGCTTGATTTGTTAAATGAAAATACGAATTTGTTATATTGAGAATATACAAAAAAAAATAGTTGGCATTTATATAAAATGTGGCTTTAAAAAGAAAAAAAGCTTCTACGTAGAAATAATACCGGATAATAAGTACATTTAAGTTGTAAATGAGCAAACTGTACGATAGAAGTATTTCAGTATAAAGGCATTTTGGATTCTTTCGGGAAAGGTCGATAATTATAAATTATGAATTATGAATTGTAATTCTATCGATTTTACACTAGTTGATGTTTTAGTGGGCTAACAATGAGGCACAAGCGAATGCTTGCGCCAGCTAGGGAGTGAATCTGTGGTAGGATAACATTCGCCGCGGCGAACCTTTATACTGGCTTGGCTTCCGTTCGTCGCAGCGAATACAAATCCGGAAGAGCGAAATATGAACATCAGTTACTGAAAGTTAATTATAAAACAGATTTATTAAATGTCTATAAAATCTAAAAGAATCATCTTGCTGTGCTGCATTACGTTGATTCTGATTATGTTTCTGGAATTTTTGTTTATTCAAACGATGCTGTTTGATGTATTTCCAAATGCGGGTATTGTGTTTCATCTGGCTGGTGGCGTGGCGGTAGGTATTGGTTTTTATTACTTATTTCAGTCTTATTTAGCAGATTTGCCCTGGTATGTCAAAGTCTTTTTTATTCTTGGTATTGTGGGATTGGCAGCAATTGGATGGGAGGGATTTGAATGGGTCTTTTCTATCTTTTATCATAATAATCTTCAGGGAGACCTGAATAATACGATGGGAGATTTATATGTTGGGTTGCTGGGAGGATGTCTGGCGGCAGGGTGGGTAGTATGCGGTAGACAGTAGACAGTAGACAGTAGACAGTAGTCAGTAGTCAGTAGTCAGTGAACGGGCACAAGCATATGCTTGCGCCAGCGGACGAAGTAGACATTGGACAGTAGTCAGTGAACGGGCACAAGCGTATGCTTGCACCAGCGAAGGGCCGTTGGGAACATTAACGCAGTACGATTGAATAATAATTCAGGATTATGAATCATCTTTGTGGATAAATCCTAATTTTGAATAAAATGCGTTATTCTACTATTTGAATAAAATTTATTAACAGAAGTTAATAAAAGTAAATAAAAAATTACATCAAAATACATACGAATGAATATTGTGTTTTTTACACACCCTTCTTTTCAGAGTCATCAAAGTATGCCTCGTTTTGCAAAAATGCTTGGGGATGGAATGTTAAAGAGAGGGCATAAGGTTGCTTTTTGGTCTCCCAAGGCGCGTTTTAATAAATTACCAGTACCAAATTCTCTAAAGAAATGGCTGGGATACATTGATCAGTATATTGTGTTCCCACTTGAAGTTCGTATGCGCATGAGCCGTTGTGCTCCTGATACTTTATTTGTATTTACAGATCATGCGCTAGGGCCATGGATTCCATTGGCAGCAAACAAACCACATGCCATTCATTGTCATGATTTTCTGGCCCAGCGCTCTGCTTTGGGCGAAATTGAACAAAACAAAACGGGCTGGTCGGGCAGAAAATACCAAGCATTTATTTTTAACGGATATTCCAAAGGCAGGTATTTTATATCTGTATCGGAAAAAACGCGTCAGGATGTTAAACACTTTTTGCCATCTGAGCCTGCCCTTTCGGAAATGGTATACAATGGCTTGAATCAATCGTTTGTACATATTCCTGCTGAGGAGGCACGATTGGCACTTTCCGCTGCGATCAATATGGACCTAAGCAATGGGTATCTGCTGCATGTAGGAGGGAATCAATGGTATAAAAACAGAAAAGGAGTGATTGAGATGTATAATGCGTGGAGAGCATCTTCTTCTTTAACAGCCTTGCCTTTATTGCTGATCGGGTATAAACCGGATGCTGCTTTACAGGACGTGTATGATGCTTCCGGATTTAAAAAGGACATTCATTTACTTACGGGTCTTACCGATGAAATGGTCCGGATGGCATATGCGGGTGCATCTGTGTTCCTGTTTCCATCTCTTGCAGAAGGTTTTGGCTGGCCAATTGCCGAGGCAATGGCATCGGGCTGCAGGGTGATTACAACAGATGCTGCTCCTATGACGGAAGTTGCAGGAAATGCAGCGGTGCTTATTCCTCTACGTATGGAGGAAAACAGTGTGGCCTGGGCGGAAGAAGGGGCAGCTGCCATTGATTTGATCCTGCAGGAGACGGAGGATGAAAAGCATACGCGTATTGTAAAAGGGCTAGAAAATGCAAAGCGTTTTGATGCCGAAGCTGCGCTTAGCCGAATTGAAGGAATCTATTCGGCAATTATAAATTATGAATTATGAATTATGAATTATGATTATGAATTTTAATTTTCAACGTGCAGATTATTAATTGTTTATTTATTTAATAATAAGATAAAATAAGATCTGTTGTTTTTTTAAGAAAGAATAAGGCTGAAAGCCTTTTCATATCGTAGCTTGGGGCATTTTGCCCGGAGTTTCCCGGTGCAGGGTAGACCTCAGCACCAGATTTATTTTTTTAATTTTTTCTAATATTTCCAATCCTTGATAATTACATATCATCTCTCAATAATTCTATTTTTATGATTCGTGTTATTAACAATTGTTAAACTTTTACTTCATACCTTACATTATACTGTATCTGACTGAATTGGAGCTAGAAACATAAATATGTATGTTTAAAAAAGGAATAAATGCACTCATATTCTTACTGAAATTCGATGAACTATTTATCAAAACAGGTTCGAATGAGGGGTTTTATTCCAAACAGACATATAATAATTCAATAGTATGAATACGAAGACGCTACTCTCTTTACTCCTGATGCATTTTTTTATTGTTTCCGCATCTTCTCAAGTGAACAGGTACTGGGTAGGTTCTTCCATTTATAGAAACAGTTTAACTGGCTATGGAGATTTATCCGAATGGGCATTGACAGATGATAATGGAACAGGAAGCTGGTCTAACTCGGGAACAGGGTCTGCTATTTTAAAAATTGATAATGCAGCAGGCGGTGCTGCAAATAAGCTCATTCATGTAACCGGCAGTTCACCCAAATTATTGCCGCTTTATGCATACGATGGTGTTGTAGAATTACAGATCCTTGCATTATCCATCGGAACCCGTTTTTCGATCGAGGTTGAAGAATATGATGCTGCTGATGGACTGGTAACTACAACAGAGATTCTTCCGGAACAGGAACATACAGGATTTTATTCTATTGAATTGGGTGATTATTCTTTTGATGCTGCTACTACACAGATCCGGTTTGTTATATCTGCAAAAAACAGTTATTTCCTGCAGGGAACAGCCGAGCTGAATTTCTTTAATTATTTCAACAGCGATAATCACTGGAGCAATACAACAAACTGGTCGGCAGTATCGGGAGGGGCCGGAGGAGCCAGTCTTCCGGGTATTTCAGATAATGTTATTTTTGATGCCAACAGTGCTTCCAATGCCATTATTAATGTCCCTGTAACAATTAACTCTATTACGTTAGCGAGCAGCTATAAATCCGGTGTGGTAAATTCCGGGAGCAATACGTTCACATCAACCGGTACGGCTGTATTTTCAGGCGGCTTTTTTGTAGGAGAAAATGAATCTATGAGTCTGCATCATGCAACCTTATCGGGCACGCAATTTCTTGCTACTTCAGGTAATCTGAAAATCACAAACGAGCTGATCTTTGTTTCCGGGAGCTTCAAACCTGCTACCGGAACCGTTGTATTCAGCTCTGCAGCGGCACAGAATGTTCCTGCTTTAAATTATTACAACGTGACGTTTGAAGGCGCAGGTGTTAAAACGGCAACCGGTTTTAACATTGCCGGAAATTTAATTAACAACACTTCTTTCAGTTCAACAGGTACGGTGGTGTTTAACGGATCATTGCAACAACATGTATCCGGTACGGGTATATCACGTTTTACACATGTAAACTTGACAAACTCTTCCAATACTCCCACATTGCTTTCTGCTGCTGTGGAGGTAACGGGTGTGTTGACTTTTATGGCAAATACAAAGCTTGCGACGGGCGGGAATCTGACATTGATCGCAACGTCACCAACTGTTACAGGCAGTATTGCTGCATTTCCTTCGGGAGCTACGCTGACAGGTAATGTCCGGGTACAGAAATACATTTATTCAGCACAGCGTATTTACAGGTATCTGAGTTCTTCTGTAAGCGGAGCAACGGTAGCGGATTGGAAAACAAGTATCCCCATCACCGGTACATTTGCAGACCCCAGTACGGGAGCAGGTATAGTAAGTGCATCACCAAGCATGTTTGTATATACTGAAAGTGCGCCGGGACTTCAGAATATTGGATATGCAGCGTATCCGGGTACGGGTGTGTCTTCATCTTCTGCACCATTAACTGCAGGGAAAGGATATTCCTTGTATGTACGAAATAATACCGGCAGATCAACAGTGCTTGAGGTAAGCGGTGCAATCAATAAAGGAACGATCTTAATTCCGGTAACGTATACACCTTCGGGATTTATATCTGAAGATGGCTGGAACCTGGTTGGAAATCCGTATCCGTCTTCTATTAACTGGTCCTCCGTACCTGCCAGTGACCGTGTAAATGTAGGGAATGCGATTTATTATCAGGATAACAATCTCCTTTCACCTGTATACCGCAGCTGGGTAAATGGGGTGGGTACCAACTGCAGCAGCGGAGTGATCAGTGTTTCACAGGCTTTCTGGGTAAAAGCAACGGGAGCTTCACCGGTTCTGCGATTAAGAGAATCCAATAAAACATCTGCAACACCTTCTTTTTACCGTGTAGGAGAAGATGCAGTTTCTTTGCTCCGCATCAGCCTGGACAGCAGCAACAGCACTTTTCGCGATGAAACCGTAATCCGTCTTGCAGATGATGCCACGGTGGATTTTGATGAAGATTTTGATGCATACAAACTTTATGATGCTACACACCCTGCCATAGGCTCTTCTACAAAACAATCGCCTTTGCTTTCAATCAATGCCTTGGCATTGTCAAACAGCAGAGCAGATACGCTTGAATTATTTGTAAAAACGATCAAGCAAGGTAATTATGCATTGTCTGTACCGGAATATACATTCGATGCTTCGTTGACTGCTTATTTACTGGACACCTATATAGATACAAAGACCCAGCTGACGTCGGGAGTTGTGTATCCATTTTCTGTTTCTATAGATTCAGCTGGTAAAACAGATCGTTTTAGAATTGTGCTGGAATCAAACACAACAATACCTACAGCTCTATTTGGAGGCTCCTCTAAAAGCGGTATGGTAGTATTTCCAAACCCTGCTTCAACAACGGGCAACATCAGCATCCGTTACCCTCAGGCAACTAATATGCCTCTGGATATTCTGATCTATGATGTTACAGGGATGCAGGTATATTCTGAGAAACAGATTGAAGGAACAAATTCCACCTATTCATTCACATTACCTTCAACACTAAGAAGCGGCATATACAGCATTCATAGTGTATATGAAGGTTCTTCCTTGTCTTCAACACTTATTGTAAAATAAAAAATCAAAAGCTATGAAAAAAATTAAGTATTTATTCATGACCGTTGTTTTTATCATTTTTATTGGGAGTGCATCTGCACAGCCGGGTAATCCTGAAGATGGAGAAGATCCGGATGCAAGCATTCCGTTGGACGGCGGTTTGGTTACCGTGCTTGTTTCGGGAGCGGCAATAGGAATCTCTAAACTGATTAAAAAAAGAACGTAATACGCATTCAGTACTAAGGATCATGGAGAAATTTTTACTCCATTGATCATATTCATTCCTGCAATCACATAGGATTTGTACAGAGAAATTGCAGATCATTCAGGTCAATATTGATAGCGTGAGCGCAATGCGTTCTGTGTGAAAACTGATCTTTTTTACTTGTATTGATGAAGAATTCTGTAGCAATCTTGAATTTTATTATCAGGATTGGCTGTAGATAATTATCATATGTTAAAATAATCATTTTTGGATAAATAATGCAATTTTTAAGAATCTGTGAAATGTATAAAACAATCTTTATAATTATTAATTCAGGCATTTTTTTCTTAGAAAGAGATAAATTTTAGTGTTTGAACGTTCATTTTTTGCCGTTTTTGATTACAACCAAATTGGTCGGTTTTTAGTAACTTAAAATGAGCAATGAAAAATTGATGTGAAAACCATTCCCTACGCTTCAATTCAGAGTTAAAAATTCATATTTATTGCAACTTTCCGACTAAAAGATCTATGGTTATGAATAAGAAATTATTAATTTCTCTTCTGATATTATGTTGCAGCAGTTTAATTGTTACTGCGCAAACGAACCGATATTGGGTGGGTACTTCAATTTACCGTAACAGCTTAACTTCATCCGGAGATCTGGCAGATTGGTCTCTTATAAACGACAATGGCACGGGAAGCTGGGCAGCATCAGCCACGGGCTCGTCAATACTTACTGTTGATAATTCAGCAGGCGGGTATGCAAATAAGATCGTGAATGTAACAGGGGCATCTCCCAGATTGCTTCCCCTGGATGAGAATGACGGAGCTGCGGAGCTGCAAATTGTTGCTTTGTCATTAGGTACACAATTTTCGATACAGGTAGATGAGTATACAACTTCAAATACTTTCATAACATCACAGGAAATTTTAGCATGGCAATCAAATCCCGGGTTTTTTACGATTCACCTGAGTGATTTTTCTTTTGACGCATCTGCTACTCAAATCCGTTTTGTTATTTCCGCACGCAATACAACGGCTACTCAAGGGACACTGGAATTAAATTATTTTAATTATTTTAATACGGATAACAACTGGAGCAATAGCGCAAACTGGTCAGCAACCTCAGGCGGTGCAGGCGGTGCAGGAGCTCCAGGTGTTACACAAACGGCAATTTTTGACGCTTTCAGTGCAACAAATGCGATTATAGATCAACCAGCAACTGTTGCAAATATTACACTTGCATCGACATTTAAATCGGGATTGATCAATGCAGGTAGCAACGACTTTACTGTAACCGGAGCTTCTCAATTGACAGGCGGGTTTATGGTGGGAGTGAATGATCACCTGTTTGTACACGATGTAACAGTTTCGGGTACACAGTTTGTATCCACTTCTGGAATCATTACTATAACGGGTACATTGACATATGTGTCCGGAAATTTCAAGCCTGCGAACGGCACAATGATTTTTGTTTCAGCGGTTCCGCAAAGCATCCCAGGCATTAACTTTTACAATGTAACCTTTAATGGGGCAGGTGCTAAAACTGCGACCGGTAATTTCTCGGTTTCAAATAATTTTGTGAATAACAGTCCGTTTAATGCTGCCGGAAATACCGTTGTCTTTAATGGTACTGGTGCGCAATCTATTTCAGGATCTGCAACAACCAGATTTCACAATGTATCCATTACAAATTCAAATGCCGCCGGGGTAACTTTATCAGCTCCTATCCAGCTTACCGGTCTAATGACATTTGGTACCAATACGCGGCTCACAACCGGGGGCAATCTGACCCTGATAGCAACATCTCCGACGGTAACTGCGAGCATTGGTACATTGACAACAAGTAATATTATTACAGGCAATATAAAAGTGCAGAAATATATTTATTCTTCTCTACGGGTTTATCGTTATCTGACTTCGCCGGTTTCTGGTGTAACAGTGGCTGACTGGCAATCCAGCATACCGATTACAGGTACATTCAGTAACCCCAGTACCGGAACCGGAATTGTAAGCACCTCTCCAAGTATGTTCACCTATACTGAAAATGTGGCTGGTGTACGCGCAAACGGCTATGCAGCATATCCGGCAGCAGGGCTTTCATCTGCCGCAGCTTTAACACCCGGAAAAGGATATTCTATTTATGTGCGCAATAATGCAGGCAGGCCCACGGTGCTTGAAGTGAACGGAACCATTAATAGGGGCACTCAGAATATTTCTTCCCAAGTAACGTATACGTCAACCGCTGGCGGACCATCAGAAGACGGATGGAACCTGGTGGGTAATCCTTACCCTTCATCAATCGACTGGAGCCTTGTTGTGTCTACAGATAGACAAAATATTGATAATGCCATTTATTATCTGGATAACAACAGCGCTTCTCCGGTTTACAGAACCTGGGTTGGGGGTGTGGGAACAAATGTTTCAAATGCGGTGATCAGCTCTTCACAGGCATTCTGGGTTAAGGCAAACGGAGGAGGAACTCCTTTGCTTCGTTTCAGAGAAATTCATAAGACAGTTGCAACTCCTTCTTTTTACCGGATCGGAAATGATCTTTCTTTGCTTCGGATCAGCCTGGATAGTACTGCTTCCACATTTCATGATGAAACGGTGATCCGGCTAACGGATGAAGCAACGGCAGATTTCGATTCCGAATACGATGCGTACAAACTCTATGATGCGGGCCACCCAGCAATTGGCTCTACAACCAACACATCACCCTTGCTTTCTGTTAATGCATTGCCTCAATCATATACTGATGCGGATACGATTGCTTTGTTTGTGCAAGCCGTAAAAGAAGGCAATTATACGTTATCTGTACCGGAGTATACATTTGATGCTTCCGTAACGGCGTATTTATGGGATACCTATACTCAAGCAAAAGAGCAGCTAAAAGAAGGAAGCACTTATGCGTTTACTGTTACAGCAGATTCTGTTTCGAAAACAAATCGTTTTAAGATTGTATTGAATAGCAATTCATTGGAAACAGGCGTATTTACTTCTTCTTCTAAAAATGGTGTAATCCTGTTTCCCAATCCTGTTGATCAATCCCGTGCTGTCACGATCCGGTGTCCGCAGGCAAAGAATCAGCCTGCCGCTATTGAAGTGTATGATGTTACGGGTACACTTTTGTTTTCAGAAAAGCAGGTACAAGGATCAAATGGTGAGTATTCGTTGGTGTTACCACCTTCATTAACAAACGGGATGTACAGCATTCGGATACAAACGGAAGGTATTACATCGTCTTCTACATTTGTCGTTAATTAAATGGATTATGAAAAAGGCTACAAAATTTCTCACATTTCTCACTTTAACTGTGCTGGTTTCTATAAGCGTATATGCTCAAAATCCCGGAGACCCCGGTGAAGGGGAAGATCCGGATGCAAGTATTCCACTTGACGGCGGACTCGTTAGTGTACTCCTTTCCGGAGCCGGAATTGGCGTTTACAAACTTATAAAACAAAAAAGGAGTAAATAAATAATACTTTCTGAGGATATTCTGTTCTGAGTTTTCTAAAATAGAATCCCTATTAAATTAACATTAGTTAATTACAAATGTTTTCTTTAAAAATGGAATTCCGAATACGCCTAAAAACATGATTTTATTAAAAACAGATGTGCTTGAGTATCAAACGTAACTATTATTACGGATAATACTCAACCATTGAAATCTTGCTTAAGTTACATTTTATATCTATTTTCAATCTGCACTAAATAAAACGAGCCATCAGAATTTCCATCGTCATACCATCTTTTTTTCCAGCAGTTGTATACGGAGGTCCTATATTTTCTACTTTATATGCATGCGAAGAATTAGCCAAAATCGGTCATAATGTATTTGTGTCAACAACAAATTCAGCTATGTATAAACGTTTGGATGTTCCTGCAAATAAATGGACAACCTTAGATGGATTTCAGGTTAAATATTATAACGAAACAATTGTAAATAAGCTTTCCTTACCACTGCTGCTTAATTTAAAACAAGACCTGGCCCTTTCAGATGTGGTACACATCCAGGCCATATTCAATACACCAACGCCTGTAGCACTGCATCAGGCACAAAAGCTGAACAAACCTGTATTATTATCGCCGCGGGGTGTTTTGGGTGACTGGATCATGGAAAACGGCAACCCGTTGAAAAAGCGCTGGTTGAAGTTTTTTATCCGTCCGTTTGCTTCTTCCATTCACTGGCATGCTACTTCGCAACAGGAAAAGGAAGAGATCTTAATACATTATCCTGATGCAACGGTACATGTAATTCCCAATGGGATTGATATCGAAAAGATCCAGAAAGAAATTACTCCTACTGATAAATCGATCTTTGAGTTTTACGCAAGGCAAAAGGTTGAAGGCCCAGTAATTGTTTCAATGGGAAGAATACATGCAAAAAAGGGGTATGATATTCTGATTAAATCCTTCAAACAGCTGCTTTGGGATTTTCCGAAGGCACTGTTATTTATTGCAGGGCAGGATGAAGGGGAACAACGGAAGCTTGAACAATTGATTCAGAAACAAAACTTAAAGGAAAAGGTTTTTTTTACGGGTCCGCTGGACAAAAATAAAAAAATAAACTTTCTCGCCAACGCAGATATTTTCGCATTGCCGTCGCATAACGAAAATTTTGGCAATGTATACCTTGAATCCATTGCCTGCGGTACTCCTATTGTTGCAAGCACACATACGCCGTGGAAAGAAGCGGAGGAGTATAGCTGCGGGTTGTGGGTAGAAAATTCACGCGAAGATTTTTATCAGGCTATGAAAACCATTCTGCAAAATCCAAACGTATATACGAAAGAAAATTGTTTAAAGCTTGCTAACAGGTATTCCTGGCAATCGATCGGGCAAATGTTTTCAGATACATTTCAAAAGATGATTTCAGCAGCAGCAAAAAAATAAATCTTTACTTATATTGTGAAGGAAGCCTGAAAATTCTATAATTTGTATCAAATGCTTTCCATCACCGGCTTATATAACGTTATTGAATGAAAATACTTTTTGTTGCCCCCTCTTATAAACCGGCTTTTATATACGGGGGAACTATTGTTGTAATTGCACAGCTGGCTGAAGCGCTTGTAAAGATAGGGCATGAGGTTACTGTATACAGCACCACAGCCAATGGTTCTGAAGAATTGTCCGTCACGACAAACGCCCCTGTTATAGTAAACGGAGTAGCAGTTTTTTATTTTAAAAGAATCACAAAAGACCATACACACGTATCCCCGGCATTGTGGAGCTATTTGAACAAAACTGTTAAAGACTATGATGTGGTGCACATGCATTCCTGGTGGAATCTCTTGATTATCGGTGCAGTCTGGATCTGTAAAAAGAATGGGGTTAAACCTGTACTATCTCCTCATGGGATGTTGAGCACCTACATTCTTCAAAAAAACAATTCATTTAAGAAGCGGCTGCTGCATTTGTTTTGCGGCAAGCACCTGTTGTCACGCACGTATCTGCATGTTTCAACTGAAATGGAACTTGAAGAATCCCGTGCAATTATTCCTGGATGGGAAGGACGTGTTATTGTGAATCCTGTAACCTTGTCTGTGAATACATATGCAAGGGAGATCAAAGATATTTTTACTATTGGTTTTCTTTCAAGAGTAGATCCTAAGAAGGGATTGGAAATATTGATAAAGGCATTGGGAAAAGTAAACTTTCCGTTCCGTTTTAAAATTGCAGGTTCAGGGGATGAGTCGTATATAGGTTCCTTAAAAGCATTAAGCAAGTCGCATGGCATTAGTACGCATATAGAATGGGTTGGATGGAAAAGCGGAGAAGAAAAGTTTGAGTATCTGGCCGGGCTCGATTTATTTGCCCTTACTTCTCACAGCGAAAATTTTGCTATTGTTGTGATTGAATCTTTATCTGTAGGTACGCCTGTATTGATCAGCAATGAGGTTGGTCTGCACAAGTATATTGAAAAAGAAGATCTTGGATGGGTAACAGGTCTGGATATCGATACCGTTACTCAGGCGCTAAATACATGTGTAGCAGAAAAAGAGAAAGCTGCACGGATTCAAGCGCATGCCCCTGTACAGATCTACAGCGAGTATCAGGATGATGTTCTTGCATATAAGTATGTTGATTTTTATAATTATATAGTAAGTCAAAAAAAATAGATCCGGGCATTACCGTTATTTTGTGCCGTAAAATCATTCGGTTATTTTTTTGTTAATTTATAAAATGCATCAATCTTTTTGTTAAATTTAGATTACTTATAGCTGCGATTGCTGCTATTATTAAATCCGGATTAAATGAAATCTGATCTTACAATAATTTTACTTACCTACAACGAACAACATAACGTTACCGAACTTATCGAAAACTTAAAGGATCTGGATGCAGCAATTTTTGTTGTTGATTCTTTTTCTACTGACCAAACAATACCCTTATTAGAAAGTATGGGGATTCCATATGTTCAGCATGTTTTTGGAAATTACTCACTACAACGTAACTGGGCACAAGAAAATAACCCTTTCCAGACTAAATGGGTATTGCATCTGGATGCGGACGAACGCTTAACTCCTGAATTGAAAAAATGGATCCAGCATTCGTTTGATCCGCAAACAAATATAGACGGATATATTTTTGGGAGAAGAGCTATCTTCATGAATAAATGGATCAAATCTCATTACAATTACCATTTAAGATTATATAAAACAGCGCTGGGTAAGTGTGAAGAAAAAGCATATGACCAGCATTTTGTTGTTTCCGGAAATGTTGAAGTAATTAAGAATGCGGATATCGAAAGCAATGTCTGTGATAACCTGTATCAATTTACACAAAGTCATAATAAATGGGCAATGCTTGAAGCCTTTGACATATTGTCAAAGGGGGCAGATGGTGAAGTGAAAAGCCGTTACGATGGAACTCCAATTGAAAAGACGCGCTGGTTTAAAAATGTTTTCTTTCAGGGAATGCCGTTATTTGTAAGAAGTTTTCTTTATTTCTTTTATCGGTATTTTATAAAAATGGGCTTTTTGGATGGCATGCAAGGATTCATTTTTTGTATTTTACAGGCATTCTGGTTTCGCTTTTTGGTTGATGCCAATGTGTACGAAATAAAACAAGTTATGAAGAAGAAAAGCATCACGCTTTCAGAAGCCCGGAAGGCATATCCTTAATATACTTTACTTTCAAATTAAATCTTCACAAGGTATACCTGTTCAAAATAGAAGATTGTTGTATTTCGATTTCAGCATTAAATAAAGTACTATAGTGTATTGCCTTGTTTGTTTATTCATTTACTTGGCTTGTAATCAGCATAACCAATCTGTTTTGTGAGGATTTTACCAAGTCAAGTATTAAGTAGGACGTTTATTTTAGATGTTTTGCGGGGACTCGCAGCATTGTATGTATTAATAGGTCATGCGCGCTGGCTTTTGTGGGAAGGGTATACAGAAGGTTATAAATTACATCCTGAAGCATATACTTCATTTGATAAAATACTTGTATATGTATTTTCTATTTTTAGTTTTGGTCACGAAGCTGTAATGCTTTTTTTTGTGCTTTCAGGGTTTGTCATTCACTACAGTTCCTATAACTCATTCCTCAGATCAGGCGATTTTTCAATAAGAGAATATTTTTATAAACGCTTGAAACGTATATATCCGCCATTTCTTTTCGCGCTCTTGTTGACCTGGATCATTGATGCTACCGGAAGATCTTTTGGATATACTATTTATTCGGGTGCAACATATTTTCCTGTTATGAATGCCAGTATCCATTCAGACTTAAGCTGGGAAACGTTACTCGTAAATCTGTGTATGATACAGACTATGTACAAACCTGTATGGGGATCAAACGGACCTTTGTGGTCATTGATGTATGAATGTTGGTTTTATGTTTTATACATTCCAATATTCTTTATCAATAAACGCTATCCTTTGCCGGCTGCATATTTAACAGGAAGTATTTTTTTAGTATCACTATTTGTAACTACCTATGAATACCGTTGGGTAACAGTTATTCATTATTTCTTTGCATGGTATCTGGGTGTACTTGCAGCGGATTGTTACATGGGCAGGGTGAATGGTATAAAAAACAGAGGTTTTTTAACTGTATATATCTGTGCTGTTTTTGTATCTGCAACGTACATAACTGATTACTTATATATGCGTGATTTTTATATAGCGGCCTGCCTGGTAGTAGTTTTGTATGTTGCTTTGAAGTTTTATACATCCTTAAAGTGGCTTTATATATTGCAGCCTTTGAGTAACTTTTCGTATACGCTATACATCATTCACTTTCCTATTCTGATATTCCTGTCCGGCTGGCTGCAGCATCGTCTGGACGGGGCTTTGCCAATGCATTTTGGATATGTGTTTTCCTGTACGCTTATTTGTTTGCTTTTTGCCTGGGCAGTACATTTTTTGGTTGAGCAGCCGTTCGTGAAAAAAGCAGGCAGTAAACAGTAGACACAGACAGAATCAGCAGTGAGTAAGGAGATAAGAAGTATAGAATACGTAGTATAAAGGACAATATAATTCCTTAACGAAAAATTTTGTTGCTGTAATCCTATAATTGAGTATAGATCGTGTATTATTTGAAGGAAAAATTTTATTCAAATAATAAAATTCTGTTTTAATGGTTACTTTTTTTAAACGTTCATTTTTTTAAACTACATTTAAGTACTATAATGAATAAGACCATTATAATATTTATGTTTCAGAAATCAATTTATATAAAATGAGTTCTCCTAAATTAATTATTGCGTCTACCATCATTCTCATTATTTTAGTTTGTATTGAATTCGCCTTTATAAAGTTTCATTTATTTGACTACTTCCCTCATGTAGGTATTTTGTTGCATTTATTAGGTGGGTGCTTTAGCGGCTTATTGCTTTATGGACTTGGAATGGATAGTTTGATAAAAACTCCAATTTTATTGCAATTGATTTTTGTGCTGGGCACGGTTGCTATCGCTGCAGTAACCTGGGAGGGCTTTGAATGGGGGCTAGGTTTGGCTTTAAATAGAAGAATGCAAGGTTCAATAAATAATATTATGCTGGATTTGTTTACAGGTATGATAGGTGGTTTTATGGCTTGTATATGGGTGTATGTACTTCATGTAAAAGGTACACAATTAAAGGATTCCAGGAATACAGGATTAAAGAATTTCAATAATACAGGATCAGTACAGGATTAAAGGATTCGAAGAATACAGTATCAGGACACGATTAAAGGATTCCAGGAATACAGTATCAGTACACGATTAAAGGATTTCAGGAATACAGGATTAAAGAATTTCAATAATACAGGATCAGTACAGGATTAAAGGATTCGAAGAATACAGGATCAGGACACGATTAAAGAATTCCAGGAATACAGGATTAAAGAATTTCAATAATACAGGATCAGTGCACGATTAAAGGATTCCAATAATACATTATTGAAAAATTATCTGCATGTATGATTTTTGAATTACAGGACATTAAGGTTGATATCTTACAATTTTTTATAAAACATATATAATAATCATTAATCTTATCAGTAGTAAATTCCATAATCAATATGTATTTAAGCATGGAAGTTATGGAAAAGAAGACGGTCATTTTGTTATCTTGCCTTGGTTTGGTAAGTATAGTATTTCTTGAGTTTCTTTTTATAGAAGCTGAATTATTTCAATATTTTCCTAACATTGGAATCGGATTTCATTTTTTTGGAGGTTTTTTTGTCGCATTGAATGCCTATTATTTGTTTCAGGTTGAACTGTTAAAATTGAAATGGTCACTTGTGACAGTATTTGTTGTTGGCATGGTTGGGCTCGCTGCAGTAGGTTGGGAATCCTTTGAATGGATCTTATCTCAACTTACAGGATCTGTTTATCAAGGTTCAGTCGAAAATATAGTTGAAGACTTATTCGTAGGTTTAGTTGGCGGCATTGCAGCCAGTATTATTATATCTTATCGTCATGTTGTAGTAGCAAGGGTTGTTGAAATAGGTATGGAAATGAATGAGTCTCCAGTTACTAGTTGCCAGATAAAAAAAGTACTTAGTACTTAGTACAGAGTACTCAGAAGATAAATCTATTATTTCATAATTTTAGTTTATTATATGGTCATATTTATTTCATGTGGTACTTTTTATTAACTCATAGAAGCATTAAGATACGTTGTACCTTTGTCTAGTAACTAGAACCTAGCAAATAGTACCTAGTATCTAGCAAGTAATTTCCTTAACTTACGATCAAATCATCTTCACATATTCATGTATCAAGATCTTTCACGCTTTCAAATGCCTGATAATTTCAGAGGTAAATCAGGTTTATATGTTCAGCTTTGGTGGGTAGTCCAAGCCTTATTGTTTCATCCTTCCCCTCAGATCTTTTATGGCTGGAGAAGATTTTTATTGAAATGCTTTGGTGCGAAAATAGGAAACGGGGTAATTATCCGTCCATCGGCTCGGATTACTTATCCATGGAAATTAACAGTTGGAGATTATGCGTGGATTGGGGATGATGTTGTTTTATATACCCTGGGCGAAATTCATATTGGTGCACATGCAGTTGTTTCGCAACGGTCTTATATTTGCACCGGAAGTCATGATTATAAAAAAGATACATTTGATATTTTTTCAAAACCTATTGTAATTGAACAAGAATGTTGGCTGGCAACAGATGTGTTTATTGGTCCTGGAGTGACAATAGGAAAGGGTATGGTCATAGCTGCCAGAAGCAGTGTTTATAAAGATATTATTGCTGTCCCGGGAATATATAAAGGCAATCCGGTGCAACGGGTGGGAGATAGATAATTATGATTTATAAATTATAATTTATAAATTATGTATATAACATAGAGATGTATTTATGTAATTTATATTTCATTTCTAATTCATACTTTATAAGTCATAATTCATAATTATAAAAGTGGTATTAAGTATCCTTTAACAAACACTCTGAATTTAATTTTAAAAACAAATGATTCCCTAAGATGAGTAGTTTGTTTTCTACTATTAATAAGATGAGGTGAGTACATATAATTAGCTGTTTATTTATTAACAATTGTTAATAAATAAACCAGTATTGAGTAATTAAGGAGTGGTAACAAAACACATGCCTTTATAGCAGTTCTGACTTTTCTCCTTATCTTTGTTCATCTATGAGAATTCTAATTCACGGCATAAACTATTCCCCCGATTTAACAGGGATAGGTAAATATACTGGAGAGATGGGAGCTTGGCTCGTTAAGCAAGCACATGAGGTGGATGTAATAACAGCAATGCCCTATTATCCTCAATGGAAAAAAAATCCTGCTTATAAAGGTAAAGTCTGGTTTACAGAAAAGATTGCTGGAGCTACAGTAAAAAGATGTCCCTTATACATTCCTGAACACGTGAATGGAAAAAGAAGGATGATTCATGAATTTAGTTTTTTCCTATCAAGCTCTGTTTATTGGATTCTCACATTATTTAAATCATACGATATTATTTTTACTCCATATCCGCCTTTAATTATTGGATTTTGGCCATGGG
>Ga0247817_10000145_pt1 | contig 50498 bp, 75 predicted proteins | sample UWRJL212509R1_FD_178010 | JGI IMG/M metagenome (GOLD analysis project Ga0247817, IMG submission 178010) | Plant litter microbial communities from Arlington Agricultural Research Station in Wisconsin, United States - UWRJ-L212-509R-1 | ecosystem: Environmental > Terrestrial > Plant litter >... | reverse complement strand
TAAGCCGAACTCGGTCAAGCTATGATCTGCCGAAGGAGAGAGGCGTGGAAGTTCTTCCCTCGCGCTGTAGCATCGCCTAGACACTTCGTTCTCGGTGTAGAGATGAAGGTTGTTGGCGATCTGGTAGTAGTTACCGACTAGCAATCCGGAATGAAAAGCAACATACTCCAGCAACATCGAGAAGTGAAACACGTTGCTGCCGAGCGCACCGTAGACGATGTCGTTGCTACGGTTGGTCACGGTCATGTCCAGGATTCGGCGACCCAGAATTTCATTCTCGGTGGGCCGAGTACTGAACAACACCTGGAGATTGCAGGCGAAGTCCTTGCTATTCTTCAGGAACAGGTCTGTCGGATTCCACATAGACATGACTATCTGTCGACTGCTGGGATTCTCAGTCAGCTGACGAACGACTTCCAGCAATTGGTCACCCCATTCCCGACGCCAGCGATGACCGTAGGCCGTCCCGCGCAAGACCTTACTGTCGTCCGAGTACTGCATCATATTCGGATTGAATAGAAGTAGAGGCTCAATCTGGTTCATGCCGGCGAACATCCACATCGTTTCAAACAGATGAAAGAACGGGTTGGCATCCCGGACAGGATTGGTCAGCAGACGACGACAAGGATCAGTGTACTTGATTGTAGTCGGCTCTGGGAATCGGAGTACTGGCCCGTTACGAGAGTCTTCTGCAATATTCCAGATAGCTAGATCCATCAGGACTTGGTTCAGTCCCAGGTTTAGTTCTTTGATTTCAAATTGTGGCATTTTCTTTATCCTTGAAGTATTTGTCTAGAAAGTCGAGTTCTTTGGTAATCCCATAGGTCTGCCACCGGGCAGCGTCGACCATGTTACTCCATGCTATTTTGGCTACAGATTCAATACAGTCGGGATCTTCAGCGACCACCGCCATGCACCAAACGCAGTCGCCTCCACAGTCCGTGGAGTAGTCATCTTCTGGATTATCTAGCTTTCGTTTACATATGTTGCAATCGGCCACAGGAGTCTCCTTGATTATATCTTAGCGTGGGGATCTTCAAAAGGCAAGTTCAGGGATGTAGACACCGAGGGTTGTTCTCCTATGGATAGTCACGTCTCGGTCCTCGCTACATCTTCGGGTAGAGGGGATACCCACGTTGCCTGACCAACGTAAGTCTAGAATTTCCTCGGGAATAACTGGCGCATCAATGGTTCTTCAGCATCGTGGGCATAGCCCGGCATCGAACGTATAGCGTCAACCAAGATGTCCATCATCTCCAGAGGCGAACGAGGCTTAATCTCGGCTAAAAGTCGGGCTCCGAGTTCCTTTGTTGTAAGCCTGCTTCCACTGCACCCGCACATCATCGCGGACACCGGCAAATCCACCAGAACCGGTTGAAGGATTCTTTTGCACGACCTTAACGGAGTTTGGGTGGAGCGCGGCCAGTTTGTGAGCGGCAGCGGATTGAGTTTCACCCGTCCGGTAATGTGAGAAGCCACCTGGAGCTCCGGATCCTTTACACTGGTCCCAAGCCGCGTCGACGATAGAGACTGACTTCTCACCTCTTTCGAACAGGCTGAGTGTGACATGGTAGTCCTCCATCATATCAACGTCGTCGTAGCGAATGCCGTAGTGTCGAAGTGCATCGCCCCAGACACAGTGGACTGCATTCATGCGATCATTGATGTTGAAGCGTTCTGGGAAGGACCAGTTGTTGCCTTGGCGAGGGCTTAGTCCGGCGTGATTGAATATGGAAAATACTCCACCCTGCGAGTTATTTTCTCCGACTGCAACGAGAGTATGAAGTCTAGCGAAGATACCGAAGACATCAGCTCCAGCCGGACGTAGATTGTGCGCGCTAGGATCCTTACGCACAAAGAACGCCAGATCATCGTCGCACATGATAACTGGTTGAGCCTTGTCAGAAAGCTCGTCGACAATCCATTGGCGTACAGCGGCCAACCGCACCGGGGGCCGTGCGACCGCGCTTCGACCACGTTCGAGATGGTCGTCGAGCTCCTCCGGCGGGCACACTAGCCGGGTAAATGGCTGGAGTTCTGGGCCTAGGTTATCCCAGGTAAATTGAGCGTTTACGCGATCTCGCGTAGGTATGAAGATTTGCATCAGAGTCTACTCCTTAGTATAGGGCTTCTTGAATTCACGTCCACAGAGTTCTTCGGGAGGGGTATATTCGGACCAAGCATCTTCCATTCGGCCGGCGAGGGTGTTCTGTCTCGCCTTTATCTGCTGACCTTCTCTATGTCGGGACATGTATCCAGCGCAGAACGCGTCATAGCCGATCGCTACCGCTAGATCAGAGTCGTGCATTTGTTCTTCTTCAGCCACCGACTTGACTCCCGTCTTTGAACTTCACCAGTACCGTACCAGTAAGACGCTCCATTTGCCAAGCGTTACCTATTGCTATCGGCTGACCTCGTTCATCTCGCGCGTAGCGGGTCAACCATCGTTCACGAGTGTCTAGCTCGTAGACTTCTGGGATCAGGACGCCGTCTAAGAAGACTTCTGTTACTTCGTTGGATTCAGGACTTTCGCCGGCTTTCAGGTGCATGTGAGTCTCCTACAGATAGACGATATTCCCTGAGCAGCCCACATTCAATCGGAGACGCAGCGTCTCGATCATTTGCGTTAGCAGGGCATTCGGTTCAGTTCGGCTAATCTCGTGCCAATCGTGAATGACGACCGCTTCGAACCGATACCCGGCGAACTGCTGGCGCAGAGTGAAGAACTTCCAGTCGGGACCCAGGACAGGACGTAACTGGCGTTCTAAGTCTCGGCGAGTACGTTCGTTGCGAAATATGAATGCTTTCATCTGACCATCCTCGTGTTGAACTCTTTAAAGAAGAATTCTTCCAGCTTTGACAGTGCCTGTCTAGCTTCAGCTTCATCCATCTGCACCATGACCTGTGCCAGAGTCATACGCTGCATCATGAGGCGACCGTCTGGGAGTCGAAGAGTTATGTTGAGCTCGGCTCCTTCCTTCACAGCTCTAACCCCCTCGCCTTCTTCCAGTCGTAGCCCGAACGTGGACGACCTTCGCCGTTCTGCACCCGAAGATACTTGTCTAGCTCACACAGGTTGAACTGAACGTCAGTAACGCCGAACTCTACGCCGATCTGAGGCATATAGTCTTTGAAGTGACCTTCGGTGGATAGTCGACCCATGAGAACACGCATTTCGTGTAGTGCCACTACCTGCTTCATAGCAGTTTGAATCGGTCGACCGGCAAGACGGTTCAGGCCCCGAACAGCACCAGGACCAACTGGCGACCATGTCAGCTTGTCTTTGGCATTCTCTAGCACAGGGCACAGCATCATGTCAAGCGCAATTTCCTTGGACATGAACGGACCAATGCCCGGAAGAGTCTGAAGAAACTCGGCGACATTCTGCCAAGAACCCTGCTCGCAGAGTCGGACGAGCTGGTCTAGGTTCATCCGGAGTGGGGAAAGGAACTGGTTGACCACGACGTTCTGCTTCGGGTCGGTACTGCCAGCATTCGTGATGATGTACGCGCCGGTGAAGACCTTCTCGCGTCGAGACAAGCGATCCTTGGCGGTCTTCAGAAGATGCTCGGGATCCCAAGTATGCTGATAGCCGATCGCACCGAGGAAGTCCTGGTGCCCGAAATAGCGGGCGATAGCACAGTTCAAGATCTGAACATCAGCAGGCGCATCGCGATTGGGATCGTACCAGTTCTTGACCAGCCAGCGGGTAGTACGATCGTACTTTCGCAGGACGTTGGTGAACTTATACTTGTTGAGGATTGGGTCGGTCGTCCAGGGACCATCAAGGCCGGACTCGCGTTTCTGACGAATTGATTCTCGCTCGTTCAGATAGTGAACGAAAGTCTGAAAATTATCAAGCATGTCTGTCTCCGAATGAGAAAAAGGGCGGGCATCAGAGATACCCGCCCTCGTATTCTACGACCCGAAGTACAGCTTAGGCTGCTTCAGCTTCCGCAGCAGGCGCCGACGCCGACTGAGCATGGGTGTAACCAGCTTCGGTCAGATAGACGTAGGTCACCTTTGTACCTTCTTCGTTGCCGTCGACTTCCTCGGTACGAATCAGGCCAGCAGCTTCCAGCTTGGCGAGGTTATTTTCAACGGTCTTGGTCTTCTTGCCGGTTTCGGTGACGAAGTCCTGGACAGTGATCATGGTGCCGTCGAGATCAGCGGAGTCGAGCACTTCGCCCTTGGTCACGATGAAGTTCAAGGTGTCGATCTCAGCCTGCTGGGCCTTGGTCAGCTTCTTAGGCTTCGGTTCAGCCGCCGCCTTGGGAGTGGCCGCAATTGTCGAGTATTCCAGACCCAGATCTTCGTGCGACAGATAGCCATACTTGTTCACGGCGTCGCGAACGTATGCCTTGATGAACGGCGCACCGTAGTTATCCGACTTCTTCGGAGTGAAGTTCGCCAGCATGTGAGTTTCCAGCTCTGCGTAGCTTACGCCGTCGCCGCCGTTCAGATCACGGACCGTCTGACGAACAACGTCCTGCACGGTGCCTTCACGAACGGGAGTAGCACCGAGAAACAGCTTCTTATCAGTATCCAACTTAACAGCCATCTTCATATTCCTTCTTGGGTTGAAAGTATCAGAACGCGGTGGTTCCGTCGTTGTCGTCATCGGCAGGGTTTTCCACCGCTGCCTTCACTTCGCCAGCGGTAATCCGTTCGCGGAGTTGCTTTGCCTGAGTGAAGATTTCCTTTCCGTTGGGAAGATCCTTCACCTTCGCACCTTCCTCAATGAGGAATCCGTACCAAGAGCCCTGATCGTTGGATTCGGGCTGAGTGGTGATCTTGTACGAGTAGAAGTAGATCGCTGGACGGATAGTTTTACCCGTTCCAGGATGGCGTTCCATGCGATTGTTGATGGTACTGGCCCATCCACGACCCTTCTTTGCCTGACTCGCAGCAAAGTTGAGAACCGCCATTTCGTACTCGCCGGTTTCTTCATCGACGAGAATCACGAAGTATTGCATAGCGTCTACGAGTTCATTGCCGTCGGCATCAATTCGCTTACGCTTTTCATTTTCGGGAGTCGCGTTGTACACCGTCGGATCATCACCGTAATCGTGTGCTGGTCCGCCGTTGTTCGGTTTCCAGGCCATATAGCGATGGCCGAAGCTCACCGGAATAGCGAGGAAGCCCTTTTCACCGTCCATCAGCTTGCGAGTAGCTGAGTTGACGAAGAAGCCCTGTTCGGCGCCCTTGATGTACTTCGCATGGTTCTTCTGCACTTCCTTGGAAAGTGCTTGGATGATGCGAACGTACGGAATGAGCATGTCGGACTGTTCAAAGTCCTCAAGCCCCTCGCCGGCACCGGAGAAGAAATCATCCTCTTCGCTGTCCAAGAGATCCGTACCTGTCTGGGAAGCCGCTAGAGCGGTGGATTCTGTGGCCTCGTCTGGGGCCGGAGTATCGTCCTTCTTAGCTGCCATTTTCGTTCCTTTATTTTCAGTCCACTAGCTTACCGCCAGGACTTTCACTATAAAGCCTACTGCTCAGTAGGCAAGCGATATTTTAGTCGCCGGTAAATAATTACTTGATGACCGCCTTGTCGCCATAGAAACATCCCCACTTGTCAAGCGGCAGCATCTTCCCATTCATGATCTGGGTGCGAGCAAATGCCATGAAGGTCTGAGGATGAACGTCCAGCTTAAGTGCCGGATCGAATCCCATCTCCACGAGCTGGGCCTTGGCCTTCTCGGCCTGTTCAGTAGCACCTTTATCAAACGCGAGACTGAGATTGCGCTTGATTAGGTCAGAGTGACCATTGGAATCTAGCCAAGCGAACGCCTCCTCCTTGGACTCCGCTGGAATCCCACCGACAATGAACTTCGTGGTGACCTTGAGACCTTCCAGAGTTGTTATCTCTTTGACGCCTGCCTGCTGGAGAAGGTCAGGCAATTCCCGCGTCTCAATGATAGCCTGACGAGCAACTAGCTTCTTCATCTTCTCCTTGAGCTCGTCGACTTCGCCGCCGAGGCGACGATGTTCGCGAGCAAGGTTTGTCACCTCTGCTTTGAACTTCTCAATCCCGTTGGTATTTTCGTCTTCTTCAAAAAAGTCTACATCAGTATCTGTCACTGTTAGTCCTCCGCAGCATCAAGGCATACTTCTATCGGGGAGTAGAAGCCACTTACCGGCTGTCCCGGTTTACTAGCATGGCTTTTCTCAAAACGCAAAAAGCGAAATTTAGTGATACCTAGCTCGGAGAGAATCATTCCGGCTAAGATGGCCGAAAGAGGATCGCCTCCGGCCCAGACAATAAAGTCTTCTTTGTAGTTGAATTTCTCAAGAGCCTGGAATAACTTATCCATAGAGGCTTCTGGATTAGAGCATGTACGATCTCCGGCAGAAAGCACAAAGACAATATCCCCGTAAACGGCGGCAGGGCTGACGTCGGCTTGAAACCGAGTGGCCTGCAATACATAGACCTTACTCATCGGCGAAGAGATCCCTTATGTCAATTAAATTCTCGGCTACGGACTTCTTTGACCGAAGCAGTTTGTCAATACGCTCATCCACAGTGCCTGGAGTCACCAGCATGTGATAGTTGACTGTACGAGTCTGACCAATGCGGTGGCAGCGGTCATTGGCCTGCAACTCGTTCTCCAGGGAGAAGTCCCGGCTGTACCAAATGACTTCAGATGCGGCTGTGAGGTTAAGGCCAATACCGCCAGTCTTCGGAGTACTGAGAAACACCTTGATATTCGGATCATTACGAAACTTATCAATGTTCGGCTTACGGTCTTCTTTCGGAGTCGAGCCGACATAGTCTACGTATCCGATCTTGGCGTCGTCAAGAGCCTTAGTCAAAAGGCGATGATCCCCTTCAAACTTCATCCAGACGATCACCTTGTCGGTAGCTGCCTGGATGATCTCGATCGTGCGGGCGACACGTTGATTGGGGAACTCCTGATACATTTCAGGTTCCACGACTTTTCCGTTCTCGTCTTTCTTCTCGCGCTTCCAGATGAAGCCACTAACCAGTTGCTGAAGACGAATAAGACGAGTTAGGGCCATACGGGCAGTAAGAACACCCTCCTCCAGCTCTAGGAAGAAGTCCTTCTTCATCTGCTTATAGACCGAACGCTGCTCCTCAGTGAACAGAACTTCCTGGCGAATAAAGTTCTTCTCGGGGAGATCCAGGCAGTCTGTCTTGAGAACTCGGTAGGTGTACGAATCGATCTTCTTCTTGAGTTCGTCCTCGTTCATATAGCCGACGATAGCTTTACCTCGGAACCCACCCATACGGCAGAAGTGATTCCTAAAAGCGTAGAAACTATTGTACCCGAGAATCTGCGGATCTAAGAACATAAACTGACTGTATAGATCTTCCACACCCTGTGAAATAGGGGTGCCGGTCAGAATGCGGCGATACTTTGCCAGCTTACCGAGCTCAAGAAGATTCTTAGTACGCTTGGAACTGTCGTCCTTAATTCGGCTACTTTCGTCAATGACCAGCATGACGTTTGAAGACAGGAGAAGTTCCCGGAGCAGCTTAAGACCCTTGGGATATGACATCATATCAATGTGAATCGCAAATACCCTGAGACCCTCCTTAAAGGCCAGTGTTTTGCCCATTCTGCGGCCTTCTTCAAGACTAGGGCTTGCAACCGTGTACGCCCCGCACCAAGGGACCATAGGGCTAAGATGCTCTGGAACCTGCTCGTTCACCCACTGAGCATGAACCCCGTTAGGTGCGATAATAACGAGAGTATCTATCTTCCCATTATCGCCCCCGTTGAGGTAGAGATCAGCGGCATCATCCAGGGTGACCTTGGTCTTACCTGTGCCCATCTCCATGAAGTAGCCAAATGCAGTCTTGCCTCGGGCCAGAGCGAACGCTTGGTTTTGATGCTCGTAAGGCTGATGCTTGAACGGGAAGGCTACCGAAGCCAACAACTCATGTCGACGAACACGAGTTTCCCGTTCTTCAATACGACGCTGTTGATAGTCCAACGCAAGCTGCTTGGCAGGGCCGCGCCATTGGATGTCCTCTAGGCGGCTATCGAGAAACTCTAGGTTGGCTCGAGAAAGCTCAAAGTAAGGGGTGCCCCTAACGTACTTCTTGCGTCCTGGAAGGTCTGTAAGAGCGTTAAAGACGTGCGGAGGAACTCTTCCGAGAATCCACGCTTTCTTATCATCAGAGTCTATGATTACAGAGGTCACGCTATGCTTTCTAGTATCCACGTTTGACTGTGTGTGTTGAACGCATCAAAGGTGATGGTTCGACCTTCAGTAATCGTGCAGTATAGTATATTCTTTTGCAACCTTGCCACATCTTCTACGTCTAGACAAGCAAAAAATTCTCGACCAGACCCCCGCCAGTAGTTGAACTCGTAGATATGATCCATGAGTTCTGTCTTATTCAGGAACTCCATTTTGACGGAAGCGGTTATGATTGGATCTCTAGGATCAGTGAGTAGAACGCCTCGATCCGAACGCTCTCTGGGGGAAAGATCTTGGAACCCGATACTAGAACCATACTGCCAGCCGGTAGAAGGCACGAACTTCTTACCTACGAATAGACGTCCGGCCGTGAACGTGGGATCTAAGGTAGCGTCTCCGGTTACGAGGATTCGTAGATACCGAAAGGTACGTACAGTCGGGGACACCCAGAAGCTCTTGTTGCGGAGTAGAACCGACCTTCGAGGATCATTAATCTCCCCAGACCAAGATCCTGGTACAGACTCTAGATGAGCAGCGGCAGGATTAGAAGCCGCTAACGTGGTGTAGACAGAACCGTCAGTACTGGCGGATATGACCCACAGGGCCTTATAGCTGAGTGAATTATGAAGGAGGGCGACAACATCAAACTCTCGAGCAGCGCCGAAGTCCCAGTTGATCGTAGCCACCGGACCGGTCGTCTTCAGAACATGAGTGGGGTCCATGGACCGAAGATTAGCTGCTGGGAAGTTGGCGTCAGCTACCGAGCAGGTCGGAGAACTAGCGAACTCCAGGTGTCGCGGAAACTGCTCAATGGGTGCTGCGAATAGGATACTCATGGTTGCGGTCCGAACAGCTGGAGATCGTAAAACAGAGAGCTTGAGTCTTTCTTAAGACCCTTTATTATGAAGTTCTTCCCAGCCGATAAGTTGAACCGGGGGTGAACAATAGTGATCGTCTGCCCGATTTCCAGAAGAGGATACTTCTCTTTGAGTATCTGGCAGACCCACGTCCAACTATCGACTTTCCTAAGATTCAGAACCTGAGTACCGAAGGTTATAGCGTCGGCCTTATTCTTGATTAAGGTACTATGGATGAGTTCCACGGCCAATGGATGGCGAACTACGACAGAGGCGTCTTCTACGGTCTCGGTACGGAATTCCTTGGTAGAGAATACCAGAAGGGAAAGGTTAATAGACATCTCCTGGAAACCTCTCCTCGGTGCAGCGTTCTAGCCAGACTGCGTTGTTGCGGTTGACATCGTCTCTGGTCTGAGAAGTATCACTGGCTGAAGTATAGACAGGCTTGTAGAAGACGCAGAAAGTATCAACCGGCGGAAGTGGCAGAGGATCAATCCCGGGTGAATCGATCTCGCACCCAGCCAGAGTAAGCAGGATCAGACTTGAGGCGATCTTCAGTCTCATTGACTTTCTCCACATCTTCAAGTATTTCTTGGGTCTGTTCAACAACGGCTTCGTGATGCTGAATTACCTGTTCAGTATATTCCTGAGCCGCAGCCTTTTCGCTTTCAGCTTGGCGCTGTTTACGACCAGTCCGGATCAGGAGGACGATTGCCAGCAGGAGAGCTCCGAAGAACCCTCCTGCCAGATATAGTTGATTGAACATCAAAGTACCGGGGGAGCCGGAGTTTCTACTACTACCGTCTTCTTCCCGATAAGGCTCGGGGCGAAGATAGCAATGAGCGAAGCTAGAGCCGTGACTACTGCCGGAGCATTGTCAACGATACGGTTGATAGTCTCATTGTCTAGACCGAACATGCCGAAGAACACGGCGATACCGGCCCAGGTCGAGGCTTCTTTCAGACGATTGATGATGTAGTCCACAGGACTTCTCCTTAGTTAGCGAGTTGGAACTCTTCAGGGCGCGCTTCAATATATTCTTCCAGACGCTCCGGATGTTCTTCTACGAACTTTTCACACCCTTGACGATCGAAGTCCTCAGGAAGACATTCGGCGACAACTTCGTCCTCAGTCACCTGAGGTTCCGCTGGCGAATCTACCGCCGGAGGTTCGCCGCATGAAGATAGTAGACCCAAGAGGGCGGTGAAGATAATAAGTCGGTTCATCAGTATTCTCCTATGAACACCCTGCCATAACATGCAAAACTAGAGATGACAAGTAGTTGCGCTTGACTAGATCATATTAACGTGATAATCATCCATGAACATCTGGAATCCGTTTGGGGCTGAAGCCATGTTGAGAGTGACCAGGAAGTGAGTAGCCCAGAATGGACTGTACCCGTCGTGTATCGTACTATCGTCGATGCGACCAGTAGAACTAGATACCCGAATCCAGTCAGTGCCAGCGACAAGATCAAGATCGGTTTGCGGAAGATCACTGATGAATTGCTGCTGAGCTATGTACGGCGTCTTATCTCCGTTGTCATAGATATTCGCAAAGTACGAAGTGAAGTAGACATCGGCTGTACCACTTCCGCCAGCAGGAATCTTGTAGAACCATTCTGCGCCGACTGTGCGAAAGGCGTCAATAGGACAGGCGAACTGGAGCTTAAGAGAGCCGATGCCGCCAATGCCCTGCTTGAAGATGTGAAGTCCCTGGACACCCGCGTTGTCGGTTGTACGATGATCCACGTTACTCAACTCAAATCCAGCTATGCCAGAAGGGTTAGGGCTGCCGATTCTTACGGTAGAATCTGTGACCGACTTGACGACAGCTTTACTCAAGACGAGAGTCTTCGCTATAGGATCAATGACTAGGACTATCGTATCTGGCTGAATACCGTCGCCGGTCACCACACAGCCGATACTCATGCCAGCCGTGCTGGCGACGGTGATGAGTCGCTGCCCTCTGTAGAAAGTAGAGGTCGTATTAGCAACAGTGTGAAAACCGACAAGCTCCCGACTAATTTGTGACCGAGCGTCAGTAGATTCCGTCCACATCAGGAAGCCGGGTTTGGTCCCTTCAAAATACCCTGCGCGACCGAGGATGTTGTGATCTACGTTACGCATAGCGATTGAGGAGATCGCCTTGTTTTCGCCGCCGAGACTGTTGTGCTCGAACCGACCTTCGCCGGCGCACATAGCCTTTGAGTAACCACGAGAGTTATACGGATACAGCACATCCATCTTAAGGATCGCGCCTTTGGCGACATAGTATGCTGCTTCCCCGACAGGCTCCTCAGTAGCAGACCCGCCGAAGGTAATACGAGTCTTACTGAGTGAGATCGTACCCTTGGTAGCCTTGATCAAGTATTCACCTGGATCAATACTGTTGACGTTGATTTCCAACCACCCAGCCTCGAAGTGGATAAGACCCCCTACCAGCCAGCTTTCACCTGCGAAGTCAATAGAATGACCGAAGAAGTAAAGTGCCATAGCACCTTCATTACGAACCCCGATACGACCGCCGCCCGAGTTGCCTCCGTAGAACACGATGTTCTCACCTGCGTCGTCAGTCTGGGTATAGCTGTCAATATTGATGTCTCGAGTAACAATACGACACGAGTAGAAGTTCATCAGGTATGCTCGGTTGCCGAACAGTAGGCCGATACCAAGGTTGTCTGAGATGTCCATGTTGTAGATGTTGACACGACTGGACAGACCATCGTGTGGCGTATCGAGCTCCATCCCGACGCCCCAATCGCGTTCTACCCCGGCCTTGCCGGTGATCTTGAAGTTGCGCATATCCTTGTAGTTATGACCGCGAAGCTGACCACCTTCGGCGACGCTGCTAGTGCGAAGAAGAATACAGGTGTTCTTCGGCTTAACCTTAACCGAAACACTTTTGATTGAGACGTCGGCGTTGGTCTGAATACGTAGATAGGGATTAGCAGTCGCCACAGAAGCAGTGTAACGAAATATCTTACCCGCAGCGTATTGAGACTGTAGATTAGTCGCAGTACCGAGAGTAGTCTGAAGTGGTCCGATTCCGATGTTGTTGTTTGCCGAAGTACCATTATTTCGGCGCAAGGTGAACAGAACACTACGAAAGGTGTTGAAGGAAACTTGACGAGTTCGGATTTCTTCAAACTCTACCTCTATCATGAGAGTGTCGCCGACGGCGCAAGTGACCATCTGGCCTATTTCAAGATACTCGGTAGATTCCGGATCATTGGGTGGGTAAAAGTCTAGACGACCGTCAGTGAATACCGGGGCAACTGTCGTGTTAGTGGTTACAGTCCAGCCTGTCACGCCGCTGTTGAAGCTAGGATTGGTGATAAGTTCGGGCTGGGCTGCTGGATCATAGAAAGTCTTTAGCCTCCAGTCGAGAACGCAGGAGTTCCCTTCAAAGCCTTCTCGTGAAGGATCTATCACAAGAGTGTCAGAGAACATATACCGACCGTAAGAACGGCTGCCGATCATACCCTGAGTACGACTCCGGTTCCATTCTATCGCTGCCTGAAAATTGATCAGGCTGTCGTGGATATTTGAATTGGGGACAGACTTCCGAGCGTGGTAACCGACAGCACCGAATTGCTCAACCCATGCGGTGTCTCCGGAATATTCCCACCACTGACCATCAGCGCTTTGAATTCGGTATAGATGAGAGTAGGGTGTGGCTGCCGAGGCATTCACTCGTACATACAGAGCGTTACCACTATCTGCTGGAGCGTAGTAGCCCAGAGTCATGATAGTGCTCTTAGTGACAGGAACGGTCGCATTCGCAATATCACTGAAGTGACCCACGATCAGTAGCTCATGCGAGTCTCCTGCAAGACCCGAATCAGAGATGATCTTAGCGATACTCGGGTTAAGAGTCTGGGTTCCGGCCGCGTCTGTGAACGGATACATACCGTCATTACCCGGACCACCAGTGGCCGTTCCTGCAAACCAGTTTGAGAGTTCGTTGACGCGAGTGTTCCAGCGACCGACTAGATTGGTTAGAGCGTCAAGAACTTGTTGAGATAAGGCCATTGTAAATCCTCAGTATCTTAGGCAGGCTTTTTCGGCCATACGATGTCTTCTACTTTCTTTCCAGCTTGGATCTCCGGTATATCCCGAAGAGACTTGCGGTAAGCTAGGTATTCGTCTTTCTTCTTCTTCGTTAGTGCGCTGTCCCCAAGCTGGGTCCAGTCGGTTTCTGCCAGTAAGGCGTTCCTGCGAGCGCGAAGTATTGACTTCTCTAGATCTATACTGACAGGGGCTGTAGTTAAAGATCTCCCATCTTTAGCGATTAGGAAGTCTTTAACCTCGTCGCTCTTTATGATCACGTCGCCCGGTTCGCAAAGTTCTTTCGCACTCCGGAGATCATTGACGAGAAGACGAGGCTTTTCGCCGGGCACACCTATGAAGAAATTACTCAACGATACCTCCTGATAGTCACTAGAGAAGCGGCACCAGGATTCAATGACACACCCACCGCACCTGCAACCTCAATAGACACAGTCTTGCTACCGGCTGTCCCGATCCATATTCTCCCCTGCATCGGGAGATAGTGGTCTTCATTACCTGTCCCTGACTGAACTTCGTTCCCATCTACCATTAGGCGGAAAGCGTAACCTTGTCCGGCGTGAGTTAGCTGCAAAGAACCTATTAAGATCAGGTCCCCAGGATAAGCTAGATTGACCGTATAGCTAACGACTGCCACATACGTACCTATGCCAGACCCGCTCCAGGAGGCTCCGTTCGAGGCCTGTGAAGCAGCCGTAACAGAGTCGTCCAGAAGCTGTTCTGTACCTACTGAGTTGAAGGCTACCTTATCTACTAAGAGATTGCTGATGTACGCTAGACTACCGACCTGGGAAAAAGAAGCTAGTACACTACCATCGGGGGCACAGATCTCAGTGAGGCCGGCGATGATTCCGATACGACCTATGAGTTCGTTAGCACTGGTGACAATACCTGCCAAGTTGCCGAACGCATCAACCTGAAGTACGGCTCTCGCTTCAGGACCATCAGGCCCTATGACGATCTCCCGTATCTCGTTAATAGAAGCTGTAACTAGAGTATTGTTCGTATTGAATGAAGCAGTGAGCTGGGAAATAACCTCTGCTCGAACTCCCGACTCTGTAGCTATTAAGTTAGCGAGTTCTGTATAACCGGCTGAAGCATTTTCCGCGATCACTCCTACTTCGGAGAATCTTTGAGCGAGGGTCTTGTCCGGACTCACCTTGACGTTGTTCATGTTGAGAATAAAAGCTGTGCCATCTTCAGTCTCGGCCCCGAGGAGACCTAGAGTATAGGCTGTCGCTGTATTCTCAGTTATCTGTGATCCGCGGAACTCTAGGAACTTGACAGAGACTGGCTGACCTTCGACCAGAGTTCTCGCGTCTAGAACAACTTCCAGCTCGTCCATGTGAATTACTTGAGAAAGAATAGAGTCGGTATTAATCTCAGTTATGTTGAACAGGTCTATGATCTGCTGAGCGACAGTCGGTGCAGCAGTCTTAACAGGACTCCACAGCCCTGGAGTTATGGTCATGGTCGTGCCAGAAGTGTTCAACAAGACATCGGAAGTCCAAACTGGTAGTCCGTTGATCGGCGGGATACGTTCCAGCCAGCCGTTATTCAGACCTGTCGTGTGACCTGTAATAAACGAGAAGACTGCGTTCACACTAGGTAGAGCAGGTTCCGTGATTGACCGCTGATAAATCGTGAGCCTGATCTCGTTTGAGCCGGGGCGGATCGGTAAGATCACCGGCGCAACAGTACCTCTGCGAATCCTGGTTTGGATAGACTGCTTCAAACCTACAGAATCGTAGGCTTTCCAGACCAGCCAGTAGGCTAGTTGGATGGGAAGAATCTGAGAGGTCGAGAAGGTGTATGTCCCGTTGCCGTTATTCGTAGGAGTATAGAAATTCCCGAGATTGTCTTCTACAGTGAGAGAAGTGAGTGTGGTCCCTGTAGTTGTGACAGTCACAGTCACATCCTGGTTCCCCTCTAGAGCACCGGAGTCACTGATCAAGATATGGTTGCGATTAGAGGATAATTCAATTCTCTTGAGAGACCCCATGCTCTTCGTGACTGTGAAGTTAGCATCTACCGCGTACTCGCCGAAGTTAGCTCTCAGAGTTGCTGTACGACTGACTGAGCCAGAAGTCGGGAAGAATATTGCACCAGTGGAGTCGATAGTGATGCCCGAGGCGGAACCTGGAAGTACCTCAAAGGTGACCAGACCTAGATCGTTAATCTGCTCGTCGTCTAAGAATACCTTGAAGACGGCATCCGTGACGTAGGTTCCGCCCGAACCGTTACTGTCGGTCTGAATAAACTGGTGAGACTTTGAGATAAAGCCGTTGAAGGTACTACGCGGGATTGTGTATTCACTCGTGTCTACGACATGGGGGTTGCGCGCATAGTCTACCTTGACTTTCTTCACCGGAGCAGGTGAAGAGACTCGAGACAGATTCACCATATCCTCTGACCGAATTACCGCCGAGGGAGTGCGAAACTTGAATTGTTCCAGGCGAATTAAGCCGGTGCGAGACAGATACCAGTATCCGTTGATAGAAGTAGCAATCGTATCCAGAAACTCATTCCACTGGAATGTGGGTTGGCGGTAATACATACCCTCAAAATCGTACGGGAAGTCTGTATCTAGTTGATTGAAACTCGTGAGATCAAAGTCAGCGTCTACGAAGCCTCCCTTGTTTTTGAGGATGAGACGAGCCATGTTTCCGAGGAAGTCGGAGTACTTCGGACCACGAACAGAGCCTGTGAGTAGGCCGTCGGGTGGCGCACCTAACCGAATAAAACCCTCAGCCCTACAACTAGAATACGATCCCGGCAGGAGAGGTGCAGCGAGAAGATGAGCATAGGTGGGGTAGTCCGCCGAGAACGTCAACGGGATCGCCCTATTGTAGATTCCCGTGATGCTAGTCAGGGGATCAGTGCTGAACTGATAAGTCAGACGGATGGGGTCTACCAGGACAGGATTGGCGTTACGAACATCGCCGTAAAGCAGAGGCTTCTCCAGACCGCGAAGATCGGCTCCACCTTCTTTACCACCCGTCCCGAGATAGGTTAGAGTCTGGGCCATCTTGATTAACTTGGCACCATTATCTTTCAGTGAGAAGACTAGGTTAGTCCCGTCGGCAGTGGCTTCCAGAGTCCTACCTACAAAGAGAGTTGAGTAGTCCCCATAACTTTGACCACGAATACCCTGCTTGATGACTAAAGGACGATCATCCCAGTTGTGTAGAAGTAGATGATCGAACCTGCCGTCCACGTTGTTGACTACGCAGGTTCCGATAGAAGTGGAAGTCGATCCTGGATTACCGTCCGAGAAAATAGTAACCTCGTACGAGAACGTTTCCGCTAGACGTACAGGGAAAGAAGCCGAGGATCCGGGTATCGTCTCTTCAAGAAGACCGGACGAAAAGTTAACGTTCCTCAGACCCGGAAGTGAGGGATCGTAGGGAGTAGCTTCAAACAGATATGTCACACGACTCATAACGCTACCTTATTGGTCATAGAACGAACAAGCTCTGTGCTCCTACTGGCAAAGGCAGGCGAGCCTCCTAGAAGATCCCGGATCTGCTCAAGGGTCAGATTGAGACCCTGTACCGCTGCTACTGTCTCAGCTGAACCTTCAACAATTGCTACTCCGATGCCGTTCTGAATCTCAGTCATTTCAGCATTACTGGCGGTTATCTCTGCGACTAGTGAATCCAGGCTCGGGAACGCGGGAAGTTCGATAGTTCCGCCGGTGTCCATGTCTACTTCGGTACGACCGGACATCAGTTGTAGGAAGTCAGTAACCTGAGTGAAGATGTCGAAGAAGCCTGAGCCGCCCCCCTCCATGCTTCGTGCTGCATCAAGGTAATTATTGGCCGTAGTGTCTAGATCACCGATGTTCTTATAGTTCCCAGCACTCAATTCATCGCGAAGAGTGTTGAACCTCCGCTGAGCGTTATTGAAGACTGCTTCTGGTCCCAGCGGCGAACTGCTAGATGCAGTCATGGACGCGAGAAGATCCTCGTATATATTGTTCTGCTCTTCAGCGACCTTCTTGGTCAGCTCAATTCTCTGCATTCCGTAGTATTTCTCAACGGCTATGAGATCGCCGCCGACGGCCATGCCATTTTCTACAGCTTCACGATACTCTTTTTCCAGCTGATTGTATGAAGCTAGAGCTGGATTCTCGTAACCTAGAATGCCCTGACTAATCTCATAGTCGAAGTCTTTCTTAAGACCTTGTAGGATACGATCACGAGCTCGAAACAGAGTCCCTTCAGAAAGACCGAGCTCACGAGCCTGACGGGCCAGTTTATTCGTGGTCTCGTTGAGCTTCTTAACTTCACTGGCGGCTTCCGAAATACCGAAAGAGGCGGTGACGAACTCGTCATATGCCTTACCGACGGCGAAGTCCTGCTGGATCTCGTCGACTGTAGTACCCTTCGTATTCTTGGCGACTGTTGCCAGTGCGCCGGTGAATCCGCCGATTTGTCCAGAATTCAACTGATTACGTAGAGCAAATCCCTGAACTTCTTCGGCCGTACCCTTGATCCAGTCAATACCTTCGCGTCCGGTGGGTTTACCCTTCTTCATTCCTCCGGTGAGGGAGTAGAAGTCTAGATCGGTCTTCTCACCGTTGATCTTCCACTGGCTCTTACCGAACGTACCATAGTTTCCAGCGCGAAGAGTGGCGTCGTACGACTCGGCAAAGTCATTGAACAGACTTGCGCCAGCCTTGCCGTACTTAGCTGCTAGTTCCCGATCTCCCTTACCGTAGATAGATCCGCTTCCTCCGGTAGCTACTCCGTCGGCTCCTACTGTCACGTTGGAGTAGGACGAGGGGTCCTTCTTCTTGAAAAGAATAGAACCGATGAGTCCTGCCGCTGCACCGATAGCGCCGCCGATAGGACCACCTACCGAGAAACCTGCTGCTGCACCACCAAGAACGTTAGAGCCTGTACGACCCAAGCCGAGCATCTTGCCGACACCCTGCCCCATACCGAACGCTGCGAACGCATTACCCGCCGCCTGAGCGGCACCGGCAAGACTATTGCCCGCATTCAACAGAGCTTTACCGTTACTCTTGAAGTCGAAGACCTGCTTCACTCGTTCGAACGGGTCACCCTGACTTCTCCTTGCGACATTGATGTCGGCCTGAGTGTCCTTCGTCTGGCGTTGTCCCGCAACTACGATCATGTCACTTAGAGGGTCAAGAGCCTGTGACATTCCGGCAGCCGTCGCTTGAGCGGCGGGCGAGTTGGCAATCTGCGAACTAGAGGGGACACCCTGCGTCACCGTATCAGTCGGACCAAAGCCTCCGAGTCCAGCAACATTACTGATCCCGGTCATAACACTAGGAGCAGAGTTGACTACGTCCTGAAGAGTAGTAGAACTTCTCTGCTGTGGAGTCCCGCCTGCGCCTCCGGTTAAGGTAGACGCCAGGAACTCACGGAGTGGGTTGTAGAGTACGAAATCCAGCATGATGTTCTTGAGATCGTTGAAGATATTCTTCATCGTCTTAAGGAAGTTGTCGCCGGCTTCAGCACCGTCCCGGAACGCACCTACGATCGCGTCGGCTTGATCAGCAGAAAGCTGGCGAAGCTTTTCTTCCTCCTCAGCGGCCTGACGAGTCACATTAGCAAGATCAAGAGTAGCAGTTCGTATCGCCATCATGTTACGAAGACGATCGCCTTCGTAGTTATCGTTGATCAACTGCTGACGGTACGTGTAAAGCTCACGATAATAGTCTAATTCCTCGCGACTGAAGCCTTGTCCGGCTAGGCCCGCCATATCCTGTTCCACTGCGAGAGAAGAATTTAGGTCACGGAGAGCGTTGGCCTCGGCCATCGAACGATTCAGTTCGTTACGGCGGTCTATCTCGTCGGAAAGCTGGCGTTCTAGAGCATTGCGATTTTCAGAGCTCGTACCGAGAAGAGCGTTCTCTATTTCTAGTTGCTTATTCGCCTCCTCTAGAGCGCCTCCGCTTTCTGACATCTGCTGGACGACTCGAGCGCGAGCATCATTTTCATTACGAAGATCAGCAATAGAAGTCGCTACATCTTGATCTTTAGCTTTTTCGGCGGCATTCTGGTGAAGAGCCGCTGTGTAATTCTCAACAGCCGCACGAGCAGAATCGTAATCGCTGATATTGATACCAGGATCCAGAGCACCACTACGGCGCATCTCCTGTGCCAGCTTAACCATGCCGGCTTGCCCCTTCGCGACGTCGCCAAAGGCATCTTCGAAGTTGTCTAGCTGTGCGTCAGCGGCACCCCTAGCTTGCGCGGCTAGCGCCGTTGTAGAGCCGTTTAAGAGGGTTGCGACTGCGGCCTCAGAATAGCCTATTTCCTTACGAAGGTCACGAAGAGAATCCATAGCGCGCTCAATATCGGCGGCTTCCTGGCGAGCGGCGGACGCTGCTTCAGAGGCTCCCGCGCGATCGGGACGTTCCAGTGGATCACCGGACAGACCCTCTCCCGCGGGAACTGGATTGTTGTAGTCAGAAGAGTTTGCAGTACGGTTAAGGACCGCATTCACATCGAACCCGAAGGCCCGAGGATTCATTTCGAACTCCTGAACGACTGCGTTCAAACGACCGCGGAGAATAGGAACCAGAGCTTCCTGGATGGCTACTGCCTGAGCATCAGAACTCCCCTCAGTCGCAGCATTGATGCGAGAAGCAGTAGCCGCGAAGTTGGATATAGAACCTTCAGTTCTCCCAGCAGAACGAACTCCGTTCTGGGAAGTAATCGCAGCGACATCCCTGAGAAGCTGCCTATTGGTGATTTGAACACCGTTGACGCGAAGTCCTTCACCCTCTGTCTTACCGAAAGTGTCCCGGAAAGTATCTACTATGCCGCCGAACGGACCGCCTGCCCCCATCCCACGACGGACACCACCGTCTATTCTTCCCGACTGAGCCTGTCGAAGACGAAGAGTTATATTCTCACGAAGTTCTGCATTCTCTCCAGCCAGGGCATTAGTGGAGTCGAAGACATTCTGGGTGTACGTTTTGAAGAAGTTGTCGGCGGCTGTCCCGGTGGCGTTAACATCGTTGATTGCATCACGTGCCGTATAGGTCGCCTCTGAGAATTTGACCATGTAGTAGATCAGGCCAGCTAGAGCGGTCACGATTATCCCAATTATATTCGCCCTCATGGTGACATTGAGAATCGCCATAGCTCTGCCTGCGCCCGTAGCTGCGACACCTACGCTCCCGAGGCCAGCGGCCATCTGAGCTACAGTTGTCGTTGCCGAATAGGCCGCGAACATCTTGGTCACGACATTGAGTCCGACCATAGCCTTCGTTGCCGTCCCGATACCTACGATCCACTTTAGGAACGCTCCCGCGACTAGCGCGGTTAGAACAGAAGTAACTAACTCAATATTATTCCCCAGGACTTCAAAGGCGAAGCCGAGAACTTTCATCGCGTTATTGAAGCCTTCAGACTCAATGAACTTACGAAGAGCATCTGTTATGCTTATGATTGCCTGATTGAGACCACTGTTGCCGAGGTCAGACGAAGCGAAAGTGAAGCTATTCTTGAGACGGTTGAATGCCGCGTCTACAGTCCTAGACATCTTATCTGCAGAAACAGAGAACTCTTCCTCCATTGTGCGCGACACTTCAAGGATGGCGTTCTTGAGAAGGTCTCCGCTGATAGCGCCTCGCTTCAGAGCATCATCCAGCTCACCGGGCTTGGTCATGTCCAGCGCACGAGCGAAACGCACGAAAGCACCTGGGAGACGATCGCCCAGCTGACCACGGAGCTCTTCAGCCTGAAGCTTACCCTTGGACATGATCTGACCAAGGGCACGGAACACACCGTCTACGTCGCTAGTTGAGAGCTGAAGTGCTCGGGCAGCGGTAGAGAAACCCACGAATATCTCGCGAGCCTCATCCATCGTCACATTGGTCCCTTTGATAGAACCGAGGAAGAACCCGTAAGAACGAGACAAGCTGACAAATTCAAGACCGAGATCTTCAGCATATCCCTTCAGGAACTGAAACTGAACTGCTGCCTGCTGAGTAGAACCAGTAGCGGCTTCCAGCTGAGCTCGAATCCTCAGGATATCATTGGAAGCGTTGATGATCGCGCGACCAGCAAAGACTGCCCCGAGAGAATGGTATAGAGTCTGGGTCTTGAAGATAGCTGAATGAAGGAGACCGTGATCACGAACGAGACCCTGAATACCAGAAGAAGCCTGACGGGTGTTCACATTTATGGTCGTAGTTCCGGCAGCCAGACTCTTCAGCTTAGCGACGTCCCGAGTTGCGGCACGAGCAGAAGCTGCCAGAGCCTCAAATGCACGAGCTACCTGAGCCAATCCCTTGGGAGCCTGGAAGGTCCTCAGTGTGTCCAGTAGTCCCTGAGTGTTTCGCACAGAGGATGCACTTGGCCCGCGATACCCATTCATCGTGGTAATTAGAGAACCGGCACCTCGGGCAGAACCTCCAAGCCCAGAGAACTTACCTAAGGCTGTGAGTAACTTGGCTGTATTCGTACTAGAAGAAGCTGACGGACCCTTATAGCCAGACAACGCAGACAAGAGACCACTTAGTCCGGTGACGCCCACCTTCATAGACCCGACGGCCTTCAGACCGTTGAGGAAGTCCAGCGTGTTCTTGACAGTCGCTTGACCGGGACCACGAAAGTCCTTCATCAGCGTAGAAAGCTGACGGATGGCCGACAGAGCCTGATCGCTAGGACCCTTGACGCTGGAGAAAGCATTGAAGCTGGAAGTCGCTTTACGTGCGGCTTCGCTGACTCCACCCTCCATCCGAGTTGCCGCAGCCCGGATGGAGTCGAAGCTTTTGACAATACGATCAGCGCCAGCCTGAGCGCCACTGCCGTCAATATCTAATTCATAGACGCTCATGGCTTCTTGCCCTCTTTCGGCTTGTTCTTAGCCCGGAAGTCTGCCAGAGTATAGTTGTCCAGAAGCTGGACGTGGTGGAGAAAATGATCTCGGTCTTCTCGGTCAGAGATACTTGCGAACTCACAGTACGCAAGTATCTCTGACAGCGCGATCGGCTGTGGGGAAGCATAACCTGTCTGACGACTCGAAGTCAACACTAGAAACCCTTCCCAAATCCAAACGAGATCACTGAAGATCGTAGGCTTGCTATTTAGAATTGGGAAGAGAGCAGGGTCTTCACCGCGCTCCAGTATTTCTTCTCGCATCTTCTCCAAGTCGGGTTTTGGTTTCAATTCCCAGACAAGGAGTTCTCTTAGTTTTTTTCCTGTTCCCTCACATCTTCCTTCTGGAAGGTAGTGCGTTCCATAGCAGCGGTAAGGATGTCGTCTCGGAAGTCCTTGAACTCGCCAACCATGCGGAGGATGTTTTCCTCGGTGCAGGCCAGCATTTCTTCCGGACTATCAGGGTTCGGAACCCCTTCCCAGTCAACGATGATCGCCTTCGCCATCTGCTTGTTCAGAAGCTCGTCCTGGAGAGATTCCGGCATTTCACGACCACGGTACTGACCCGAGTAGGGCTTTTCCAGCTTACGCCGAACGTCCTTGGAGAATTTCGAGTTTAGGCGGCGAACACGAACTTTAAGTCCGTCACCATAATCAACCCACGTACCGGACTCTTCGAGTTCGGGCGATGTAGCATAACGATCAAAGAAACCTGCCATGATGTAGTCCTCTGTATAGATGTTCTTGAGAAATGGCTTTCTCAGTATTTGGTCACTATATGGTGCCGGAGGCACTGTGACAATCGATAAATGCAGCGCGCATAAGAAAAAGGGGACCCCGAAGGATCCCCTGAGTCTGGCGGTGTAGGATCTTACTGGAGATAATCGAACCGGCTGAGAAGCACCGTATAATCGCGGCCAGCAGCAATGTCACGGAGACCCTGGAAACCCAGAGGAGTGGTAAGATCCGTATCAATACCTGGGACTTCTGGGAAGCCCGAGGAATACTTGAGACGGGGGACATCCCACACTTCACCCTTCGAGTTTGCCTGATCGCGGAACGCGATCGTAGCGCCCGACGGCGTACCCTGCTGAAGCTTTGCCAGCATCGACTCGTCACCAAAGTAGGTGGTCAGAGTCCCACTAAAGTTCGCACGACCGAGACCCAGACCGATAGCGCCTGGCGAACCGATAGCGTTACGAGCACGGAGACCGTTATCCAGAGTGAATGTGAAGCCGCTGACGTAGTTGGGAGCAGCGAGAACAGCCGAACCTTCCATAATCATCGGGACCGAGTTAGAAGCGTCCAGGACCGAGTTCGTCGCCACCACTTCGGTGGAGGCACCCGAATCCCGAGTCGGGCTAGGGGCAGTACCGTTCGCGCCGAGCAGAGTCATAGTCTCCGTAAGAATGCCGCGAGTTTCACCCGAGACGCTCATGGAAGAAGGCTGCTGACCACTGAAGTACGAGTAGCGAATGTTCTCGCCAGCGGTGCCCAGAGCATACTGCTTTTCAAAGCGGTAAGTGAACTGAGTGATACCGTTGCGAATAGTGTCGCCGAAATACACGCGGATGGTCTTGGTCGTTCCGGTATCGGCAGCAAAGGTTCCCTGAGTCATGTCGAAGCTGAGACGACCAGCGGCGATAGCCGAGATACGAGCATAGCCATTGTTTGCCAGAGTATCGAAACTGAAGAGACTACCTTCGCTCGAGATCTTGACCCACTGTCCTACGATAAGACCCATGTTTGTGAAGTTCAGCGTCGTCGAAGTAAGAGCCGGACCACCAGTGATGGTGGCGACAATGTCACCCACAGCGCCCTGGAATCCCACGACCTTCACCTTGGCAGTCGCGGGAGGCGAAGCTACCGTCGGAGCACCGGCGACAGTGACCGAAGTGGCGCTAGAAGCACTTGCAACGAAGAGACCGTTCCCAGTCGCCAGACCCGAAAGACGAAGCAGGTGACCAGCCTTGAAAGCGGTAGCATCAGAGTTGATGACCGAACCAGCCATTACCGAACCAGCAGCAATCGTGATCGTAGTCGGGGCAATAGCCGAGATGCGGGTAGCCGAAGCACCGTACTTCCAGGAAGGTCCGTTAAGAACTTCCGGTGTCCGGAGCCAAGGGTTGCAGAACAGGCCTTCCATGAACACGTCAGTGTTCTCAATGGAGAATTCCATACCTACGTCGCCGCCAGCATCGTTCCCGGTACGGATGAGATCCGTGACCTGACGAGTGGCTTCGATCTCGTTGGAGATCTCAGTCGTAGGCGTGAACGCCAGAGCATCGGAGGTCCGACGAAGCTCTTTGTAGATAGGGTTAGCCGGAGCAACCCCGAAGGAGGTTTCCTTGACTACACGAAGAGCGGTACGATTAGATTCCATGAGTAGGCCTCCTGAATTTCACTACGCTTACCTCATTTATCTAAGGTGAGCAAGCATTAGTTTTCGACAAATTGGTCTCGGTAAAACGGACACTCTAGAAGATACCGGTCCCAGACATCCTCTAGATTCCCAGCTCTTTGCTCATTCAGAGAAAGAGTCCGGGCAGCAGGGGTGCCGAACTTAACAAACTCTCCGTCGCTAAGAGGAAGAACGAGATCTTGATAGACACTCTCCAGCCGATCTGCGATCTGGCGCGATTTGGTAGTTCCAGAGTCTGCCGGAGAGTAGATATCTATCTGAAGTGTGTTGGAGTGACGCTTAAAGAAAGTGTTCCCAAGACTCATGCGGAAAGTACCCAGCTCCAGAAGGAAGACTGTGGCGAACATAGAATTAGACGGGGTATCAAACGGCTGATTCTGGATCGCAATCTTCCCGTCCGCCGTATTCCACGTCGCGAGAAAATGAGCCATAACTTTCTTACGTTCGGTTTCACGCGACACGGTTGAGAGTACTCCCCATTGCAAACTTCAACTGCTCTTCACCCCGGCGAGTCATGCCTCCCGGAGGAGTACGATTGATTTTACCCTCTCTTGCATAGACACCGTATTCAATATCAGAATAGTTCGCCAGATTATTTCTCAGGTGAACTTTCTGGAAAGGATCCAGTCTCAGAGAGGCGATCATGGCTGCGAACTCAGCGTTGATAACGTCTTCGTTTGCTGCACGACGAGGTTCTTCGCCTATACCGAGATCACTTGTCTTACCAGGAAGCGCGGGGGACTTGACTGCTGCCCTCGTACCCTCTACAGCATTACCCAGAGACCAGCGAAAATTCACTAGTGTTCTACCAGTATAGACAGGCGTCGTCTTTAGCGAAGAGTGGAACGCGGTCAGGCCGGCGATTAGTTTCGCTGCTACGAACTGTTTCACAAGACGCTCCTGCCTACGACCTTCTGTCGCGAAGCCTGGAGGCCGTTTGAATTTCGCGCTCATCATCAAGCTTCTCGACAGAATACGATGTGGAGAGCGTCGCCAGGAACCTTGACGGCTACTAGGATGTGGAATTTCACATTGTCCATCACGATATGATCTACTTCAGAAGGGCGTATTCCCGGAAGATCGACCCAGGGTATCAGGAACTTAGAGTCCTTCACCGTGACGGGAGAGGCTTCACGTTCTTCGGCAGTGGACGAAGTCTCTAGGATTCTAACGTCCGGTATTTGCCGAACTCCGCCGACGAGTGTGTCGCTCTCGGCATCGTAGATTGGATCACCTCCTTTCGTGACGTAGGTTCCCAACCTGACGAGATCAGGTACTTGGGCAAAAGCAAGTTCAACTCCTGCGCGTAGGGTGTCTGTCAGACTCACCCAACTAGAACCTTCCCACTACGCTTGCCATATATGTATTCCCCAAGCCCTCTCAACAGGGGTAGTACCGCCTGTGGCACAGGCGTCTTGCTCGACGAGTTGCTAAACTTAAGCTCGATTACGTCTATCTTAAGACTTTCGAGACCCTCTGATTCAGCTGGCTTAAACGGGTCACCTTTCTTCAAGTACATCGCCATCTCACAGGTGGCGTCCTTGAGACGAGAAGGGATGATCAGTGGATTGAGCCACACACGGTATGAAGACGACCAAATACGCTGGCGAGGGAATCCTAGATTCTGCTCGAGATAGAGTGGGAAGCCTTCCCAATCGAACATAAGATCTAGACTGCGAGTTCCCGAGACCAGCAGGCTCTGGCGTGTCAGAATGTCCGTATCTTCCCATTCATCTGAATGGAATTCATGAGTGGAGAAGTAGTTATCAGCGTACTCAAGAGAAGAGTAGCTGTTCGCACCCACGACGCCGGTCCCATCTTCGACAATGATCCGCATGTGAGTCTCCTGTACTTACTCTATATACTGTAGTCTACACCTTGACCAGCCTGTCAGACCCGCGAACAGAGTAGCTCGCGGGTCTCTAGCTAGTTAGCCCAGAAGCACCCGAAGACGCTCACGCAAAGCTGCACCTGTCGCTTCGTGGAGTGCCATTTCGTTGAGAATCTCATCAGCACTCATCTCCTCTACCGTCTCCGCGGGACGAAGGAACGTCGTCGGAGTCTGACCGTCCCACTCATCGTTTAGAGCTGGGTCCGAACCTACTACCCAATCGGTCTCCAAGATATGGCGTTGATTGATCCCAGGAGATTCAAGAGTACGTTCTGAGCCGACCTGACCCACGTTCACAACTTTGCCGGTTACTTCATTCACAGTGACATAACGAACCATTGCCATAACAAATCCTTCTCGTTAAAAATCAGTTTCAATGACCATGCGGCTGAGATCAAACGCAACAGCACTGGCGGTAGCATTATTAGTCAGCCAGACCTGCATCCCCAGAAACGAAGACATAGGCGGTAAATTCGTCGTGATATCTCCAGAAACTTCCACGCCGGTAGTAAGATTCTTTACTCGGTAGGACACCTTATTGGCATTCGGGGCGGAAGCGACAATCAGCTCCCACATCGAAGTAACGTCAACTGCGAAAGACGAGCCTAGATCAATAGCGGTTAGAGCCACCGCCCCTTCACTATGAACAACGTTGAAGTTCCCAGTGCTAGAGTTGAAAGCTATCCCCACACGATCTCGCGTGATTGAAACCAGAGGATCTACGTTCACCGGAGCGGTAGAAGGATTGTCTACTAGCCCGACAAAGAACCGTGAATCGCTAGTGAGAGAAGCAAGCCCGCCTCGCCACACTAGAAAGAACCCCGTCTCCCGACTACAAGAAGCCACACCGTTCGGGCGCAGAAAGACCATCGTGCCTGCACTAGCTGCACCAGTCACCAGTGCTCGACGAGAACGGGTGCGAAGACTCGTAGCCGCCAATGCAGGGTGACTGACTGTACCAGAAGCCGTCAGAGTACCACCGAGAACCGAGATAGCTGTAGCCGCGCCGGGAAACCATCCCGTAAGCATGTTCGCCCAGAGAGCACCCTGGACCGGACTATCTAGGCCGCTCGGGCCGAGGAACTTCAGAATCAGCCGACCTGCGATAGCCTTGGCGTATAGAGCTAAAGTTCCCGCACTCGGGGGAGCCGGATCTGGTCCGTTCTCCATAAGTATGGGAGAGGAGAACTTGTTAGACATTAGACTGCTGTACCCTGAACAACAACTCGGAAACCCGAAGACGCCGGAGCCACATTGAACAGAAGGGTTACTCGGTTAACGGTAGGCCGAGTGACTTCAACGTTGACTTCTTCATAGCTGCCAGAGTTGCGATACACCGCTACGGTCACGTCACGAGTACCGAGATTATGATCCAGATTGAAGCTGGTGGCAGAACCGTCACCGATAGTGGCGGCGAGAGTACGGTCAAAGAGCTTTGAATTCTTCAACTTCAGAGGCGTGACAATGCGATTGTCGTCTGTACCAGTGTCCACCTCGGCCTGAGTTGCGAACTCAGCGATACCAGGAGTAGACTCCGAGGCAGAGGGGGCACCAGTGCCGAAGCTGCCGAAGTTCAGGGCGGTAGTGTCTAGTGTGACATTGACGGCAGTCTGGCGGAAGGTCGAGCCTGCGGAAGAACCTTCCTCTACGGTGGTGACAGCCTGCTCAACCTCAGCAGCGGTAGACATGTCTGGGGCGCGGGTCGCAGGAGTCGCTGCACCATTCCAGATATAGATACCGTTAGCCGCCGGAAGAGTCTGATCCTTGGCGAGGAACCGGTCGTTAGCAACCATGTTCACACCGTCAATAGATGCTCCCGGTGCAGTCAGGTTGATATTGACTGTAGAGGCGACTCGGACGCTGTCTTTCCAGGCCTGACCTTCTACGACTGCGTCGACATACGCCTTCGTAGCCGCGTGTTGCGCGAGCGTAGGATCAGGGAGACTCAGGATACGGGCATTAGAACCGAAGTCAAGATCAACTAACTGAGGGCGACTGGGCATTGAAAATACTCCTCTACAATACTCTCACAGAGCCTGTCTGGGGTGATGAGAACTCGACCAGTAATTGATTTACTGAAATGTTAATTACCGAAGCTTCGACTTCCACACCACCGATACTTAGGACTGAGACAGCAGCAGGATACCGAGAAAAATTATGGTTGACCGTCCAGGCAGGAGAAGGTGAATTCTGAGAGTGAACAAACGGAGTTACTGAACCGCCGCCGTTACCAGAGTCTCCCTTATCACCTTTCGCGCCGGGAATGCCGCTTCGGAGGAATTCAATCCTACTCCCAGCACGTAGGAGTTCGACAGAACTTCCCCCTCGTACGAATACTAGTCTATCCATGAGGGGTCTCCCCACACGATCTTACCGTGGCAGAGAGTGACCGGATATTCCGGGTCACTACGATCAGTTAAGGTGTACGTAGAACCTGAAGTTGGCAGGTGTTCCTCCAGCTCAGTTTCAGTGATCTTTATTACAAGACCCTTCACATCATTGGGATCGACCTCTAAAGCTTTTGAGAATCCTCCAGAAATAGAGAAGAACACATACCGAGCAGAAAGATCTACCTGATCTTCCGTGTACAGACTCTTCTCAATAATAGGTAAGACAAGACCCTCATCCGGAAGGATGGTGATCGTACCCTTGGAATCAATAGTTGGAGGCAAAGAAGGCATTTCTACTCCTCGTTCCAACATACCACAGAGAAATAATTTGACCAGTGAGCATTTAGAGAAAACGCCTGACGTAGCAGACTACATCAGGCGCTTCTTTTCGCTGGACGAGGGCGAACTTACTTCTTGGCTGCGTCAGCCTTGGCCTTGTCAGCAGCAGCCTGAGCGAGCTTCTTGGCAGCTTCTTCAGTCGCGGCGTCTTCGGCAGCCTTAGCAGCAGCGGCCTTCTTGTCGGCCTCGAGCTTGTCGGCAGCAGCCTTAGCAGCGGCTTCGGCAGCTTCAGTCACCGCGTCAGGCTGATCGCCGGCAGCGATGATGTCTTCAGCCGACTTTTCAGTAGCTGCTACGATCACTGCTCCCGCGATGCCGGTGACTTCAGCGACCACGAAATCGGGGTTAGTACCGAAGTGCGAAGACCGCAGAGGATTGGCATTCATGCGAGCAGCTTCCACTGCGCCGTTTTCAACCAGAGTGTATTCGCCGCTCTTGATGAGTTCAAGAGCGTCGATGGGGAATACGTTCTGCATCGCCCCCTTCTTATCAGAGATCGTCACCAGACCGGGGACCATTGCGCTGGGAATCATCTGTTCCATTAGAACAACTCCTTCTTTGAGTTAGATGCCCTTCGCGGCATTGGGGGTGATGAAAGCGCGGTAGCTGATCGAGCCAGAGCCAGCGCCTACGGTAATGACCGCATACGAACGAAGATATGCCAGAGGCGTACCGTCTTCACCGATATTGGTGAAGGGGACTGCCCGACGGCCAATGCCGGTATCCTGTTCGCCCGCGCCAGCCGCGCCCTTGCCTGCTCGCACCGATGCGAGGATCGAAATGTCCGTAGCAAAGGTGGGATCGTTCGAACCCTGGAGCCGAACTTCATAGCTTTCGTCACCGCCGGCGAGATCCAAGGTAAGGAAGTCGACAGTCATGACAGCCTGAAGAATGGCCTGACCGACGTTGACGACCCGAGCTGAGCCGCCGACGGTGCCTGCACCGGAAGCAATGATTGCAGTACTCACATCCTTCAGCTCAGTGGCTGCGTCGAAGGTAGTGGTGTGGAAGTTACGATTCGTACCCATTTGAATTCTCCTTTCGGTGTTGACCGATTGATTAGGCGACCAGCGGTGCGTTCTTGACACCGCGGATACGAACCGCAGCCGAACCATTGAACACACCGATACCGGCATACCATTCAACACGGGTACGGAACAGTGGGAGCGTATCCAGCTCACCCAGATCGCGAACACTCATGCCGCCGTTCTGGATACCCGAAACACCTTCGGTGCTGAAGTTCATGACGTAGACCGAAGTACCTACGTTTGCACCGCCACCGGGGTTCGCTTCGTTGAAGCCTAATGGGTCTGGATTAATGTTGTCACCGTAGGTGGTGAGAATAGGCAGACCGGCGTACACTTCGACAGGGCGACCGAAGTCATCCTTCTCAAGGCTGATGTTACCGGAGAGAGCCGTGCTGTTACGAGCCGACTTGAACTTCCGGCGCATTGCGCGAGCCATCACGATGTGAGTAGCGCCGCTGACGCGATCGATCGCTTCATCCAAGAGTTCCAGCGACAGAGCGTCGCCGCCCGAAGTGGCACCAGCGTTCATCAGGTTACCGCCAGTCAGGCGGGCCTGCATACCGTCGAATTCGCGTGGCTGGATCGTAGTGTCGCCCTTGAAGAACTTCGTGGTCCACGCCTGAGCGAGAGCCTTGATCTTCATGTTTTCATGGGTCGACCGAACCTGAGCACCCATCGTCTGGATGATGAACCGATCCACGTCCAGATCACCGCCGGCGATGTAGAGGGTTTCGGTCGCTGGGTTGATGACACCCACGCTTTCTGGGAACCCTTCGTTCACGCCGCGGAACGCGACGCCTGGGAGCTGCTCTTCACGATTATACGCGAGGGCGTTACCCTGAATATCCTGGAAAGGGAGAACGCGGAGAATTTCCGAACTCCGAGCAAACTGTTCGATGACGCCAGCGCGGACCAGATTACGGGTCTCAAGCTTTGCGGCCTCTACGAGAGTCATTGGCATGATCTAATTCCTCGTTACTTCGCGTAGACCGCGACTGATGGGGCGTCCGGTTCGGGACACAAGTCGAGCTTCTAACGCAGATCAGAGGGTTTGGCAAGCCCTATTTGCAAATTATTTGCGGGGCGTTTATTCGGCCGGTCTAGGCCCACAGCGAAGGCTCTCGAGTATAGGGGCCGGGGCCGTTGGGGCATTACCGCCTAGCGCGCCCACCTACGCTCAGAAGGCTTAGGCCGCTATGACTTAGGCTTGAGAGAAGGGGCCGTTGACCGCGAGTCTTTACGAAAGGTGCCATCAGGGCAGACTTCCAGTCTAAGCGGGTGAGGGACTTCTATGATCTGTACGGTAGATCTTTCTACTAGAAGCGACTCACCGGGCTTTACGAGACCGAGAGGCTTACGAACACCTTCCTTGTTGAGGAAGGTGAGGCGGAGATCAGATGAACTGCCCTTAGGATTAGAAACAGTGTACCTGAACTCCGCCACAACTTAGTATCCTTGAGTATGAACCAGTATTTCTCGAGGTTAGCCGTTCATATTGTGCTGACGACCGTAGTTCATCTTCTCGGCCGGAGACATAGCTGCGATTTGAGCTGGGGTCAGCCCGCCGCCGCCGCCATTGCCGCCGCCTGCTCCGCCGCCCTGAGCGGTCTTGAAGAAGAACGGGCTAGTTTCTTCCAGCGTCTTCAGGAATTCAGCAGGGGTCATCGGAGTGGCACCGTCGGCACCGTAGATGATATTTCCCTTGGGATCCTTCGGGATCAGGTCGCCGTGTTCATCGACCGAAAAGACCTCATGGGCTTCGCGGAGGATCTGGCGGGTAGCCTGAGGCAGCGCGCCGGATTCAGGGTGGTTGATCGCTTCGGTGAGCTTCGTATCGATCTGGGTACGTTGAAGCTGCGTCTTCAGTGTACCGTTCTCGCCGGCGAGCGCCTTGTTGGTATTCGTCAAGGCAAGGATCTGACCATCGTACGTCCGCTTCATCTCGCCGGTCTTGGCTTCCAGGGCAGACTCCAGGGAAGTGTCTGCGACGAGCTTACCGTCGGCAACCTTCTTCTTGATGTCGACCATTTCCTTGTAGTTCGTGATGAACGTATCAGGATCAGCGTCGTCGAACTCAAGATCAGTCTTCAAGCGACCGATGAGGCCTCCGAGAGTATCCCGTTCCTTGACTACTGCGATGTTGGTGTTGCGGAACTGATCGAGGTCGGCCTTAGGCACGACGTTGATCATATACTTGCCGTCTTTTTCGGCAGCGATAGCGCGGAAGGGCTCAGGCACAGCTTCCTGCGTATCATACATAATCTCAGGCATTCTAGTCTCCTATCGTGTCGGCCCCGCCGACAAGACTACCTGACCCTCAGGTAGCGCGTGGAGTATTGCAGGAAGTAAATCACTTGACAAGTATTATTTTGAGGGCGGTGCTCGGCCAGCTTCCATTCTAGCCGAGCACCTAACTGGTCACATATCGTAAGGATCAACTTTCTTGCCGGTGTCGTTCCAAACGACTTCACCATTGGGGCCGATCGCGATACCGACCATCTGGCAGGGGCAGAACAGGCTCTTCCAGCGTTCGGGGTTTGAACGCATGTCGGCGACCGAATGAGCTTCAAGTGGTGAAACAGTACCACAGGTTTCGTGGCGGTACTCACGATCAGTGACCACTACGACAGGTTCAGCTTGGACTTCGTTCGTAGTTTCTACGACCTCTGGGTTCTCAGTGGTGTTGATTTCAGACTCAGTCAGTGGTGTTTTATCAGGCATGACAGTTCCTTTCCTTAGGGCCAGTTCGTGTAGATCAGGAGAATGGGGGCAGCGAACAGCCAGAATGTTGACAGTATCGTCACCCGCGTCCAGCCCGAGGGGATGAGGCGATATGCGATAAACAGGTGCCCGATTGCCCCAAGGACGCTTACGAAGAAGATTACGCAGCCGATCGCCAAGGAAGTCACCGACCAGCCTTCACGATCGTTCGTCACGAAAGCAAGAGTCATGAGACCCGGAGACAGAGCACCGAGAAAAATAGAGAATCGAAGATAATGCCCTATCGTATAGCGACTGGGAAGTTCCCTGTCGCAGAAGTCTTCGGACTTGAGTACCTTGATCCAGCACAAGAACCTGAGCCATCCGTGAAGATATGGGCGCATCAGATCAGAAAACGAGTTGGCCCACAGACCTCCCTGCTGCCTCCAGGTGGAGTAGGATGCCCGACCATAGTGATAGGCCACCATCGCCCACAGAACACCCCAGAGAATGTAGATGGAGATGAAGACCCTTAGTACGTACTCATCGAGAGTGACAATCATCTCAGAACTCCGCTGCTTCGTCCGTGGCGTCTCTCACGTCCCGAATAGCAGGTTGCTCGAACGAGTGCAAGCATTTTACTAGCTCAGCCTCACGATTACTTAGGCGCGTCAGGTGTGCCTTGAACTCCGCAGAACCGGGAGTAAGAACTTCACGAAGGACTCGTAACAGACTCATAGCAACCTCATTATTCGGAGGGATTTGAGCTAGGTGGCGAGCTGCGAGCATCAAGTCTTGCATGAATTCGTTCCTGTCCCGTGTTCAAACTCGCAAGACCTTCGCGATGAGTTCCATGCTCAGCGTTGATCTCGATGGTGAGTTCGTTGAGTCTAGCCATCACTCTGTGCTCGAGTGTTAGTAGGCTCTCGGCTACTTTCAATGCGATTTCGTTTCTTGCCTGATCGATTTTATCTCTTGATTCAGTAAGCGCGACGTACATCTTAAGAAGACGGAGTGAGAATAGACCGAGCAGCAGACATAACGCGAGAAGCGTTAGCATACTGACGCCGATTACCCCGGCGTCCTGATAGACCCTAACGAATTCCGTCTGGTACGAGCCTGTTTCGGAAGTCTCAGAGAGACCCTGAACGATGCCCGACTCTTGACGAGCTACCGGAGAACCCGGAGGAATAGGTTGGACAGTGGACACAACTTACCCTCCATTCTTGGGGAGACTCAGGGTCTTCTTAGGCGGGCGAACTCCTGGGCCGGGGCCAGCCGGGGCTGGAAGTGGAGGAGCCTCGTAGATCTGATCCTTCTTCTTCATCAATGCTGTGAAGTCTTCCAGGCTGTATTCGACCGGGATCACGCTGACTTCGCGAAGAGCATAGTACATGACGTCCAGCGGAATGATTCCCCGCTCGTACAGGGACTGAAGTGCGCGCAATTCGCGAGCCGTAAGCTCGGAGCGGACGAACTCCTTGTTGAACTCAGCCACGATACCTGACTTTTCAGGGTCGGAAATATCCCCGCGGATATGAGCTAGATAGCTGAGCGCTTGAGCAAGACCTTCGTCCAGGACCTCGGCTACGTCAAGCAGAGTCGCTTCGTCGCCCGTCTCCAGAAGTTGCCATGCTTCGTCGCTCAGCGCGGCTGCTCGCCGCGTCGATGAGATCAAGCGCCCCCCGAGACTTTGCATCTGAAGCTGCTTGGAGTCTACGGCGTTTTCCAGAAATGTTAGTCCGTGTCCCGTGAACTCGAGAAGCCAAGCCTTTGCATCCTTTTCCAATTCCCAAATTGAGCTCGGGCCGACAGTCCGGGGAGCGTTAGGAGAACCTATTCCCGGGATGTGCTCGGACAGATCGCCCGAGGTAACGTAAGTCGGCATACCAGCATAGAAGCGACCATGCTCTAGCTGAGCGGTTGAGGTGTAGTGCGTCAGATTCATCGTGGCGATGTCGTAGAGGATCGGCAGCTTCGCATCCGGAAGCAGGTCCATCGGATTGAAGAACACGAAGGGGATGTATCGTAGAGGACGCCCACCCTTGGCCGCGTACGGAATCTTGGTAGAGATCGGGGTGCCGGCGATATTCGCAGCATTCGGTCGCACGATCTCCTGGCTGTAGCGCAGTTCGCCTGGAAACTCGGGATCTGGGTCCAGCCGGAGGATGCGGTATATTTCCACAGACTCGGAGCCGTATTCGGTGAGGGTGACTTCATTCTCAATGAGAACGACGCGGTCAGTAATCTTCCGGCCTTTGTGAACGATCTGACGCCAGCCGTAGACATTCTCAGCGTCGTAGCCTGTCAGGTAGGCTTCGTCCGCATTACTGTCCTTGAAGTCGGCGAGGACGCCGTACCTCCCCACCAGGAGTAGCTCAAAGCCGATCTTCTTGGAGAAAGCTCTCAGGGATTCAGCATCCAGAGTGATGTTCGTTTGGTCGAACTTCACAGCGCTCGGGATCGTGAACTCGGGAGGCTTGCGGAAGAGCGAACCCATGAGACCGGTGTGAGTACGACGAACAGCATTGTAGAAGTACGCACGACGCAGATACGAAGTGTAGTCGTCTTCGCTGTGAGCTGAGAACTTCTGGAGATAGATCTTACCACGGGACTTCACACGACCTTCGCCGCCGTAGCAGTCACGAAGCGTGGTCCACGTCGGGGACATGGTGGCGTATGAGTTAGGCTGTTCAAACGAGTAGCCGGTGACGACAACTTGCTTGACCGGATGACTCCAGTACGAGTAGTGGTTCTCTGAACCCGTTCGTGCGTATGCGGAGGCTGTTGGATCGGTCAAGGTGTGGTCCTACGGCTGAGTATCTCAGGCAGGGTTAGCAGCCTCTGTTAAGGGATGCAAGTGACTTGGGCTAGAGCGGTAGGGAGGGGCGCTGGGTGACCATTCGAGACTGATCTGAGGAGGCTCCGGCGGGATTCGAACCCGCATCTTCGGTGTTAGAGGCCGAGGCATTTACCGTTATGCTGACGGAGCCAGATCAGGGCGCTCGTCCCAGACAGCGGTGATCATGTCTGGGACGAGCTACAGGGTAGAGGTGATCATGCCCTGATTTGAAGAAGTAATCAGCCCCTACGTCGGACACGACTCACAACGTAGGGGCTGATATTCGCAGGGCGGGACGTCTGTTACGATAGCCTCCAACCCACCCGGAGATGGATCAGGGAATGAACCCTGCGAATCTTGGTGTCCCCGGTTGGATTTGAACCAACGACATAACCTGATGTGCGCACGACAGGCTGCTCTACCGCTGAGCTGCGGGGAACGGGACAGTTAGTCCTCTTGAAGCGAAGGTGATAGGCCAGAGCCGGATTTGACCTGGGAGAGTTGTTCCCCACGCTGACGCGCAAGCATATGCTGCTCGTGATTTTCACAGGACTGAGCGCGGTAGGTCAGAGATGCAAGAGCACCGGCGCACTTCTCGGCTGCGCGAGCAAAGCCCAAAGCGGCTTCTGGGTCGCAGTCAGAGACCATTTCCTGGGAAGCGCGAATCAGGATGTGGATGCTCTGCTCGGAATCTTCGGCAGTGAGCGTGGTGTGTTCGGTATCGGTCATAGGGTAGTTCCTATCGTTAGTGTTGTACTTGAAGGCGAATTGATCGTCGAAGAGATCATGATACTCTTGGGCGAAAGATTCCGGGGTACAGGTCTCGAGATCCATGATTACAGATGAGTAGAAATCACGACTATTGTACTTCTCTCGAGAGACCCGCCGGAGAAGACTATCTCTCATCTTCTCCAGCGAGATGGTCTTCTTCGGGGTATCCTCAGGCATCGGAAGTCTCGCTCTTCGGGTAGCAGACGAAGTCGATCTCATTCTCGCCGGAGTGTGAATGGGACGCCGTCAGAGCGTCCAGGTCAGCTTCGGCCTGCATAATCTCGATCTGTCGGCGCATTCCAGCGGCGAGTTTCGCGTTGTAGCGGGCGTTCAGCATGATCTGCGCGGCTTCCTGGAGATCGGGGAGGTGATTCGCGGAGAGTTTCGTGAGGTACTCGCGAATACCCTCGTTCGTACCGAAGCTCTTCATCAGGGCGTGAATCTGGGTGGTCTGTATGTCCGACAAGCGTCGCTGGTTCTTGGAAGTCTTGCGGTCCAGCTTGAGATTGCGGATAAGAGTGGAGAGGGAGGCGTAGATCTGCTTCCATTCTTTGACCCAGAGGAGGTAGCGATCTCGCTCGGACATGCCGTGGATCGAGACTACTTCCAGATAGCCGTCACCGTTTATGGACCGAAGGCCGACATTCGGGGAGTGAGCTACGTTCGGGCAGCCGAGGTCCAAGGACGCCACGAAGTTCCTCGTGAGCTTGAAGATCTGGTCCAGACGTTCAGCTGAGTGAGGGCGGTGGAAATTGAAGCTGATGTAGAACGGGCGGGAGATGAAGGTTTTACGTGACATGGTGGTAGGCTCCAGATAGAGTATTTGTGTCGCTGATTCCGGGTTATGCGATTGGGTTCGCATGAGTATCGTTCTGGAGCCGGAGGGCGGGTCTTTGTTGTGGGGAGTCTAACGGCGCATGGTGAGAGTCCTAAGTGGGCGGTTAAAGGTTGATAAGTTGTAGGTTAGGGGTGGTTTGGTCTGGTGGCAAGGGTTAATTGTTCCTTGAGATTTTCGAAATAATTATTTTCGAGAAATGAATTTACTGAAACATTCACTGAGGGCCGCAGGGTGGGCCGGGGGTATACCCCGCCGAGGTACCGTGTACCCTAGGCCCTATACCCGCCTGCAAGGGCCGTAGGGCGCGCATAGCAAAGCGCCCGCTAGGGGTAGTAGCGGGCGCAACGCTTGGGGCTTGTGTGGGCGTTTATGCGCTAGGCCATACAAGCGGCAAGCCCTTAGCCGCGCGCCTTGCATTTACGTTAAGCCAGCCTTGCACTAGGCTAGGCAATAGGCCCTTGGCCGTTAGGGCCGCGCGCATACTACGCGCCGGGCCGCAACCCTTTGCCTTGCGTGGGGCGGGGGCATAGTAGCGGGTGGCGCGCGCAAATGCGGCGGCGCTAGGGTATGCTACGTTATAGGCGTTTGCTTGTGCCATGTTACTTTGTACCTTGTGCTAGGGTTGCGGGTTAAAATACAGCGTTGCCGACCATTAGGGCAATAGGCCAGCTAAGGGCCGCCGCGCCCCATACTAGGGCGCGCATAGCAACTAGGGTATAGTAGCGCATAACATTAAACCTTGTGCTTGTGTTGCGTGTAGGGCGCGCAGCACATGCCGCGCGCCCCTTGTGCTTGTTACTTGGCAAGGCCGTGCTTGGCCATTGCAAGGCCCTTAACATAGCCAGCGGCAAACCCGGGCGTTGGCGGGTTGCTTGCGGTAAAGTGTACACCGTTAGCCTTAGTGCCCAAAAATGCCGCCAAGCAAGCCGGGCTAGTTAGCATGGCCGTAACAATGGCCGCGCCTGTTGCACTGTTGCCCCCGTTGCTGGCAATGCCAAGCGCAAGGCATGTTGCACCTATAGCCGTTAGCCTGCCGTGCGCGTTTAGGCCATTGTTGGCAATAAGCGCATGGCCAGCGGGCGTTAGGGTAAAGGTGCGCGCGGCAAAGGCCGGTGCAAGGCCCTTAGTGTACTTGCGCGCAATACTTGCAGCCGTAAGGGGCGCGGTGCCCATTGTAAGCACGTTATGCGCTTGCGCTGCAAGGGTAGCGGCAATGGCCGCATTGGGGTTTACAACAACAGTTGCAGGGGTTGCAGCGGGGGCGGTTTTGGTTGCAGCTTGTGCCATGTTACTTTGTACCTTGTGCTAGTGGTAGGGGCTAGGCCCTAGGGCAACACCGTGTTGCCTGCCCTTTACCTAGTGGCGGTTTTTAGGCCTGTAAAGCCCTAAAGCGCATTTATTTGCACTTAGGCTAAAATAAATGCGCTTAGGGCCTAAGCACTAGGGCACTAGGGCCGCACTGGTGCATGATACGTTATAACATGCCCGAGACCTGATGCAAGGACCGTGCCAGACTGAGCTGAGGAGGACCGTGCCAGACTGAGCTGAGGAGGACCAGATTCTGGTCTAAACTCTTCTCTTCGCTCTAAGTCTTCTAGAGTTGAGTTTGAGCAAGACTTGACCTCGAGAGCGAAAACCCTCCGGTCAATTTTCTCGCTCAAATCTTCGGCGATCAGTCCCGACCCCAGACTCTAATCTCTTCGCATCCAGCCAGGAAATCATCCTCCTCGGTCGCCCAGATCGGACCTCGCGTCCCGTCGCAACCGAAACCGATCAAGCGAGGCTGATTCAATCGCTCATGAAGTCTACCAGCGCTGAATCCCGTAAGAAGAGTTGAGAAGAGGGCGAACATAAGTAGAGCTGCATTGGTCCGAGTCATGCGTAATACTCCTCTTCTTCTCTCTTCGCGCGCTCTTCCTTCAGGAACTGATCCTGGAGATAGAGATCGGCTGCGGCGTAACCGATATCCAGCCGGCGAGAGCAGTCTTGAATGTCCTCAAGCGAGAACCCGAAGCTTGAGATATAGGTCATACGTTGTTCCCCTTTCTCCACTCTTCCTGCCCGACCATGAAGCCATCCATGTAGTCGTCGTTCTTAGGACGAGCTGGATAGCCACGCGACTTTGGATTGCAGTAAGCGTCTGCATATCCATGTTGCCAGTCGGTCATCAAATATGTCCTCCCAGAGCGCCGACGTAGTTGTCGTACGACTGAACCAGCCGCTTCCCAGCCGGGAAGTGCTCTAGCCGATTACGAAGCGACTCAATACTCTCGTTCTCCCCGACGGGCCGAGGTAGGATCCTGCGGGCCCGATTACGTAACTCTTTGTCTGTCATGACCTTGACTCCTGCTAGGAACGCGGCAACCCCGCCGCAACACCCTTATGCGCGGCATTCGCTCACGCCCCTAGCGTTATTTGCTCCCTACTCGTACTCAGCGTCCACGATCTTGTCGTCCAGGATGCTGAACAACCAGACGGCATGACCAATGACCATGAAGAGGAGGACGAGGCAGACGGCGAGCAGTCCCATGTAACCATGGATCAGAAGACCGAAGTCATCCTGTTGGATGATGATCATTCCGAGGCAGAAAGCCGAGGCCAGCATGGCGACGAGGTGAAGAGCGATACGCATGATTGGACTACCTTTGCTAGGAGACAGCCTGCTGCTGCCATACCCGCTTATGGGGCGCAACTAGTCGCGCCCCTAGCGTTATTTGCTCACGGATATCGCAGGGTCAGGTGCTCAGCCAGTGCAGCTCGCATCTTGGCTTTATCACGCTTCTTCTGCTCGGCCGACCTCTTGTCCTGGACGACCTGATGAGTGGTCGTCCTCGCGATCATAGCGAACGGATTGCGCTTGGTCTTACTTCCCATGTCAAAGTCCTCCGGTCAAGATTCTAGGCCACACTACCCTCGTACGCAACCGGCAAGATCCAGACAGAGCCTGCCGACTGGAGTGGGCTACCACCCATGGAAATGATAAGCCCCGGCCCAGCGCGAGTTTCTGTGCGCGCGACATCACCGTAGCCCCAAGAGGTCTGCCCGTGACCCCATGACAGTGGGTGAGCTCCGTCCCAGGAGGCGATGGATTGACTTGGTAGGCCGTAAATACCAGCCGGGAGTTCCGTACCGTCTTCTGGATCGTAGACTTCGTAGTGTTCACCTGGGACATCGGGAAGAGCGGCTATGGCCGCTAGGATGATGTTGAGTTCCATGGCAGCCTGCTGACCAGCCGCCAGATCAGCGGTGAACATGGTGACAAAGTGTGCCTGGAGTTCCTGAACAGTCTTGGCCATAGTGGAATTGAACCTTGCTAGGTGCGGCCCTATTGCCGCACCCCTGTTATGCCCTACCTATGCTCCTTCACCAAGCCCTTAGTACTCGTTAAACTCCTCCATGAGCGTCGCCTTCAGCCTGTTCTCCACGACCTCCAATGAAAGAGCCTCGCCGTTCTGCCTCGCGAAGCCGTTCACCGTTTGGATCGCCTTGCGGAAGTCATCGCGTGAGATGGTGGATACGTCAGTGCGGATCTCCATCTTCTGGGTCGGAGCAGCGATTGGGACGCTCTGAACCGTGATCTTCGCACCCTTGCGATTCTTGCGATTGACCTCCATCGGAGCCTTGCGGATCTCGGGGATGGAGACGACGATCGTGCTCCCCTCAATAGCCGACACCGGGACGTCCATGAGGCCAAAGGGCTTGACCCGAGCCTCAACGAAAGAGCCCCTGCTCCCATCATAGGCCATCAGTCGGAACGTGGTCTGTCCCTCGCGAAGGAAAGTGGTAGTCGAAGGGTGGACCTTCTTCTTCGAGTCCTTAGCGGGAGTAACCACCAGCTCCAGCTTCCCGCCGACGATCGTGGTCAGCCGGATGTATGCACCCTGATCATACATGGAACGGTACTTCTCCGGGATGTGTACCGACAGAATCCTATCCCGCGTCAGGCCGACGCGAGCAGTACCGAGTTCACTCATAGGGATAATCCTCTTCTTTTCAGCTTCTATCATCGCGAGTCCGAGACCGCCGACCTGTCTAGCATCAAGCATCTTCATCTCCAAAGATCGCCAACCGGTCCTCAGGAGTGTATCCGGTAATCATGAACTGTCGCTCATCAGGAGTCAAGTTGGGAAAGCAATCCTGAATCAACTCCCCGTTCTTCCACCTCAGAAGCTCTTCGTTCGTGACCTCGATCATTATCGAGTTCGTAAGCCCCGTTAAGGGGCTCGTTCGCTCAACCTTGAACTTCACGGTCAGCCTTCCGAGCATCCTTCATCGCCTGCCGAGCGTGGACGAACAGAGAGTCGTCGCTACCACGAGCCAGCTTGGTCGGCAGCTTGGTGACGGTCACACCCTTGGCGCTCATAACCGCATTCGCAGTCTGTTCACGCATCTGAGCCTTGGTCATGTTCATGCTAGTAATCTCCTGAGCCTGCCGGGGTGGGTGGCCGCAACACCTTTATGCAGGCATAGTTGTCACACGCAAAGGGTTATTTACTCCTGCGTCTCCAGGTTCACGTATTCATCGGCCGACTCGGAGCTCGGCCCCGCGTTGGTCAGCGAATCGTACAGCTCGAGCTCGTTATTCCGAGTCTTCTTCGACTTCCGGAACTTCTTGATCGCCTTTTCAGCGAGGACGTACTTGTCAGGTGTCAGCTCATCCAGTGTATTCACGCTCATCGGATCTGTGCTCCATTCTGGCTCGGTCCACCGAGCGGATTGTTGAGGTTCACGCGCTCACCAGCCGCGACTCCCTGGAGATAAGCCTGAGTATCAGCTATCTGCTGGGGAGCCGCTTTCCTCAGGTTCATGCCGAGCTTGTCAAATTCGCTCTTCACGAGCTGATCCTTGACAACGACCAGAGAGTTACCAGTCGCTGCTCGTTTACGAGCTTCACGCAATTCCATCAAGCGAGTTCCAGCTCGATTAGCGAATCCCATCCGGTAGGACTGCCGCTTCTTCATGGAATAACCGTGAACCTGCATGTACTCGCTCCAGCCATAGTCCATGGCCTCGGAGCAGACTTCGTACAGATACTCGCCGACCAGCAGATCGTGTGGAGTCCCGAAGAAAGTGAAGTTACCCTCTCCGGTGCGCCACACGATTAGATCGCACAGCCGACCGATCGCAGTACACAGCGAGCCTGCGTAGTTGTCGGCTGCTCGCATGACCTGCTTCTTGCAGTCGGCAGTCTCCCGCTTCAGGCCGACCTCGTCCATTTCAAGGTCGTGCTTCTCCAGGAGCTCGCCCATCTTCTGGGCTGCTGCCATCGCCTCGGCTTCAGTGCAGCCGTTCTCGGTGGTCTTCGCCTGGAGTTCGCGGATGATGCGCTTGACGCGCTCGAGAGCGGGATTGGGTACGGTGTTCATATCCGCCCCTCCATGATCTCGTTCACCACGAGCATGAGCTCCTTCCAGTCTCGCTCAATAGCGGGGACGAAGCGGTACGTCTGCTTCACGCCGGATGGATCCAGGACGCCGAGCATGAGTAGGAGCTCTCCTTCGTGACGCTCATCGTCACCCATCGCCTCGTAGTACGCTTCGCACCGAGCGAAGAGGTCACGTGTCATTGCGGGTCGCTGCGTGATGTCGACCTCGAGCCAGCGAGCAGCTGGATCATTGTCCTGCGAGCAGAACGAGATCATGAGCCATTCGTAGAAGGTCATGCTTCTAACTCCTCCGTTGCGATAATCGCGCCGACTTCAAGGCCTCGCATCATCATACCGATGTATTCGTCGGCGTGAGTTGCTTTGCACGAGCCGATCGTGGCGGTAGGCTTACCGACTGCATCCACACGCTGAAGAAGAAAGTGGAGTCCACCACCTTCATCCCAGTAGGGCCAGATGCGGACGTTCTTGGCGATGATATCGCGGGCTTGCTGATATGTCATTGCTAGGCTCCTTGGAATGAATGGCGCTACCTACGCCCTAACCTTGTACTACCCCACGTAAAGTCACGCGCAAAGCGTTGATTAGTCCCAAACCGAGCTACTTTGTAAACGCTCACACGGCCCTGCGTGGGTATGGGTGCGGCACAGGTAGCGCGCTACGTGTGAGCGCGCGCAAAAGTACTCTCGAGGCGGTCTCGAAGGCCTCTTGGTGCTGGTGCCTAGGGGCTAGGCCAGCCGCCCGTCTAGCTCTTCAGCGATAGTCAAAGAAATACCCTGAACGATCCCCAAGGTAGTAAGGACCGAACAGGGTATATCCCGTCAGCAGAGCTCTGTGCTCACAGGCGCTCCGCTGGACTCATAGCGTACACTTCACCCGACCTAGCACCCGGGATCCATGCAGCCGAACTAAAACCCGTTACCGTGTCGTTGGACACACTGAAACTCTTGGTCCCAGCCTAGATACTCAAAGGTCGCCTCTCCCTGGATCAGTTCCTGCTTGTTGAGGAACGTCCAGCAGAGCATTGGTAGACCCGAGTCATCCCCTTTGTTCGCCAGACCCTTGGGGGCGGTGATCCCAGGCTGACGCTCGGCGTATTCTTGAGCTTCTTCCCATGACCCCGCAAACGAGACGCGGATGGATCCTGTAACCATTGGGGGAGACTCCTACTAAATGGGTACGGCGAAAGGGGAGAGCCGCAGCCCTCCCCTCCCGGTTGTGTCGCCGGCGACTTAGCCGTTGGCGATCTTCTTCTGTTCGGCTTCAGGCGCTGCTTCCACCCGACGGCTCGGCGCCGTCTTGGTAGCATGGATGTTCACGAAACCCTTAGTGATGGCGGTGTCCAGCCAGCCTTCTGCCCAACCGATCGGAGGCAGCGATTCGCAGTACTTGGAACGCTTGTTGCCGATCTGCTTCTTGCGCAGCTCTGTGATGACCTTCACCACCGGAACACCTGCCCGACCGAACGACTGGACGATGGCGCGGATATCGGAGTAAACGCTGCCTGCGCGGAGTTCCTTGTGGTTGTTGCCCGGGATGAGCACCTTGTCGCCGTGCTTGTAGTTCTTCAGCATCGGGCTGCGTTCGGCACGAGCGGCGGCGTCACGCTCGGTGTACTTGTATGCCGGCGAGCCGACCACGTCGGTGAGATCCTGCACCGTGGTATCGTCGTCCAGCGCAATGACCGGGACGTCGGCGAAGGGGTCAACGACAACAGCTGCTGGAGCAGGTGCCGGGTCAGCATCAGGAACGATCGGGGTGATCGGCGCGCCGCCGTCGGTGACAGGTTCGTTGGTCACGGGTTCAACAGGCTTGCGGTTCGCATTGGTGTTCTTGGTCATGATATTCTCCACATTGTGTCCTGCCCGCTTGCCGGGGTGGACTTGGGTTTGGTGCTTGGGGCCGTTTGCCCCGCTGCCATTACGTTTTAGGGCCTACGTGCTCAAACGCCTAACTCTATCTGGTCCAAGGATGTAATTAGTTTCTCCAGGAACTCTTACGCGCGCACGTATATAAAGGCCACAATGCTCGTAAGGCTCATTTTGGTCCCTCTAGCTCCTAGGACTAGTCTTACATTGCGCATGGACGGGGCCGGGGCCATATTAAGGCTAGCAAGTAGTACCGGAGTAAAGTACATGGGTCAAGTTCCACCAGTATGGATGTGGGTCGTTATGTTCTTCTTCGTCATGTGGCTCTTTTCGTAATCTATAGGGTAATCACATGAGTAGTAATGTCGTATCGTTCGTAGAGGAGTCGTGCTTTTCTGGAGAAACGTTCCGGTCAGTTCGACGCGAAGTAGTTTTCACAGTCCAAGGCTACGGAAATCGCCTCGGTCAAGCGTGTAAGGTTGATCTAGTTGCTGACAACGGGATCTGGTACGATCATGAGGATACGTATCTGCTCGCGCTGTTGCAGACTCAGGCTCCGGGGATAGACTGGGGATCATTCGTCTTTCATAAGAAGATGGATCATTCAGCGATCGAGATCATTGATACTGACACAGATGAAGTGGTCGGGTCAATTCATGTCCGTCGTGGGACTAAACTGAGTTTGGCACCTGAGACAGTCTGTGCTACTGTGGTTAATATGGCACAGTGGAAGGAGTCCAGGAATGAACGACAGCGACTTGAGGAGTACGACCGATCGAATGCGGATGAAAGTCCAGCCGACGGTACGAATTAACGACGTCACTCGGCGTCAGGTCATTTCCAAGATTGATGATCTCTGCGATAAGGTGAGCGAGTGTGTTCACTATGATCCAGCCTATGACGGGACGTCCGGAAAGTGGACTCTCGATCGGATCGGCGGGTTTGAGATTGAGGTGAGTGTCGTGATTCGGAGGGAGAAGGCGTGAGTTTGTTTCATACAAATACGGTAAAATTGATCGGTGGCCTGCGAGGGAGAGCCGTTCGGAGGGTTGTTGGAGAAGAATGGGAAGAGATGTTGAGCTTTTCCCGAGAAGATCCGGAGGCGATCACGATCACGGCACCTCCAATGGATCGGATGGTGTACAAGAGTAAGAGCATCCCAATGGTGAGAATCGACGCTGAACGCGACGACATTCTCCGGGCGAGAGACTCCAGTTTGGTGTCAGATCATCATATTTTAGTCCTGACATGGTTGATTCGACGTGAAATATACATGGCGAGATACCCGACCAACGATGTGATTGATAAGTTCTTTGACAAAGGGATTCGTGGGTCTATGGGCGACCTGCTGAAGTCTGGGAGTTGGATCGACGAGCCTGAGAATCACAGAGTTGAAAATCTCAACCAAATGTTGAGAAAAATTGATCTCGGTCGCCGTTCTCATCTAAACTACACGTCTAATCAGGTGATGTGGGTCGATCTGTCCAAGAAAACCAAAGATAAGGACAGTGGTCGCACGGATTTGACCGACCCTTACGCTGATTACGAGAAGGCCCCGACAGAAGCCAGAGCTCAACTCCGGAAAGCGAAGCCTTGGATGGCTGCAAAATGGCTTGAACTCTACGGAGAATAAAGAAAGACCCCGACGAACTCGTGAGAGCGCGACGGGGCTTTCTTTTGCTACAGCCAGACCCTACATCCGGACGTCCACTCTCGATAGCCTAAGCTGGTTCAGCGGACAAGTGCTATTTTATCTAGAGTAGCATAGAATTACCCCCTCAGAACACCAAAATAGGGACCCCTAGACCCTTAGGCTAGAACAGCATTTTAACCAAACAGAAGCATAGAAGCCGGTCTACGCTTCTGTTTTACTAGCAGTTACAGTAGTTTACCCGTCACGCTAGAATATCACCGGTCTATGCTTCACCCCCTATGGTTACTGGTAGTAATTTATACAGCCCTACTGTGATGCTTTACCAGTGAGAGTTTATCGTTAAACGATAATCTTTTAGTAAAAACTTCTAGTACTCGACGGCTATATACATATTCTATTGTAATGAAGTATTCTAAGCTAACAGCCAACCCTTTGGTAAACAAGCAGAAATCAGGATCGTCTTGAAGACTCCTCTATTCTAGCCTTCTAGCCCCTATTCTAGCCTACCCCAAAAGCTATTCTAGCCTTCTATACAGACCTACTTTAGACCAAATAACACCTTGCCTTTGGATTAACAAAAGCGCACTATTAACTACATTCCGGCTACCCCTAGCCAAGTTTGGAGCAGCATCCTCGTGGGAATCTACACCGACAACCTCCGTCGCCGACGCAAGATCCGTAACAAGTCCTCAAGCATCACGGAACGCCGCTATTCCTATCTAGAAACTGGCCGCCGCACCGACGCGACACGACCGAACTCAACCACACACCTCATCTCCTGCGCCATCATGCGTGACGGGTTCCTTCACCGCGGATATCAGTCTCACGCCAACCTACGCGGATCCCTTGGCGACCCAGACCCCTACACCGAAAAGCCGACCGACATCTCGGGCTTCTTCACCTCCGACGGTCGATTCGTAACCCGCTCCGAAGCACAGCCGATCGCCCTCGCAGCATCCCAGATCCGCCAGCTCCAAAACAGACCCCTACTCTCCTCAGACATCGACTGGAACGTCCCATGACCCCGACCACCGAGGAAGCTGCTGCGTTGGCGGCAACTGTGCTTGAACTTTTCAACGGCGGGCTGGTGAATGTCCCCGACGAGAACAATACGCGAGGGTTCACCACCCGCTACCAGCCTTTGGAGGCGATGAAGGCGGCGCTCTATGTAGCACTCACCACCGAACGCGACACCCTTCTAGCAGGCCAAGCCCGCGCCGATATGGATGAGGCGGTGGGGATCATTAAACCGTTCGTCGCGCACGCACCTTTCTTTGAAGGTGTTTCGGCAGTCCACATCGTCGTGACTGTTGCGGAAATGGATGCCGCCCGCGCCTTCCTCGCCCGTCACACACAGGAGGCCGGGCCAACGCTGGAAACCATCGCTAGCATGATCCAGTGGGGCGATGAGACGTTCGGCCCATGCACAGCTGACAAGGCGATTAGCCGCGCTGGCGAAGAATGGCAGGAGATGATCGAACCCGGCGCAGATGTGCCAATCGAAGCTGCTGACGTAATCATTTGCCTGATGCGCATCCCCGGCATTGCCGATGCCATCCAGCGGAAAATGACGATCAACCGGGCGCGCAAATGGCGGCTGATGGGTGACGGCACCGGCTACCACATTCCTGTGCAGGAGGCCGAACGTGGTTGACCCGAGCCAGAGCGCGCGGGATGCGGCGGACGTGACGCCGGAAGATCGCACCGCAGCATGGGATTTTAGGAGGTTCCATTGCCTGCCAGACAGCCAGATGAGGTATCGTTGGTTCGCTGGTTGGTATGACCGTTTATCAGAAGGTAAGGCTATCCAAGTCCTCGCAGCGCACCGCATAGCAGCCGAGCAACGCGGCCACGCGCGGGGAGAAGCCGAGCGCGCCGCTCTCGATACCGAAATCACCAGACTAACCTCCGCCTTGGAGCATGCAAACGCCCTAATCACACAGGGCAACGAACTCCTCGACGAAGCCCAACCCATCATCACGGAACAGGCCGACGAGATACGAGAACTCACTCTTGAGTTGGCCCGCAAGGAGCTCCCCACACCATGACCAACACTTCCCCCGAAACCCGCCGCGAGAACCTCGCTCTTCTCGCCACCTATCTCGAACAACTTCCGGCCGACTATACTCACTTCCACATGAGTCATTTCTTCTACGACTGGACGACCTGCCACCTCCTAGAACGTCGCAAATTCACCACCTTCGACTTCCTTACTGACCCCCAGACTATCCTCAACACCTGTGGAACAGTTGCTTGCTCGCTCGGCCACGGCCCCGCTGCTGGAATTCCGATGAACGTCCTCCCCGAGAACTTCGACTCGATGTCCTCTTGGTCGCAGTACGCCGACCTGTTCTCATCCTCCTACGAGGAGTATGAGTGGCTCTTCTCCGGTGCTTGGTCAGCCTACGACAACAGCCATCGCGGCGCAGCCGCAAGGATCCGCTGGCTGCTAGACGGACGACCTATTCCACACCTCGGCACTTACCCGAATGAAGACGCTGTCTATTCCCACGCAGCCGTCGCCCTCTATCAGGAGTTCGTAGTACAATGACCCTCACAGACCAACAGCGCTCCAACCTAGATAAGCTTGCCACATACCTCGAGTCGCTCCCAGCCACCCCTCCAGCCGAAAGCACCCCTTCCGATGTATGAATCTATCCCACTCACCGAATTCCACCGCGAGAACCTCGCCAAACTCGCAACCCATCTGGAATCACTCCCGGTTGATTACAATCACTTCAACATGGGGCTGTACTTCTATTCCGCCGCGTCTGTCACAATCGACCGTTCCACCCACGACTACTTCAAAGACCCTGAACGTATCAATATATGCGGAACAGTCGCCTGCGCGCTCGGCCACGGACCCGCCTCTGGAGTCAAGCCGACAGAGACAGAATCCTTTACGTGGAGCGGCTACTCCGAAAAGTTCATCCCTCGTGGAGAACAACTCCTCAGAGCTGAATTCTACTGGCTCTTCTGCGGTGCGTGGGAGAGAGTCGAAAACACTCACTACGGGGCAGCAGCTCGCATCCGCTATCTACTGGACCACGGTCACCCTCCCGAGAAATTCACCGTCGACACCTTCTACTCTTATGAAGCCGTCGCCCTGTACGCGCCGTATCGCGTCGACTATCAGCCCGCAACCGAAAGCACCAGCTCATGACCCTCCCCGAAGGAACCCGAGTCGTCGTCCGAGACACTAGTCAAGCCGGAACGATTGTCAGCTACTACCCAGTCAGTCAGCTCTACATCATCGACCTCACCGAATCGCAGACCAACGCTCATGTCGTGCGGCCAGCCGCCGAGTTCACTGTCCTGAAACAGGAACCTCCCGTCACAACGGTCGTCCACCCCAAATACCCCGTCGGCGCACTCGTCAAGTATCTCGACAATGGAGCTCGCGCCCTCGCCAAGGTAACTCAGTTCGTACCGACTCCCGAGGAGACATGGCCCTACGTCGTCCAACTCACTCCCGACTCCTTCCAGAGATGCGAAGAAGCCGATCTCCAGTGGCTGACCACTGACGAGTTCCTGGATCTGCTGGAACCGGAGACCTGCCTCCCTGTCCCAGAACAGCCGCCGACTCGCGTCCCCGAACCCAAGCCGAGCCTCTACGATCTCATTCGCAAGGAAATCGGAGATAAACTTTCTGATCTCTCGGCGGACTCTCGTGAGTACCAGATTAACTACGTGGTGAACCATTTGTCCCCGGAACAACTTCTTCTTCACATCTCCCGTATCCTCGACGACACCGATCTCTTCGAACACTATCCCACGGAGGAGTAACTCGATGGACGAACTCGAACCTGCCGCCATGATCTTGATCGCAGCATCGATCATCCTCATGTTCCTCCCACCCTCAATAGACCCCGCCATACGGATCAAAGAGCATCAGCTCCGCAACAAGAAGGACCGTACCCGCCATGACGTTTGATACATCACCGAAGTCTGATCCAGAGGATGTACTTGAACTCTCCCCCGGCCACTTTACATTCCGGGACGACATCACTGATCCGCTGGATCGACTGTTCCAGCAGGGTGTAGCGAACTTACTGGCTGGCGTCATGCGACCCTCCATGGAAGAGGAAGCTCTTCGTGTCAACCAGATCTCGGAAGTTATCATGACCTCAGCTCGAGTCTATGCTTTCGCAGTATCTCAACGCGAAGCTCTCGAAGCGAAAGTCGCCCAGATCTCAGAGCAGGTCCCCGAACCCACCGAGCTGGATCGGGTCAAGTTAGAGCTGGCGATGCTACAAGAGTCGATGGACGAACGCCTGCGCAAGTTCAAGGAGGATTTCCCCAAGCCGACTTCGCCGACTGCGCGGTTCGCCACGCCTCCCGCTGAAGTCGCCGAGACCCAGCCCGAGCCTGGACCTCTTTACCCCGCTCTCAAGAAGGGCGACCCC
>Ga0247817_10000144_pt1 | contig 50953 bp, 44 predicted proteins | sample UWRJL212509R1_FD_178010 | JGI IMG/M metagenome (GOLD analysis project Ga0247817, IMG submission 178010) | Plant litter microbial communities from Arlington Agricultural Research Station in Wisconsin, United States - UWRJ-L212-509R-1 | ecosystem: Environmental > Terrestrial > Plant litter >... | reverse complement strand
TTCCGTCTATTTTGATGCTGTTAATTCAGCTTCCAATCTTCATTGCACTGTTCCAAGTTATTCAAATCTTCACAACACACCGTGACCAAATTGCTGAATTCACCTATGGCTTTATGCAAAACCTCAAGCCTGTTCAAGACTTGCTGGTAAACCCGGATAACTTCAATGAAATGTTCCTTGGTTTCGTCGACCTTACGACACACGCCATTGGTACAAACGGCATTAACCTATTCCTAGTTCTGTTGGCAGTTATTGCGGCTTACACTCAATACATTATTTCTAAGCAAACATCACCAACCACCACTACTAAACGCTTACGAGATGTTTTATCTGAAGCTGGTGAAGGAAAACAACCAGACCAAGCTGAATTGAATGCTGTAATGATGAGCAAAATGGTGAAGTTCTTACCATTTATGATGTTCTTTATTATGATGAGTCTACCTGGTGCACTTGTGCTGTACTACGTTGTTTCGAACATCTTCGCAGCAATCCAACAGCACTTCTTGTTGAAACGTGATGCCGAAGAGATGGATAAACTCGCCGACCTACCTATGAAATCTACCGGTAAAAAAGCAACTGCTAAGGCACGAGCAAAAGCTGCACCTGAGGCTAAGGTGACCGAAAATAAAGGCCCTAATATTACTCGAATTAAAGCCAAAGACACACCAAGTAAAAAGGGTAATTCATGAACAGAGAAGAATCAATAGAATTTGCCCGGACATACGTGGCTGACCTTTTGACCTTTTTTGGAGTGAACGTAGAAGTAGCAACTGAAGTAGAAGACGATGTGATTGAACTATCAGTCCCATCAACCGACCTAAACAGTTTGTTAATTGGCCGCAACGCCGAAACCTTACGAAGCTTGCAATATCTTGTTTCGACAGTCTTGCGCAATAAAGACGCTGTACTAACACGCGTTAATATAGACATTGCTGATTACAAGAAATTACGAAATGAACGACTCGCTAAAGAAGCTAAGACTTGGATTGATGACGTTCGATCAAGTGGCACAACTAAGGTAATACAGTTAAATGCAGCCGACCGACGTGTAGTACACCAAGTTGCAGCTGAATACTCAGACATTATGACTTTCTCTGTAGGCGAAGGCCTCGAGCGAAGCATATCTATCTCACAGGCAAGTTCTTAAGCGCCTAAGTTTTTCTTTTAGTCATCTCTAGATACCGTTACACGCCAGAAAAAATCGCTCCTGGCTGATTTTTACTGGGTTGCACTACGCCCTGAGTATCTTTCAATGACTAAAAGAAAAACTTAGGAGTCCAACGTCTTCATGTAAATGGCGTGGGTTTCTTTGGCCATTTTCTTCCAAGAATATTGTTTGATTTGTTTGAAGCCGGCTTTAGAGAGTCGGGTGCGGAGTGTATCATCGCTTAATACTTGATCGATGGCTTCAGCTATGTCACTGGTGTCGATTGGGTTAAAGTAGTGTGCGGCTGGGCCGTAGACTTCTGGGAGGCAGGTGGCGTTGCTGCTGACGACTGGGGTGCCGTAGCCCATTGCTTCGAGGCCTGGTAGACCGAAACCTTCCATGAGGGATGGGAAGATGTAGGCGCTGGCGTGAGAGTAGAGCCAGCTTAGCTGGTTATCTTCGACGAAGTCTGTAAAGAGGATGTTTTGATACATTCTTTCATTGAAGTATTTTTCGTTAGTGAGAGCGGATGTGTTTTTCTTGCCAACCAATACCAGGCCGAGGTCTGGGTATTTCGCTAATAGAATTTGGTGTGCGTCACCCAGGCGTTTGATATTTTTATAATCCGATTGTTGTCCAACGTAAAGAATATATTTTTTGAACGGGACATTATATTTTGTTGGAGCTATTTGCGATACATCAGAAGATTCGTAAATAACGGTCGTTTTTTCAGCAGCTAAAGGCAAGAAATCGAGGAGGTCTTTTTTAGTAAATTTACTAATGGCGATAATCTCATTATTTGTTTCAATAACCTTTTTGAAAACGTACTTACCAATAGTTTGTTTGGCGTGGAAAACAAACCAGTTTTTATCACTATTATATGTTTTTAACAGAGTAAGGTCGTGAAATGTCGTCACTTTTTTGCCTTTGTACCCAAGTGGTTGTTGCGGCATGCAAAAGTGCACTAAATCAGCGTTGAGCTTTTTAAGATACTTTTTAAAACCGATTTGTTCGGCGAATGAATAGTTATCAAAATCGGCAACACGCACGGTGAAGTTTGGGTTACGGGGTTTCCAAAAGTTCAGGTCTTTTGCACGAACTAAAATTGAATAATTGTTTTCAGTATCAATTTCTTGCAGGTGGGTAACAAGGCGTTCAACGTAGCGGCCAGTGGTGGAGTTGATAATACGGGCGTCGATAGCGATGTGCATTATTTAGCCTCTTCCTTAAAGACAAGGCGCGAATATAATAAATAGTTCCATGTAAGTGAGGCTACGGTTGCAATTAACTTAGCTACAAACAACAGTACCGATTCGTTTGTGATGAATGATTCGAGTGCCGACGAGCTAGCCCAGATGATAATTGGTTGAATGACCCAAAGACCAGTAATGGTTACAACGAGAAATGCAGCAAATTGTTTTCTAGCATTGGCGCTTTTGTTTTTGAACGTAAACGATTTATTCGCAAAGAAGCTAAAAATTAAAGATATACCAGTTGATAGGTAATTAGCACCGATTTTATTGATGCCAAGGTTAACAAACAAGAACAGAAGTAAAAAATCCAGCGCTGTATTAGCGCCACCAACAATTATAAAGCGAACTTTATCGCCGTGTTTTTCTTGGAACTTTTCCATTGTGGTACTCCTCGATTAGATACAGTGGGCGTTGCTTTGTCTCGTTGAAGATACGGCCAACGTATTCACCGATGATACCCAATGAGAGCAGCTGTACGCCACCTAAGAACAGGATAACGGCCATCATAGAAGGGTAGCCGGCAAGATCGACACCGAGGAAGATAGTACGGATAACAAGGAACACGAGGTAAATGAAGGCGAATATCGAAACAGCGATACCGGCGTAGGTAGAAATGCGAAGCGGGGCAGTAGTAAATGAAGTAATGCCATCAATAGCTAATTCAACTAACTTGATGTAATTCCACTTGGTTTCGCCAGCAGCTCGAGGGTCGCGGTCGTAAAGAATTTCTTTTTTATGGAAACCAACCCAGCTAAACATTGCTTTAGTGTTACGTTGAGATTCGCGGAATTGCTTTAAGGCTTCAACAACACGGCGGTCGAGAAGGCGGAAATCGCCAGTGTCTTCTTGAATTGGTATACGGGTAACACTTTGAAGGGTTTTGTAATAAAGCTTAGATGTAAACTTTTTGAACCAGGTTTCGCCGTCGCGTGATTGGCGTTTGGCATAGACATCGTCGTAGCCTTCTTCCCAAAGTTTAATCATTTTAGGGATGAGTTCTGGTGGATCTTGCAAATCGGCATCGATGATAACCGTTGCGTCACCGGTTGCGTGGTCGAGGCCAGCGATCATACCGATTTCTTTACCGAAGTTACGAGACAAGTTGATGTAGCTGACGCGAGGGTCGGCATCGGCGTAATTTTTGATGAGATCGAGCGTTTTATCTTTACTGCCATCGTTTACGAACAGGAATTCAAAGTTGTAGGCTTTGTTATCGTTAGCGAGGTTGGCAAGGCGATGAAAGAGCTTGTCGAGGACGGGCTCTTCATTGTAGGCAGGAATAAGGATTGAGATGGTTTTCACTGCTGATAGTATACCATTTACTAGGTAATTTTAGTTAGCAGCTCGGTGATACTGGTTGCGGTTGTTGCACCGGCTTCTGCTAACTTTGCCGTCTTAGCGCTGGCTGATTCAGCAGATGAGCCAAGAATCGCACCGGCATGGCCAAGTTGGACGCCAACAGGGGCGTGATGACCAGCGATGTAAGCGAAAACAGGTTTAGTAACGGATTGTTGTATGAAATCAGCAGCTATAATTTCATCCTGACCACCGATTTCACCAATGAGAATGATTTGGTCAACGTCAGTGTCGTCTTGAAACAACTGCAAGCATTCAACGTAGCCCATGCCATGAATAACGTCGCCACCAATACCGATGACGTACTTTTGACCGATGCCTTTTTCGGTAAGGCCGGCCATGGTTTCGTAAGTGAGGGTACCGGAGCGGCTGACTATGGCGGCTTTGCCTGGTAGTGACATGCTGGCAGGAATTATCCCGAGCTTATTAATGCCGGGCAGTAATGCCCCAGGAGAGTTAGGCCCGAGTAATATTGATTTTGAACCCTGCAATTTTTGATTAACAATGAGCATATCGTGTACCGGGATACCTTCAGTTACGCAGACGATGAGAGGAATTTCGGCTTCGATTGCCTCAATAATAGCTCCTTTAGCGAACTTAGCAGGGACAAAAATAACAGATGTATCGATTGTGTATTCTTTTTGAATATCTTTGACCGTATTGTAGACTTTAATACCCTCAACTTCTTGATCAGCTTTGCCTGGTGTTGTGCCAGCTACAACGTTAGTGTCAGCTTTAATCATGGCCTTGGTTTGAAAACTGCCGTGGGCGCCAGTGATCCCCTGGACTATAACGTTTTTACCCGAGAGTAGACTATTCATGAACAACCTCTTTAGCGGCGGTCAGGCACGATTGAAGGTTTGGCATTATGACGATCCCTTTATCGGTTAAAATCTTCACAGCGGCTTCCTGGTTGGTGCCTGCGAGGCGAATGAAGAGTGGAGGAAGGCCTTTGATTTGCTGTTTAGCGGCAACTATCGCATTGGCGACCTCATCGGCACGAGTAATACCTGCGAAAATATTAATGATGATAGCTTGAAGGTTTTTGTATTCCACAATTCTATTAAAAGCTTTTAGCAATGTTTCCGTATTCGCGCCACCACCGATATCTAAGAAATTAGCCGGTTGTAAACCAGCCTCAAAAGCGGCATCAACCGTCGCCATGGCTAGCCCGGCACCGTTAGCAATAGTTGCGATATTCCCGTTAGGGTTAATGGTTACAAAGTTAGCCTCGGCTGGCTTGTCTTCGAAATTCCAGTCGTGACGAAAGGCTGCCGCATCGTCGAGGGTCATCTTACAATCGCCGGCAATAAGCTTGTCGTCGGTGGTGAGGATGAGGGGGTTAATCTCAATTAACGTGGCGTCGTTTTTGACGAAACACTTGTAGAGATTTTCAATTAAATCTTGAATGGCAAAGGTTTGGCCGGGAAGTTTGTAATAATCGGCTAGTTCTTGGCCGATGGAATCAAAGTCGGGGTTGGCGAGAGACCAGGTTTTGAAGTTCTTGTTGTCTTCGACCTCTATGCCGCCATCAATATGGGCAATGAGTTGAATGCTGGAAGACGCACGGTCTATGAGGATGCTGATGTAGAGTTCTTTGGCGATATCTAATTTTTCTTCGGCCAGAAGTGTTTGCGGTGTAAAACCTTTAATTTCGAGGTTAAAAAGCGCCTGAATGGTTGGGTAAAGGTTATTGATATCTTCGACAACAATAATGCCGCCGGCTTTACCACGACCACCGGTGGGGACTTGGGATTTGAGGACGATTGGCACTTCGGGCAGCACTGGGTCGTATTTTGTTACAAGCAAAGAGGCGGGGATGGGGATGTTGGAGGAGGCGAGGAGGGATTTGGATTCGTGTTCTAATAATTTCATAGGCTAGTTGATAATAATTATATCACTGCCTGTGTTTACCACTAGAGTTAAGGTCGTGTATAATAGAACGAACGATACATAACCTAACACGATAAGGAAATTCAATGGCCGAGGCTAAGAGAGCTTTAATTACTGGAATTACTGGACAAGATGGTGGACATCTTGCTGAATTATTACACGAAAAAGGATACAAAATATTTGGCATAATTAGGGGTCAACACAACCCTAAGCGCGAAGTAACGGAAGCTGAATTCCCTTACGTAACGCTTATCGAAGCTGACCTTACTGATATGTCTTCATTAGTTCGTGCAATGAATGTTTCAAAGCCTGACGAAGTGTATAACCTGGGTGCTATTAGCCACGTTGGCTACTCTTTTAAAGACCCAATGTTAACAAATGACGTAACTGCTAAGGGTGTGCTCAATATGCTCGAGGCAATTCGTCTTACTGACCCTGAAAATAAAGTTCGTTTCTACCAAGCATCAACTTCAGAAATGTTCGGTGGTCTTGCGTACAATCAGCCAGAAAATGGCTATACAGAAGATTCAACTTTCCACCCTCGTAGCCCATACGGCGTTGCGAAACTTTACGGATACTGGATTACGAAAAACTACCGCGAAAGTTACAAAATGTTTGCGGTATCAGGTATTTTATTCAATCACGAAGGTGACCGACGTGGTGTTGAATTTGTAACACGTAAAATTACTCATGCCGTTGCGCGTATTAAGCTTGGTCTTCAAGACCATGTTGAATTAGGTGACCTGTGGCCTAAGCGCGACTGGGGTTACGCTGGCGATTACGTCGAAGGTATGTGGCGTATGTTGCAGCAAGATGAGCCAAAAGATTACGTCCTTGCTACTGGTGAGACACACTCAATTGAAGAGTTCCTTGATATCGCTTTTAAACATGTTGGTATTGAAGACTGGAAGCCTTACGTTAAACAAAACCCTGCATTTATGCGTCCTGCTGAAGTAGACGTGCTGCTCGGTGACCCAACAAAAGCCGAAAAAGAACTTGGTTGGACACGTAAAGTTGATTTCCCTGGACTTGTGAAATTGATGGTTGATCACGACCTTGCGATTGAATCTACAAAGGTTTAGGCAGTGGACTCGAAACCCGCAAAATGGCAACGTCTCAATCGAGAGACGTTGCTTGATAGTAAGTTTATGAAGGTATACCAAGACACTGTCGAAACGACGAGCGGGGTAGTGTTTGATGACTATACTGTAGCCACGCTACCTAGTGGGGTGGTTATCGTTGCAACAGATACAAAAGGTCGCTTGATTACACAATTTGAGTACAAGTACGCAATTGATAGAGTGATTTTAAACTTACCTTCTGGTGGTGTCGAAGGCGGCCACTCAGTACTTGAAACGGCTGCTATTGAGTTACTCGAAGAGACTGGTTACGAATCAAAAGAGCTTGAATTCATCCAAACCACCTACGAGTATCCTTCAAAACTAAATCACGAATTGCATATTGTACGCGCTAAGAATGCAGTGAAGGTGAAAGACGCAGCTCACGAGGAGACTGAATCTATTAGTGAGGTTCATCTTATTACTGCCGATATGTCAGATTTCGGTGGCGTTTTTGATACAACTTATAATATTACCGCGCTTGCACTTACGTTGCCCGAATTTCTAAAAGTTAAGTAATTTAAGCCTGGCGTCGTGCGACAAAATCAACAATAGCTGTATTTGGGTTTGATTCTGGAACCCAACCAAGTTCGGTTGTAAGGCGAGAAGCGTCACCAACGATATTCATCGCGTCGGTTGGTCGTACTTTAGCTTGGTCGACCTTAGATTCTACTGATTCAAGTTTCATAGCCTTTTGGAGATACTCAAGAATTTCAAAACCGGATAGGGAAGCACCAGAAGCGATGTTGTATGTATCGTGAGTAAGTGAGTCTGCGGTAGCAAGTGCGGTATACGCTTTTACTATATCTCGTACATCTGTGTAGTCTCGCTTTGTAGCGAGATTTCCGACCATAATACTTGATGAACCAGCCTGGTTAGCGGCAATTAACTGGTCGTACAGGTCTGGCACTAAGAAACCGTTTGTTTGGCCTGGGCCGATGTGGTTGAATGGGCGGGCGATAACAACATCTAGGCCATTTTCCCTGTGTTGTTTAATAACTTCTTCGGCACGAATTTTACCGATTGCATAAGGTGAACCTTCAACCGTATTTGAATTTTCGTTCAAGGGCATTGGTTGATTTGGGCTATATAAGGCACCAGTACTTACTGCTACGACACGGCCGGTAAAACCTTGTTCTATGGCCGTATCCAAAAGATTGCCAGTCATCTCAGCGTTTCCGGTTTTGTACAGTTCAGGTTTGTCGAACGACTCAGCGACAGAAGCAAGGCCTGCTAGGTGAATAATGGCCGCTGCCTGCTTGAATAGAAGTTTATTTACTTGCTCTTTGTTTAATAAATCGGCCTGCTGATATATATCGAGATACGAGCTGACATTTTCACTGGGTTCAGCCTCACGACCAATCCCTGTAACAGAGTAGTTAGAGGCTTGAAGGTATCGTGCTAAATGCTCGCCTACGAAGCCATTTACACCAGTAACGACAATTTCTTTTTTTGATTCATTCATATATTACCTCTAGTATACCATTGCCTACACTTCAAGATAACTCTATAATGGGTAGTATTGTGAATTTTATACAAAAAATGCAGAGTAAGTACCGTTACTCTATTATTCTCTTGAAGCAACTCGTTATTACCGACTTTAAATTAAGGTATAAAGGGTCATTCTTGGGATATGTATGGACATTATTGCGACCGCTTGCACTTTTTGCAGTTCTTTATGTAGTGTTCGTTCACTTCTTGAAGTTTGGATCGACTATTCCATACTTTGCTGTATACCTCTTGTTAGGTATTGTCCTTTGGAATTACTTTACGGAGGTGACGGTGAACGGCTTGTCTGCAATCGTAAGCAAAGGTGATTTATTCCGCAAACTAGCATTCCCTCGATATGTAGTTGTTGTAGCAGGGTCATTTTCGGCGCTTATTAACCTCCTCATTAACCTTGTTGTGATTGCTTTGTTTATGATAATAAATCACGTACCCTTTACTCTTAACTTGCTGTGGATGATTCCACTGATTTTCGAGCTTTTCGTTTTTGCTTTATCCATCTCCTTTATCCTAAGCGCACTATATGTTCGATTCAGAGACATTAACTATATATGGGAACTAGTACTCCAGGCTGGATTTTATGCAACACCAATCTTGTACCCAATTGCAACAGTAGTCGCTGTATCCGCTACATTCGCTAAAATAATTATAGCTAACCCGGTGGCGCAGATCGTACAGGATGCACGCTATGTTGCTATTACTCAAGAGACAACAACGATTACAGGATTGTACGGCAGCTTTTTTGCGCACCTAATACCGTTAGCAATTGTTATTGGCTTGGCAATTGTCGGAGCGATATATTTCAAGAAAATGTCACCAGGATTCGCGGAGGAGATATAAGATGAGTACCAATAATATTGCCGTCAGTGTACAGAATGTCTCAAAAAATTTCAAACTTCCCCACGAACGCGCGGATAGTGTTAAGAGCTTGTTTGTTAACCCATTTAACAAAAATCGTAAAAAAATTGAGTCACAGCTTGCACTTAAAGATATATCTTTTGATATAAAAAAAGGCGAATTTTTCGGTATTGTTGGACGAAACGGTAGTGGTAAAAGTACACTGTTGAAGATTATTGCTGGTATATACGAACCAACCAGTGGAACAATCACTAAGAATGGTAAACTCGTTCCATTTATCGAACTTGGCGTTGGCTTTAACCCTGAACTAACGGGTCGCGAAAACGTATATCTTAACGGCGCACTTCTTGGCTTTACTAAAAAAGAAGTAGACGCTAACTATGACAGTATCGTGGAATTTGCAGAATTAGAACGGTTTATGGATCAGAAATTAAAAAATTATTCATCCGGTATGCAGGTTAGATTAGCCTTTGCCGTTGCTACGAAAGCAGAAGCCGAAATTTTGCTTGTTGATGAAGTGCTTGCAGTTGGAGATGCCGACTTCCAACGTAAATGTTTTGATTACTTTAGAGAGCTAAAGAAAAACAAAACTACGGTTGTCTTCGTGACTCACGACATGAGCGCGGTAAAAGAATTTTGTGACCGAGCGGTTCTTATTGAACAAAGTGTTATGGTGGCCCAGGGTCGTCCTGATCGTGTAGCGGATAAATACTCACGTATGTTTACCGAAGAGGCTCAAGAAGAAGTTAATGACGAGATGGGTCCGCAGCGTTACGGTAATAAAGAAGTCAAAATTTCAAAAGTCGAGGTTTCTCCAAGAAAACTAACTGACAAAAACATCCCTGTTGAGATAAAAATAAGTATCAAGACGGACATTGACGTTGTAAACCCAATGGTCGGGTTTAGCCTAAAGGATGCTACTGGTCAGATTATTGTGGCGACTAATACAAAACTTCAGGACATTAAACTGGGAAATCTTAAAAAGGGTGATACTACAGTAGCTAGCTTTATCTTTGATAATTATCTATCAGATGGCAAATATACAGTTGATGCTGCGGTTGAATCTGAAGATGCTGGTATCGCGTTTGACTGGTGGGAAGAAGCTACGAAAGTTACTTCTTATGAAAACAAACCTGTACCCTTTGTTACAAGCCCTAGTATTAAAGTAGACATTAAATCAAGCCGTGCTTAACAAGCCGAGCGACACACCAAGACCACTTAGAAATTTGTTCGTTGAAACATCTGCCCTTACCGCTGGGAGTATGAGCGGCATTGGCCATACGCTACTGGCTATCCTTGAGGCGTGGCAAGAAAACAAAAGCCTCGCCGGAAAATTCAACATAATTCTTCTTGTACCTATCGATAAGAAGAAGATTGTAGAAGAGCTGGATCTTGGTCTCGAGATAAAAACAATCTTGTTGCCTGAAATCGGAATTCGTGCGCTTCGTCGCCACAACCTGTTGCCGTATATGGACATTTTTTTTGGTAAAGGGGATTACCTATTCCCTAATTACTGGAATTGGCCCGTACTGTTTTCTCGTTCTTATACGTATGCGTATGATGTCAGTTTTTTGGTATACCCAGAATTTACTGAAACTAAAAACCAGAGGTTTCTGTCACGAAACCTCAAGACCTGGTTAAAGCGGACGGATGGCGTGATTACAATTTCTAATCATGCAAAGGAAGAGATAGTTAAATACACTGGTGTCGACTCAGATAAAATTAAAGTTATTTATAACGGTATAGACATCGCTTCTAGACAGTCGATTGCTAAAAAAAATATCGATGCCGCAAAACTTACATATGGAATAAAGGGCAAGTATCTATTGTATGTCGGTAACATAGAACCGCGTAAAAACATTGAAAGGCTTATAGAGGCTTATAAGTTACTGCCAAGAACAATTCAAAGTGTCTATAGCCTTGTACTTATAGGCGCCTATGGCTGGAACAATGAAGGAATTAAGGAATCTATCGAATCAGCAGTAAATGACGGCTTAAATGTTATTAAAATAAAGTCATTTGTACCTGATGGCGATGTGACTAAATTGTATGCAGGCGCTGAGATGCTTATACACCCAGCTTTATACGAAGGCTTTGGTATGACACCTCTTGAAGCGATGGCTGTTGGAACGCCTACTATCGTAGGTAACAACTCGTCTTTGCCGGAGATTATGGGAGATGCGAGTTTGTTTGTCGACGCAACGAGTGTGAAGGATATATCTGTTAAAATAGAAGAGCTACTGAAGAGTGATATGCTACAAAAAAGGCTTATTCGGGCTGGTGACGCAAGGGTGCGACAGTTTACGTGGAAAAATACTACCGAAAAAATCTCATCATTTATAGAAGGACGCTCAAATGAATAAAATTATTAGTTATGCCCAGAATAGAGAAGACCTTATACTTGCAGGTTTTTTTGAAGATGATGAAATTGGTTTTTATGTTGATATAGGCGCAAATAGCCCCGATGTTGATTCTGTAACAAAACTATTCTACGAAAGGGGGTGGAATGGTATTAATATAGAACCAATCCCTGCCTATCTGGAGCAGCTTAAAAAAGCACGACCGCGTGATAAAAATTTAAATATTGGCATATCGAATAAAGCGGGCAAACTTATCCTTCGGGAGTATGAAGGCACAGGACTGTCAACATTTTCAGATAACCTTAAACGGCGGTATGAGGCTTCTCCTGACTATTTCACCGAAGAGTATAAAGACTATCCAGTGGACGTTCAAACATTGGCAGAAGTGTTTATAAAAAATAAAGTTACAAATATTAGCTTTATGAAGATTGACGTTGAAGGTTACGAATACAATGTCTTAGAGGCAAACAATTGGTCGCTCTACAGACCTGAGGTTATATGCATCGAAGCAAATCATATTGAGCACGATTGGCACGAATTACTTCAAAATAATGAATATGAAAAAACCTTTTTTGACGGCTTGAATGAGTATTTTGTTGACAAAAGGCTAAAAAGAAATCGTACTTTTTCGTATATTGAAGCCGTTATCAATAAAGAGCCTATTATTAACTACCGACAACTACCAGAATTAAATAGACTTGAAATAGCACAAAAAAAATTGATCGACTTTGAAAAAGAACTTGAATTAAAGACTGATCAAATTACGCACCTCGGAGCAACACTTGGAGAACTCACACCGCTAAGACGACACTTCAAACGTCAACTAAAGCTGAAATTAAAGAATATTAATAAACGCATTTACGATAGTCTTAAGTCAAACAATAAGTATAGGCCTTTAAGCCTCGAAGATATGAAGGGTCAAAACGTGGAAACTATCGATAAACTAAACTTTTCACGTTATAACGAATCAAAACGAGCCCCGTATCTTCTAAAAATATATCTAGGGTTAACTGGATTTTTAATACGAATGGCAAGCCGAATTCTAAGGATTACAAAAGTATGAAACGTATATTAATGATTGACGCACAGGTTTTTCAAACCGTAGCCTGGCATAGAGGCATGGGTAAATATTCAACAGAGCTTATTTCTGCTATGGCAAAATTAAACCATTCAAAAAAACGCTGGGATTCAGTGGAAATTATTCTCTCTTCAAAGCTGGCTTTAGAGAACGAGGTTATTAAAGTTATTAACCAAAAAATTAAATCGCCTCAATTTGTACACCTTGACCTTGCGCGTGACGAAATCACGAACGCACCGGCTATAATGGCACATAATCGTAAAATTCTAGATGAACATGTCGAGCGGCTTATTGTCGATAATGGTCAAGATGTAGAAATCGAATATTTGATTCTATCACCGATGCAGGGTGGAATCTGTAGTGTTTTTCCGACTAGCCCAAGGGTACGTAAGGGGTTGGTATTTTATGACCTAATTCCATTTATGTTCCATGAAATATATTTCAGAAACAAGATTGCTGAAATAGAGTTTCTGACTAAACTAGTGGAACTGCTTAAGGCAGATGTATATCTTGCGATATCAAAGACAGTTGCTAACGACCTCGCTATCTATCTGGGCGTTGATCCGGCTCGAATTAAAAGTATCGACGGTGGCCCAATTGAACATGCTCAAACAACAAAAAAAATTCATGTTAGCAAGCCTTTTATCCTTATGCCAACAGGCAATGACTTGCGCAAAAATAATAGAGTCGGCATACAGGGTTTTAATGAATTTAATCAGAAACACGACAATAGCTATACGTTAGTAATTACCTCCTACTTCGACCCGGATCAAGTGGTTGAATTGTCTAAGATTGCAAAGAATGTTGTTTTTACTGGCAATATTTCCGGTGAAGAGTTGAATTATCTATATGAAGAATGCGAAGCACTCCTTTTTCCAAGTGAATATGAAGGGCTTGGACTTCCGGTTCTTGAAGCGATGGAAAAAAACAAGCCTGTCGCTTGTTCCGACATTATGGTGTTTCGTGAAATATCTAAGGATGCATTTCAGTTCTTCGACCCCTCTTACGGGACAGCGATCGCTACCGCACTTGAAGCTGCGTTAACTTCTGTTGTAAATAAAGACAGTTACGCAGCGATTCTTAAAAAATATGCCTGGGAGGCTTCTGCGCTCGCTGTATTTGATGCCTTTGAAGATGCTATTCCAAGTCACCAGGAAGGGAAGAAGCTCGTTACTGTTTTTGCTCCAAATCCTGAAGGCAAATCTATGGTCGCTAAGACTGTTCAACGCCTACACTCTGAATTATCACGCGTTTACACCCCGAACTATTTCTTCGAAGGAGAATACACCAACAATACGCCTCGTCCAAATATGCTCCCTTTTGTGTCTGAGGCGCTCAATATATCTAAAGATGTTCCGATAAATATTAAAGATGATAGCGCTACCGTTATTTATCATGTAGAGGGCGGAGAGAACGGTTCAAAGACACTATTTGCGGCAATTGCAAATCCCGGAATACTTGTACTTTATACGCTTGATATGGCTAATGCATGGCGAAGCTTATACGGAGAAGACGGTATCGTATCTAAGGATAGGTACGATAAAGAAATTTCTTTAGATAAAAAGTATCAAACAGACGGTGCTAGTATGCTTGCTTCGATCGTGTCTCGTCAAAAAGCAATAGTTGTGTTTAGTCAGAAGTCCAAAGCCGTTATAGATGCTTTGCTTGCTAAGATGAAAATTAAAGTTCCTGTCTATGTTGCGTCTTATCCTGTGAGCTCACTTGTGTATAAGGAGCTTGTCCCCGCTAAGAAAAATCTTATCGGCACGCTTGATTTACAGCCAGATAGTCATGCTCTCGCTATGTTTAATGAGCTAGATAACCCTTCTTTTGAAAAATTATATATTGCTGACGACACTCAACTGTATGACAAGGCGAGGATAGTTAATTTACCGAGTATCAAAGTGCTCAATGATCGATATTTTGAAAATAATATTAGTCGTCTAGACCTGATAGTCTCATCTGATGATCGTTCAAATATTGCATCACTTGAAGCTCTAAAGTACGGAGTAGGATCTATTCATATTACGTCACCAGAACTTGACACTTTTGATTTACCAGAATCTCAGTCGATCGTTACTAGCTTCGGGGAGTTTACTAAAGTTGTTGATAGATTTGGCCTTGATTATGATAAATCTAAGACTTTCGAGAATGCCCAGGCGAGTATTCGCAACGAATATTCATTTCGTTCATTTGTAGAGCAAATCAGCTTAATTATTAACGAAATAGAAGAGAACTAAATATATGAAAAAAATATTTATTGACGTAACGCAACTTATGCAGTGGCAAGGTAGGCTTACCGGTGTCCCTCGTGTGCAACATGAATTAATCTCTAGGTTTGCTAAAGATAAAGACAGTATTTTTGTAACTTGGCATGGTTATGATTTTTGTGAAATTAAGGCTGAAGACATATTTACAATAAGATCTAATAATACAGGCGAACCAGAAGCCGCAACGGGCTATTTGAGGCTACGGTTTAACCACGCAAAGCATATACTGGGGCGCTCAAGACGCCTTAAGGCTATATATCATAAGATGCGCACGTCAAATCAAACAGTTGGAGTGGGCGACTTTAATAAGATAGTAATACCTTCCTCTGAAGACGCTTTTTTTATTGCTGAAGGTATTTGGTCAGATGAAAATTATATACAGAAAATCGTCGATTTTAGTAAAAATGGTACAAAAATTATTCAGATTAGTTACGATATGCTTCCAATCGTAACACCTCAGTATTCTGGTCATTCAACGGATTGGCTCAGTAATTATGCTCGAAATGTGTACCCTATCTGTTCACTTGTTTTATCTATTTCGCAGCACACAAAAATGGACATTGAGAATTGGTTGAAGTCTCAGCATTTAGCGATACCTAAAATAGAGGTCTTTAGATTGGGGGATGACTTTAAACTAAATACCCCCGTAAAAACAAATAACAGTAAAATATCTTCTGCCGAGTTTGTATTGTGTGTGGGTACGATCGAAGCGCGTAAAAACCATACGCTTCTTTATTACACATACAAGCAAGCAGCTTTAAAGGGAATTGAATTACCGCATTTGGTAGTTGTCGGAAGGAAAGGCTGGAGAGCGGAGAACGTATTTGATCTTATATCAACCGATCCTGATGTGAAGGGTAATATAACCATACTCGAAAACGCTAGCGATGAAGAGCTATCATGGCTATATTCAAACTGTCGATTCACTATTTACCCAAGCTTCTACGAGGGCTGGGGGCTTCCTATCGCTGAAAGTATGTACTACGGGGTTCCTTGCATTGCAAGCAATACAAGTAGTATGCCGGAGGTGGCCGGAAGTCTCGTGTCGTATTTTGACCCAACATCACCAGAAATGCTTTTGAAAGAAATAGTGACCTTACAAGATGATACAAATCTAAAAGCCGCAACATTAAAAGCTAAGCAATATAAAATGACTAGCTGGACCGATTCATACGATCAGGTTAAAAAGTATATAATGGGAGTATTATGACAAAACCAATGAGAATTCTTCACTACACCACCCACAATGAAGATTGCGGTATTGGTAAGTACCAAGAGCAATACTTAAATGCGTTAGCGCCTATAGACGAGGTTTATAATGAAATATTTCCTCATTCTCCTAACAAGGTAAAAGTGATGCCCAGACATGAACTTTCCCTTGTTATCGCTGAATTACACGAAGCTGTGAAATCATTTGACGCACTTCATATACAGTTTGAGCTTTCTTTCTTTAAACAAGACGAACTGGATAGAATAATTGATACCGTTAAGTCGTTGCACAAAAAAGTCATCGTAACAGTACATACAGCCCCTGCAGCACAGTACCAGCGTCCACAGCGAGTTGGTGTAGGTCCTCGTAGTTTAGTTCGTTATGCGAAGGCTATTAAGGCTGCACGAGAATTTAGAGCCAGGTATGTTCTACCATTAGCTAAGGCTGATCTTGTTTTAGTTAACAATACAGCAACCAAGCAAAACCTCATCGAGCATGGTGTGAATGCAGATAATATTACTGTAATAACTATTCCCGTTCCTACGATTAGACAGGAGAAAATATCTTCAGAAATTAAAGCAGCGCTATCATACGAAAAGGGTGATGTTATCTTCGCCTCAATTGGGTTCCTGTCGCGCATGAAAGGTGTAGATCAGGCTATCAAAGCACTGACGTACTTACCGTCAAACTATAAGTTGGCCGTAATAGGTGGCATACACCCCGCTGGTGGCCAAGAGGGTTTACTAGACGAACTATGTGACCTAATTACCCATTACGACTTAACAGAACGAGTGTATATTACCGGTTATGTGAATGAAGACGAAAAATTAAATGCTTTGATTAGAGAGTGTGATATTTGTGTATATCCATACGATACAACATATTATTCGTACGTTTCGTCTGCTGCACTCAATAATGCCTTTGCGAATTATAGGCCTGCGGTTGTGTATCCCACTAAGTCATTCTTAGAAATCAATCAGAACAGTATTACGGTAGACATAACAAAGTCAGCCAATTACTACGAATTAGCTCGTTCTGTTAAAGAGATTGATATTCATGATTTTACAGCAAAATCAACTCAATATGCTAGAACCTATTCATATGAAGATGAAGCCGTAAAGCTTGTATCTATCTATGGACAATTAATTCTCACCTAACCTTAAATGACCAATGTAGACCTATGTCTGTAAGCCACGCGCTTCCTTCTATCACAGGTCGGAAATATTCGTTGTAGTCGTTTACGGTTGAAGGTGTTTTAATTTTAAATTCAAACGTACCTATTTGACCAGGCGCTACGGAAGCTTCTTTCAATAGAGCGGCCCTGTTGATGTTTGGCCAACTGTTGTCAAAGAATACGCTCGCGCGGTCTACTGGATTGCTAGTCCCAAGGGTGAATGTTGAATTTTTCCATATTTCTCCACCGGTATTTTTTAGCTTTAATACAAGATAGTAGTCCGTGTTACGGCTTACTGCAAGGCTGGTATCAATAGCAGTTTTAAAATTACTATCAGAATATGTACCCTGACCAACGTAATCCCATGAAGTTGAAGGACTGTTAAATTTAAACTGCTGATACATTCCGACATCATTCATCCACACTAGACCCTCAACTACAGGCCTAAAAGATTCGTTGATGACTGATCCATTTGGTTTGTATGGTGCATTAACCCAAAATTCAAACGTACCAATTTCTCCTGGAGCGATGGTTGATTCCTTTAATGTTGCTGGTCTATCTTGAGCTACCCATGAACTATCATAAAATTCACTGGCACGATCAACAGGGCTGTTCGTGCCGAGTCTCGTTGGATTTGTACCTGAGTTTTTCCAAATTGTATTTCCAGTATTTCTGGCTTTGATAGATATGAACGCCCTGCTTTTATTTGCAGTTGCATCAGTATTATATAACTGACTTTTTGTGGAATTTGTGTATACGTATTGTGAAACAACACTCCACTGTGAAGTTGGCGTAGAAACACTTAATGGCCAATACATACCAACATCGTTCATCCAGGTTGAGCCTTCTGCTACAGGCCTAAAGTACTCGTTGTAAAGTCCAACGTTTGAGGGTGTTGTGAGTGAAAACTCAAACGTTCCCATTTGACCGGGTTGTACAGAATTCTCTTTTAATAACGCCGCTCTATTTGTGTTAATCCAACTAGAGTTAAAGAATGCGCTAGAACGGTCAATTGGACTACTTGTCGCCAGGAGTACTGGGTTGATGCCATAATTACTCCACACTGTATTTCCACTGTTTTTTGCAAAGACGGACGCATAGTAAGTAGTGCTAGGAGAAAGAGCGTTGATATTGACAGGTTTTGTTCGTGCACTATCGGAATATATTTCTTGATATATTGCCTGCCACTTAGCAGTTGGCGGTAGGGCGTTTAACTGCCAGTTGAAACCGAAATCATTAAGCCAAGTCCTGCCCTCTGCGACAAGGCTAAAGTATTCGCTGAAGTTCCCGGTGCGTGGAATTTTTGCCTTGAATTGGAATGTTCCTGTTTGACCCGGACCTACGCTTGCTTCATTCAACTTAGCTGGACGGTTGCAGCTAATCCACGTGCTGTTACATAACTCGCTTGTGCGGTTGTAGGGAGCTGTAGTGCCTAGAAGAATAGGATTTGCATCATCACTTTTCCATGTTCTATTTCCGTTATTTATAACTTGTATTTTAAAATAATAGTCTTTGTCTGGAGCAAGTGCGCCTGTGTCAGCAGTAATTGTCATGGCCGGGTCGCTGTATAGCTCTTGACTGCTAACCTGCCATGCATAATCGGGTCCTGTCGTTCCACCAAACCAATCACTAAATATACGCCAGAAGTTGCGATTTCCATAAGCGCTACAACCGTCACCCGTGCCGTACAGGTTATTTAAAGCAGCTTGATTTGGTTGATAGGGTGTGTAGTTGTATAGACCTGCGGTTGCTTGATTTTCTATAAATACGTTAGAAGAACCGCATGACGGATTGTTGGCTTGATAAGAAATTGCATTGTATTGTTGGCTTTTGTATCGATAGCTTGCAGCATTGGTTTTGTATAGTTTGAATTGCCGTGCTGCGTTTGTCATTTGATTGTAAAAACCCTCGTATACAGGATCACAGGGCGCTGTGTCGGGACAGCCAAACCCCATTGGGTTTCTGTACTGTGCCGGGAGAGGCCAGTTGTCATTAAGCAGGTTTCGAGATTCTTTCTGTAACAATACCAGCAACACTCGTGGACTTACATTATATGTGTCGGCAGCATTTTTTATAATTGCCGCCGCACTAATTGCGCCTGCGGGGATAACGTTAGTCGATAAGTTGTTAATATTTTGGTCACCCCGAGGAACTTGATAGTAGTCTTTAAGGCATACATAAGCAGGGGCTGCCCAGCCCTGGCTGGCCGCGTATTGTGCATTTGTCATTGAAGAGTTGTATTTTTGTGTTCCATTGGTATCGCAGTTAGTGACTTTCTGGTTTAAGAAAGTTTGAATTTCTTGAAGGGACATGTCCTTATTGTCGTAGAATAGATTATCATCAATAATTCTGCCCGGGTTCCAGTTCGCTGCAGAAGCAGTTGCGTTTAATTGCGGTGTGAGTGTATTGGATTTTATTGTTACCAAACAGACAAAACCAATTAGTAACGCTACGATAGCGCCACTAATGAAAAAACGAGGTAGTTTTTTTGTCTTAACGGCAAGGTTTATCATTTTATGGTGATTGCCTTTGTTGCTAAAGCCTGAGTGTCGTTAATGTAATAGCGTAACGTAGCCGTCCATTCGCCAAGGTAAGAAAACTCCTGTTCGGATATTTCTATGGGTCCGCAGATTTGGGTAGAATTGCTACTCGTGGCATTAACTGTCCGCGTAACTGGCTTATCGTTGGGGTTAGTAAGTGATAGAGAACACTTGCCCCCTTGGATTGATGAAGCTACTGTAGCTTTAAAAGTTATAAGCCCGTTTGATTGAGCTAGTTCATCAATCGTAACTACAACAGAGTTATTTAGAGGTATTTGATCTGTTGTCTTGGTTGGAGTGTCTTCAGATGACGGGTTGCCATCTTTTGTAGCATTTTCTTGCGAGTTATTATTTTGAGTATCAGAAGTCGGGACAGTGCTATTGTTGAATGGCCATATGTTTGCTGCGTAGGCAAACCCAGTAAACGCTACGAGTACGGCAACAAGTACGAGTACGAAAACGATAATTTTTTTAGCAACAGTTGATTTTCTTTGTATTTTTTTCATGTTATATAATAATTATACCCAATAAACGCTAATGCTTCAAGTTACCGTTTTAGTTAGAACTAATCTTACTATTGATTTTTTTACAAACCAATATTAGATGTGTCAAACTTAGTTCTTATATCGTAATTATATATGTATATTCGTGTTTTCTTGCCAAGCGCATAGATACTCGGTGTATTTAATATAGACTCAGGTTGACCAAAAATTTTAACAAGGTCCGATTCACTACAGAATTTTTGCTGCGTAGGTGCATATTGTTGATCCTCGTATATATAAGCAGATTTATTATATTCCTTATCAAAAATCCAACTACTATTATTTGTCCAACTATTAGGCAAGTAGCAGTCATCTACCCCTACAACAGTAAGCTCATCGTTGGGACTATAGAATTTTAACGCATAGTATCCAAAAGGAGCAGCAAGTAGTTTTACGCCATTCTTCTCAAGTGCTTCAGCCGTATCTTTCGCTGCTTGAGTTTGCGCTAACGAGAACTCTTTCGCGCCTTTGTAGGCTGGATGTACTCTAGGGTAGCTTAGTGGTATAGAAATGAGCATTATTAGACAAACTGCAGCAATGACCCACGATCGTTTTTTGTCTGTCTTAGCGATTAGCCAAACAACCCAGCTGAAATATGTGATGCCGATAAAAACAATTAATGTAAGATATCGGTCGTTTCCGTCATTTGTACTACCGCTTAGTATATATACGCTATATGCTAGTACTAACCAGGCGGTGAGAGCAATGTGTACAAAATACTCTGTTGATTTTTTCGCTGTCGCATATACTTTTGACATAATAAATATACCTGCAGCTGAAACTATTGGAATAAAGAAAAGTATAAAAATGGAAGCATTCCTAAGCCTGAGTTGCTGACCAAATATAAGGCCACCGAATAAATCTAGACTTTTTTTAGCGGTTAGCCATAGCGCAGATTGAAGCGCCTCGAAACTGACAATGGTATTCATCTGTACGTAACCTGTGACGATGGATATCAAACCGGTTCGATCAAGTAGTTTTGGAAGAACTAAACCGATAAATGTACCAACAAGCACGGTAGCTAAAGTGTAGAAAGTTCTCCTTTTTTTATCTTGATTCAAAGAGAAGATTACAATAGCGATAACGCTAGCAGGTACCAAGGTGTAAAGGAAGTACTTGTCATTCAGGATAAGCACTGCGAGCAGAGCGGCTATAAGTATTAGCTTTGTGGCGTTTAATTTAATTCTGTTTAGCAACAGACCTGCGAGTAGCATAATAAATAATAATCCAAGAGGATATTCAATATGTCTTAAGGTGGTCATGGTGATGTTTATAGCAAAACTTGTTGATGCAAAAAGTACAGCTGCGAATGTGAACGTAGCAATAGTGCGAACTTTTGATCCAAATATTTTTCCGATCAGGTAAAGCCACAAGACTAGAGAGCCGAATATGAAAGCTACGTTTAAGGCAATGTAGGTTGCTAGTGAGTAACCAAAGTTTCCTTGAATCCAAAGAGGCAACAGTTTTATTATATTTGTGTGATCTGTTGAAATCATCGGAGCACCATTTAAGACATCCCTAAATATAAATGTAGAGATAAATTGATCAGACACTACTTGTTGAGCAATGCTTGCCTGAACGCCGATATATACGCTCACTGCCGCTAATAGCAGCCATCCAATCACTTGTAGTGTAGTGCCTTGTCCTATAGCACTCAGGATAAGAGTGATTTTATCCCAAATACTAATTACAAATTTTTCAAACGGTAAACTTTTCTCGTCGAACGTTTTTGCTGTTTGTCGTTTTTTCATGAATTGGGATTACTGCCTAATTTTAAGTAAGTTATTATTGAATTGTAACACGCCAAAGGGTGCGCAGAGTAAATATTTAACGTGTCTATCTAGTGCGTCTATGGCATAATAGCTATATGAAATCCAATCTTATAAGTATAGTTGTGCCTAGTCATAATGAAGAGGGCAACGTTGAAAAACTTTTCAAAGAGGTTAAAAAGGTTCTCGTAGGCTATGAGTTTGAAATTGTCTTTGTAAACGATGGAAGTACAGACGATACCTTAACGGTTTTGAAGCGTTTAAGTAATAGTTTCAAAGAGGTGAGGTACCTTAGCTTTTCTCGTAACTTTGGCCACCAAGCTGCATTAAGGGCTGGTTTGGGAGTTGCAAAAGGTCAAGCTGTTATTAGCATGGATGCCGACTTGCAACACCCGCCTTCTCTGTTACCTACGCTGCTTGCCAAATGGCAAGAAGGTTTTCAGGTGGTTTACACTATTCGAAAGGATACAGAAGAGACGGGATTTTTTAAAAGAGCTTCCTCTTCAATATTTTATAAACTATTAAACTTTTTATCAGGACTTCATATGTCCGAAGGCGCAGCGGATTTTCGATTGTTAGATCGTAAAATTGTTGATTTAGTTAATAGTCAACATGAGTCTGACATCTTTTTGAGAGGATATATTAGCTGGCTTGGTTTTAATCAAATAGGAATTGACTATACTCCAGCCAAAAGGTTTAGTGGAAAGAGCAAATATAGCTTTAAAAAACTCATTGCTTTAGCGAGTACTGGTGTTACGCAGTTTAGTATTAAACCGCTGAGGCTCGCACATATAATGGCTGTTGCTGCATTCGTAGTATCACTTGCGTATGTTTTGTATGCATTAGTTGTCTCGGTAAGTGGTCACATTGTTCCAGGGTGGCTATCGTTAATTGTGCTATTCGTATTTATGCAAGGCGTTCAATTCTTGTTGTTAGGTTTAATTGGAGAATATCTAGGGCGAACCTTCATGCAAACAAAGAATCGACCTGAATTTATTGTTGCAGCTACGAGTGAATCCGAAGATGAGTAAAATAACGCTAATTGTTGTAAAAACTTTAGCTGATAAGAAAGTAAAATACCTTTTTGTTGGAGGTAGCGCTTTTCTTATTGAGTATGGCTTATTCCTAATTCTCAACAGTACCCTAAATTTATTGATTCTCGCCAATGTAATTAGCTTTATAGTCGCTTTGGTATATAGCTTCATTCTTCATCAAAAATGGACATTTGCCGGTGATCATAAACATGATTTTAAAAAACAAGCAGTTTCTTATCTACTGCTCGCTTGTGTGAACGTAGTGTTAACCTCGTTTATTATCACATTCTTAGTCGATTCACTGGGAGTTCTACCATTCGTAGCGAAAATAATTTGTATGCTATTAGTGGTAGCTTGGAACTTTTTGATTCTAAATAGAATTATTTTTAAAGTAGCAGCGGTAAATTGATCATATGGAAAAAATCCTTGTCATAGGCGCATCTGGGTTCTTGGGGCGGAGCGTGAGTCGCTACATGTCTGAACAATCTAATTTCGAAGTTCATCAGACATTTCGCAAGACAAACAGGGAAAATGCCTTTGATCACTATATGGACCTCGAAGATAAGGCTAGTATTGCCGAGGTGTTAAATAAAGTACAGCCAAGTATTGTGATTAATTGCTCTGGCGTCATTGGCCAAATCGACGATATTGATATAAATGCTCGACTCACATCTAATCTTCTGGAGAGCTTAGCCGACGTAAGTTTTTTAGTAAAACGTATTATCATATCCGGGTCGGCAGCAGAATACGGCTATGTTTTGCCGGGTGAGGTGCCGGTAGATGAAACTGTTTCACTTCGAGCAACTCAAGGTTATGGTTTAAGTAAAGCGAGAGAAGAGAGCCTGGCGCTTGAACTGAAAGAGACGTATAACCTTCCTGTTGTAGTTGCTCGAATCTTTAATCCAATAGGCTCAGGTATGGGTGAAAAGTTCCTTGTTTCAAGTATATTGCGCCAGGTAGCCGAAATTAAGGCTAAGAAAAAAAACGACATTGAGGTTTCGAGACTTGATTCATGTAGGGACTATATAGCTGTTGAGGATGTAGCGGGAGCATTTAAGGCAATTATAAAAGGAGAGCCTGGCTATAGTGTATATAACATAGGATCTGGCGTGGCTACCTCAAACCAAAAGCTTATTGAACTAATGACGCAGAACGCTGGACTGAAGTATACCTATAAGCTTACCCAGACATCTGATATAGTAGAGCCATTAGTGGCATCTCAAGCGCGTATCGAACGAATGAAGAGTGATTTCGGTTGGGTACCTACTGTATCTATAGATGAGGCCGTAAGTAGGATTACAAGAAAAGAAGATGACAAACAATAGAATTAATATAATTATAGTTGGTGCAGGTGATGCGGGCCGCTTATTGGCCGGTGATATTAAAGATGATCACGAATCTGGGTTAAATGTAGTTGGTTTTGTCGATGACGATCAAAACAAATGGCATCTCGACATAGAGGGTTTACCTGTTTTAGGTCCACTTTCTGACCTGCCTGTAATGGTTAAACAACATGGTATTGATGAGCTTTATATTGCAATTCCTTCTCAACGCGGAACTACCATACGATCAATTGTTGAATTAACAATGGGCTTAAAATTAGTCTATAAAATTTTACCTCGTCTTTCTGAGGTATTACTCCAAGACAAGAGTTTGACCTATTTACGCTATATACGCAGGGTTCAACCTGAAGATTTGTTAGGTGGAGAAATATTAAAGACCGACCAGTTGACGATTGGTAAATATGCTGAAAATCAAACGATACTTGTTACTGGCGCAGCTGGTTCTATCGGTTCTGAACTGAGTCGACAGATTGTTGCCTACGGTGCAAAGCGAGTCGTTCTTTATGATTGGTGGGAAAACGGTATATTTGAACTTCGAAATCAAATAATTGAAAATAACCCCGAGGCTGACGTACTTTATGTTATTGGTGATATTAAAGATGTCACAAAAATTAATCAAGTTATCGAACAGTATAAGCCTTCAACTATCTTTCATGCAGCGGCCTATAAACATGTGCCCCTGATGGAGGAGCATGGGTCTGAAGCTGTAAGAAATAATATTATTGGCACAAAAACCGTTGCGGAAGCTGCAATAAAATACGGCGTTAATAAGTTTGTACTCGTTTCAACCGACAAGGCCGTAAATCCTACGAATATAATGGGTGCAACAAAACGAGCAGCCGAGCAGGTAATTCATCTACTAGCTCAATCTCAGTCAGCGACTACATTTTGTGTTGTTAGGTTTGGGAATGTAATTAACAGTAACGGAAGCGCTATTCCTTATTTTGAACGACAAATTGAAACGGGTGGGCCGGTAACAGTAACCCACAAAGATGTTACCCGTTTCTTTATGACGATTCCAGAAGCGGTACATCTCATATTGCAAACTTGGACGATGGGCGAAAACAACGACCTGTTTGTTTTAGACATGGGAGAGAGTATAAAAATTATTGACCTCGCTCGTGCACTTATAACACTCCATGGTTATATTCCTGAAGAGGAGATAAAGATAAGTATCATTGGTTTACGGCCGGGTGAAAAATTATACGAGGAAGTATTAGTAAAGGAAGAGGAGACGCTCTCTACTTCAATCGAGAAAGTGTTCCGCACTAAGAATTATATGAATTTTGACCAAGCTCTTTTTCTTGATAATCTAGAAAAACTAATAGTTTCAATAGATAACAATAGACTTGATAACGATGTCGTACGCAATGCTCTTCGGGAAATTGTTACTACATATACCCCTGCTAAACATTAAACACAGACACTCTCGGTAGTGGGTGACAAGATGGTATAATAGATCACATGATTACTGTAATAATTGCCGGAGGGTCTGGTACAAGACTTTGGCCCCTCTCAACAAGTGACTATCCGAAACACCTACTTAAATTAACGGGCGAACGAACCTTGCTTCAATCTGCTTACGACCGTGCCAAAGAAGTCGGCGACACTGTGTATGTCGTAACCGAGGCGGGGCACGCACAGCACGTCAAAGACCAGCTTAGCCGTCTCCCTGAAGAAAACTTCCTAATCGAACCGGGTCGGCGAGGGACGGGCAACTGTATTGTCTTTGCTCTTGATGTTATTAGCCGCCGCCACGACCACGACGAACCGATCGCGTTTGTTCACTCAGACCACAATATTCGCGACGTCGAGGGTTACGCACGTTCACTGAATGTCGCCGCCGGCGCTTCGTCAAAAAGCAAGAAGGTAACACTTATCGGTATTGAGCCAACATTTCCTTCAATTGGGTTTGGGTATATCGAACGCGACGCAGAGGTTGATGATACCGACGCTTTTGCAATCCAATCCTTTAAAGAGAAACCGGATTTTGAAACAGCTAAGGGCTATGTACACGCTGGTAATTACCTCTGGAATTGTGGCTACTTTGTCGGTTCTGTAAATACGTTCTTATCAGAAATTCAAAGAGTGGCACCAGCACTTCAGACGAGCTACGACGCTCTATCTAGCGTTGCGGAGCCGCTTGGTGATGACTATAACAATACATATCTTTCATTCCCTGATTTAGTCATCGACTACGAACTTGCTGAAAAGTCAGACAACCTAGCTGTTGTTCCAGCTAACTTTGACTGGATGGACATCGGTTCGTTTAAGGATCTACATGAAGCGAATGAATCTGACGAAGCCGGCAATTTTTTCAAAGGGAAAGCTATCTATGATGATGAACTTGAAAATGTATATATTCAAAACGAAGAAGAGAAGCCTGTCGTTGTGATAGGGCTCGATAACATCGTGGTTATTAATAGTCCAAATGGAATTCTTGTCGCACGGAAAGACCTAAGCCAAAAGGTGAAGGATGCCGTCGCTAAGATTAAAGAAGATCAGGCTAAGTAATGAAAAGAGTTTTAGCATTTGATTTAGACGACACGCTAGCTGTCACGAAATCGCCAATGAGTGACCAGATGTCGAAAGTGTTGAGTGAAATTCTTGAACATTTCGAAGTTTGTATTATTTCAGGAGGTCGATTTGAGCAATTTAAAACACAAGTAATCGACCGATTGCATGTTAGTTCGCATCAATTAAACCGCCTACACCTAATGCCTACTTGCGGAACACGCTACTACCGGTACAGTGAGCTCGATCAAGACTGGAAGATGCAATACGCCGAAGATTTAACCGAAGAGCAAAAACAGAAAATTCAAGATGTTCTTGAAGCCTCTGCAAAAGAACTTGGTTTGTGGGAAGCTACTCCTGCCGGAGACATTATTGAAGACCGTGGAAGCCAAATTACTTTTTCTGCTTTAGGTCAAAAAGCCACACCGGAAGATAAATATGCGTGGGACCCCAAGGGTGACAAGAAGCTCGCACTTCGCGACTTAGCCGCTGCATCGCTCCCCGGGCTTGAAGTGCGTGCAGGTGGCTCTACGTCTATCGATGTAACCCGAGAGGGTATCGATAAAGCCTATGGAATCCAGAAACTTATAGATGCAATTGATGTTAATAAAGAAGATATCCTTTTCTTTGGTGATCGCCTGCAAGAAGGCGGCAATGATTATCCTGTAAAAACTATGGGAGTTGACAGCCTTGAGGTGTCTGAGTGGGAAGATACTGCGGCGCGTCTAGAGACTATTTTAGCTCTAATTAAATAACATCATCCAAATGAAATGCCCTCCTAGAAGGGCATTTCTGCATCCTTTCCAAGAGGGCTCGTTGGTAGCGGTTCTGCTGGTCAGCGAACTCGCGGTGTTAGTTGTGCTTTTGTCTCGTGAGGGCTGGGGTGGAGCAGGAGGACGTCGCCGTCGGTTGACTCGATGCTCATTGAGAGCAGGACCGACGTTGCTCGGGGCGCGGTGTCGCTCCACTCGCCGACGTCGATGTTCTTGAGGCTTCCGGTCTTCCACGAGGTGTCCTTGAGTGAGACTGCGATCAAATCACCCTGGATGGCAAGGCTTACGGCTGTTCCTCTCGTGAGAACCGTTCCGTTCTCGATGATAACCTCACCTCCGACATAGCGGCTGAGAAGCTCCTGGTTTACTTCCTGTACGAGCTGCATGAATCTCTCCTTTGGCTGGGATAGAACAACTTAGAGATAAGATTAGCATGGATATTAAATTTTTGACACTTTTTTCTCATTGTTACTTAATTTACCGTGTGGTAAAGTTGTCGTATCTAAACTAGCTGGAGAAATTGATGCGAATTCAAACTGACGTAGCGATTATTGGTGCAGGATATTACGGATGCTATGCGACATACAAGCTCGCGCAGCAGTATCCACATTTGAAGTTCACGCTTGTTGAAAGCGAATCAGAAGTATGTACACGGGCGTCTTCTACGAATCAAGGCCAGTTCCACAGAGGTTATATGTATACTGCAAAACCCAAGCTCGCGCTGGAGTGTAGTGAATATGCTAAAGAATTTGAAAAAGAATTCGGCCAGGCTATAGATACATCTGTGAAATCTTATTATGGCTTACATGAAGATTCTATAATTAGTCCAGAACAGTTTGAGGCCACCTGTGCCCTTGCGTCCTTGCCTCTTGAGTTACAGACTGGTCCAAAAGGCTTATTTGGCCCAGAAGTTGCTGCTATCTATGCAACCGAGGAAAAAAGTATTAACACTTCAGAAATGCGAAAAATTATGCGTATACGGCTGTTCTTGGCAAACGTGAACACAATCTACTCAACCTACGTTAAGCGCGTTAAAAAGAACGAAAAGAGTCTAGAACTTATATGCAACGGAGGAACCGTTATAGAAGCAAAGCAAGTTATTAATGCCACCTTTGCTGGTATTAATAAATTACATGAAAATTCAGGTATTGCGCTAATACCTACGCGAAACGATGTTTTCTTGCACTTTATGATTAAGCTGCCAAGCAGATACAAAAATATAGCAGCGACGGTTGCTGTGGGCAATTATTGTTCTTTGATACCGTCTCAGTACAGAGGTAGCCACCTTCTCGCTGTTGCGGGCGTTCGCTCAATCGCAACGTCAATTGATGCTGCGCCAAATGAGATTGTACGAAATGATTTAGCTCGTGAGTTGTTCGAGCAGTGTCAAGAAACATGTTCGACCTGGATGCCTGTGTTAAAAGAGGCTGAATTGGTCGGCTTTACTGTGGGCACTAGAACGGAGTATAGGGACCCGTTAACGAATATATCTATGAGCGAGGTTAAAGTTATTAATAACCACGACGATATTGACGGCTATTCGGTCTTGCTTGGCGGAAAAATATCTTGCCTCTCTGAATGCGTAGAGCCGCTTTCTCGCCAGATCAATGCTCAGTTCGCACTACCTAGTAGTCTTGTTAAACACCCTACACTCAACTAGATATCAGCTCCTTCCCCCTCCAACAACTTGTTGTAATTTAAGCTCCCTTTTAAACATTGACTCTCGGTTAAACCGGAGTATATTAGTTTTTTATGGAGCAAAAAGATATGTCAAACGAATCACTACGAGAAAAAGAATTTGAAGCAATTGAAATGATGCCGGAAGGCTTTGGTTTTGGGGATCCTGAGGCCTCAATTAGCTATGAAAAACAAAAAAGTAAAGAGTTATTTGAAGCATTGGATGCGCGAACTCGAGAAATTATATTAAGTGGCGATGCGCTGGTAGATATTACTGCGCTTGATGATGGTTGTGTTGATGGTCGACCGACCGTTGGTATTGTTGTCCAGACAGAAGATGGGCAAGAGGTATTACCAATTCATGTGCCAAATAAGGAACGGCCTAAGCTTGCTGGTGGTGGATATACTACCAGCCACACTATGAGGCTTGGAGTTGGAATTAAGGGTTCTGATGCCGATAGCGACTTGAAAGAGACGGGACTTGTGCTCGCCGACCACAACATTGTGTGTGGTGCGCATATCGCATCTTCACACAGTCACACTGCAGACGATGTAACCACTGGTTGTGCGGCAAACGACAAGGTGAAGGTCGCACTTAATAACGCCGCTGACGCAGATAAGTTTAAATCTAAAATAATAGACACAACCGATAGATTACTACGAGCTGCCGGTGTTGAACCGCAAGATGGTAGCTTGGACCTAATTGCAAACAACTGGGCTAAAGCGACTGCCGACGAGAGTTATTTCGAAAATAGCTCAGGCAAGTCTCGTCAGGACGTGATATTTGCCACTCAAGAAGCAGTTAACGACGCATCGGGTAAAGAAGACAAAGTTGCTGTCACTAAGGAACTTGAGGGTGAGCACAATGAATGGTATTTCGTTCTTAACTTAATTTCAGGCAAAACGTTTAGCCAGGCGAAATTACTCGAGCTTTTAAAGGCAGACTTTCCAGATGTTGCACCGAAGGACCTTCCGCAGGTATTCGTTGCTGATGCACCGCGTATTGTCGAATTAGCTAACGGTGCGGTTGGTGAAGAGGATGTTTCATTGGCTATTGCGGCAGGTGTTATGTACCAAGTTGCGGTTAAGTCGGTTATTACCGACGGATCACTGCCGGTATTCGTCTATAAGTAAGCTACTTATCGAGTACTATCGCTCACGATTTTTTGAATCTTCGTAGCAAATAACCCCTTATCGAATCGCTTAGCTTTTCGATGCAAAGTAGCAGGCAAGAAATCTATCTTGTCTGCTTTCTTTATTGCCGAGATTAGGCTGTCGACGGTTTGGTCTTTGAATAGTACGCCGGTTTCACCATCTTGAACGATATCTAAAGCTCCACCTTTGGCGTAGGCGATAACGGGTGTGCCAGCCGCTAGGGCTTCAGCCGCTGAAATGCCAAAGTCTTCTTCATTAGGAAATAGAAAGGCTTTAGCGGATTGGGCGCGCTTTACTAACTCTTCATCGCTAATGCGGCCAGTGAAGGTAATGGTTGGACCGGCAAGCTTCTTGAGACGCTCTGTGTCAGGACCGCTTCCTATAATGGTTAGTTGGGCACCTAATTGGTTGCAAGCTTCAATAGCTAGGTCAAAACGCTTGTAGGGCACATGCCTGCCCCATAGTACATAGCCACTTCGATCGCCTTTGGGCGTAGGAGTGAATCGGTCAACGTCAACTGGCGGGTGAATGACAGTGCTAGCTTTGCCGTAATACTGTTTAATTCGTTCTTGAGTGACGGTTGAGTTGGCGATGAACACGTCAATGCCTTCGATAGATTCGAGGTCTAATTTTCGTTGTTGTTTTACAAGCAGGGGAATAAAGGGGCGAATGAAGGGAGTTAGTTTGCCGAATTTAAATTCTTTTCGGAACTCTTCGTAGTGGCTCCAGTAATAGCGAATTGGGGTGTGAATATAGGCGATGTGGATTTGCCCTGGGCGGGTTTTGTGGACCGCCTTAGCCTCGGCGCTTGAGGTGCTAATAATAATATCGAATTCCGAGAGGTCGAGCCGACGGAAGGCTTTGGCGCGCAAGGTAGGCCAAAGGACATGCTTGTATCTTAGCGATTTCGGTAGGGTAGTCTGTAGATCAGTAGTGCGAACATCAATATGTTTGAAGGCTGGCATGTTTTTGGCATCATATACAGAGGTATAAATAGGCGCCTTGGGGAATAGTTTGTGAATTTCTAGTAGCAACGGTTCGGCGCCGCCCATGTTTGTTAGCCAATCAGTAACAAGGGCAATTTTTGGTGGTCTCGTTTTATCTAGCATAGGATAGCTATTATTATATCAGCATTGGGCTAGCTAAGGGTTTATGACGGTGCCATTGTCAAACTTGTTGTTCGTCCAAGTGTTTCCATTGCTAGCCTGCCAGTAAGCAACTGGCCCATAGGCTCCAGAATTTGGGTAGTACTGGCGTGAGAAAATATTATTCTCGAATATAATACCGTTACCCACACCTCCGCCTAGGCCGCCGTACACCGTATAGCCACCACCAGCGAGCCAGTTGTCACGAACAATTAGACTCGACGGTGCGTCTGAGGTTCCGATTGTTAGGGCACTGGTCTGTCCAATAGCGTTCAGGACGGTATTATGAATAATCGAAGTATTTGTTCGGCCATCGGAATTAACGCCGTCATTGTGTGCGCCTTCGAACGCACCTAGGTCGTGAATATATGAATCGGTGAGTGATGAGTTGCTCCCCATAGTAACACCGTCAGGGCCGCCGCTGACATCGACGCGGGTGACATGAAACGAGCCGCTATTGAGCGCGGCTAAAGGTGCCTGAGTATTTTCACCGCCAATGAACGTACTGTCTTCAACCGTTGCGTTAGAGCCATATACGAGCAAGCCCCAATAATCACCTGTAGTTAACCGGATGTTTCGTATCGTGACATTATCTGCATCAATTGTCAGTCGACCTGAAAATTCAAGGTTCTCAATGACTGCACCATCCTGGGTGATGGTCGTAGTACTGGCGTCGGTGCGGGCTATACCCGGTAGTACCCCTGTGCAATTTTCGTCAGGATAGGCGGGCACTGGCGGGCAAGTCTGGGCGCCGCTGGTTGTGGCAGCTCCGAATTTTACGGCTTTTGTACTAGACGCGCTTGTGTCGTTGACTGTTGATGCCGAGCTAGAAACTGTTCCATTCTCGGCTTCTAGGTTAGAAGGGACGGCATTAAGAAAGGATACGATGACAAATATAAAGGTTACAACGAGGACAGCCATTAATGACCACCGCAGGCCTGGCGACTCAATAAAATGGCGCAGCGCTAAGGCTTTCTGTGCCTTTGTATAACTTTCCTGTCGATTAAAATCGTTTCCAGTCATGAATAAGTTAAATTATGCTGAGGATGAGTTTAAAAGTCAAGCCTATTGAGATTGTATTTTATTTAGCCCCTCGGCCTCGAACTACTATCCAGAAAGTCTTAAACAGAATTTTAATATCTAACCAGAAGGTCCAGTTTTGGGCGTAGAAAAGTTCGAGTTCGATTCGTTCTTCAAAACTTAATTCACTGCGTCCGGAGACTTGCCACAAACCAGTCATGCCGGATTTTACACTGTGCAGTAGGGCGGTTCGGCCTGGAGCCATCTTAACCTCTTGTGGCAGAATTGGGCGTGGCCCAACCAGACTAATGTTGCCCATTAACACGTTATAAATTTGGGGAAGTTCATCAATTGATGTTGTTCGTAACCAGGCACCAAAGCGGGTGATACGCGGGTCGTTGGCAACTTTGTGGTGCTTTTCGTATTCTTTAGCGAGGTCATCACGGCCCATCTCTCGAAATTCATCAGCGGCATCTTTTGTACCATATTGAGCGCCCATGCTGCGGAATTTAATCATGCCAATTGGTTCAGAGAAGCGGCTTAAACGCTTGCTAATGTAAAAGGCCGGGCCTTTATCGATAAGCTTTTTCAGAATGTAGATTACAAAAATGAACGGTGACAAAATAATAGCTAATAATAAACTAACAATGAAATCGAAGATTCGTTTAACAATTGCACCCCAACCTACGAGTGGTGTTTGGTAGACGGTGATCATAGGGTAGCCAAGGAATACATCAACGGTATTTTTACCGGAGTAGAATTCAGATTCGCCAGGGATGAAGCTGTAATCGATGTGGTGTGTTTGGGCAGCTGAAAGGATTTTTTGGTTGCGATCGGGCGTTTCGTATAAATCGGTTTGAATAATTGCCGATACGCCCAATTCGTGGATTTGTTTCAAGGCTAGTTCAGGGCTTGAGAAATGTAATGCAGTAGATGAATCGGGCAAGAATCGCTTTGGTCCAGCAATCGCCACGACATCGTAGCCGCTGCGTTTGGTATCGGATAAATTGAAAGCGATATCACTGGTTGCACCAGATGAACCGATAAGGAGTACTCTTTTAATACCTTTGCCATACCTAAAGCTAATATTACGAATTTGTCGTAAGACTTCACGTTCAATAACAATCAGGAAGAATGAGGTAGCCAAGGCGTAAGCTGCAACCAATCGGGCTGGAAATAGGTTTTTGTCGCTGACGTATTCGAAGCCAACAATGAGCAGGATGCCAATGAACGAACCGACGGCAATTTTACTCCATTCAAGTAAACGGCGATTGTAGGTGCTTGGTTGGTACAGGCCAATAAGTCCAAAGACGGCAATCCAGGCTGGAACGATAAGCAAAAAAGCAAACATGTAGTCGTAGGCGTAAATGTTGTGTAGTAGTGGGCGAGGGTCGTACTGAACGCGAGCAACATAGGCGATAACGAACGCGATAACAAGCACCAACGCGTCAACAAGCATGAGAATGAGGCTGTAGAGTTTGGAATTCCGACGAGTCATAAGTGGTGCTATTATAGCATTTTCTGGGTTACACTAAGAGTTATGTTGAAGAAAGTCTATATTGGCCTTTTACTTATTATTTTTGGTGGAATCGTATTACACGCGCCGTTGTCTGTTGGCTTTGGCTCGTTATTTCCAGATTACGACCTTCTGATTAAATCCTGGAAAGAGATTTTACTAGGTATCGCAACGTTATTGCTGCCGGTTCTATTAACACTTCATAAACGCTGGAATATCCTTAAAGAGCCATTATTTTTGTGCATCGCAGGCTTTGCGGCATTAAATATCGCCTTAATTCCCGTGTTTTTCACCGGCGCTGATGCGACACTGGCTGGTATTTTAATTAACCTGCGCTATCTACTGTTCTTTGTGTTGGTCTATGTAGGGCTGGCTTTATACCCGCAATACACCCGATTATTTATAAAGGTGTTTGTCGCCGGTGCGCTCGTAGTGCTAGGGTTCGCAATTTTACAGCTCACTATTTTGCCAAATGATTTCTTAAAATACCTAGGGTATGGCGAAACGACCATTATGCCGTATTTGACGGTTGATCAAAATGAGGCCTTTGTTCGTATAAATAGTACGTTGCGAGGCCCGAACCCGCTTGGGGCCTATGCAATGGTTGTGCTGGTACTACTTTTGGCATTCTGGCTGAAAGCAAAGCGCGAAATTACAAAACGCGAACAGGTAGTTTTAGCTATTTTGGGTGTTGGTGGAATTGTGGCTTTATGGGCAAGTTATTCGCGAAGTGCCGCACTTGGCTTGGCCCTTGGGGCGGCATTGGTATTAGCGGCAACTGTCGGCAAAAGAATATCTAAAACACTGTGGATTGTATTAGCGGTTGTTGCGCTGGCTGTGGGCGGAAGTTTAGTTGCATTCAAGGACACTGATTTTGTCTCGAACGTTATTTTGCACGAAGACCCGAGTGAGGGTAACGGTGTGAACTCTAATGATGGCCACGCTGATTCGCTGGTTGATGGTACGAAGCGGGTACTCGCTCAGCCGTTGGGTGGCGGAATTGGCAGCACCGGCTCGGCATCGCTACTTACGGATTCGCCACTCATTATCGAAAACCAGTACTTATTTATTGCCCACGAGACTGGCTGGCTGGGCCTTGGGCTGTTTATCGCAATCTCTTGGTTGCTGCTTTCGAAGCTGTGGCGTGGCCGCAAAGATTGGTTCGTGCTCGGGGTTTTCGCTAGTGGTGCCGCCCTGGCGTTCATCGGCCTTATTCAACCTATCTGGGTTGATGAAACGGTAGCCTTGATATGGTGGGGCTTGGCGGCTATTGCCTTGGTGCGCTCTCGAGGCTCTGATATACTTTTAGCAGATAATGACAACAAAAAATAAACGACTTCGGTATCTTTCTATCTTTGTGCTTATTGCGGGTGTGCTTGCCTGTTCTGCGTTTGGTTATTTAGCATATAAGGAAATGACAAAGGACCCCGCAGTAACGGCACCAATTGCCTCTGGCGCCGGCTCGGAGAACCTTGATGTTGCGAAGGAGGCTTCTGACGAAACGCCCGTTGCCGCAAATGCCGCTAGCACCTACCAGGTAGCTGCCGATGAACCACGCATTCTGACAATTGCTTCATTGAATATTTCGGCACGCATTAAACCGATGGGCGTGAATTCAATCGGTGCCATTGCCGCACCGGTAAACATTTATGATAGCGGTTGGTATACGGGGAGCTCAAAACCAGGCACTATTGGTGCAGCATTTATTGATGGCCATGCCAGCGGGGCGACTCGCAAGGGCCTTTTTGCGTACATCGACACGCTAAAAAATGGTAACGAAGTAAGTATTGAGCGTGGCGACGGGCAGGTATTGAAATATAAAGTGGTCCATACTGAAACGGTATCTAAAGACTCGGTTGATATGAGTAAGGTCTTGCGAACATATGACGGTGCTAGGGAAGGCTTGAACCTGATGACCTGTACTGGAACATGGATTAAAAATGAGCGAACTTATGATAAGCGGGCAATCGTTTACACAGAAAGGGTTTCATAATGACAGAACGTTCAACAAAACGACAAAAAGAATTACTCGATTTTGTAGATATCTTTATTCGCGAGCATGGCTACGGCCCAAGCTACCGTGAAGTTATGACGGCGCTGGGATATAAATCGGTTTCGACAGTGGCCATTCATATTAACGGACTTATTGAAAAGGGTTATCTGCGAAAGCGCGATAACTCTGCCCGCTCCCTTGAGGTTGTTTCGGCTGAATACGGTAACGGAGCTGGTCCAAGTGCTGCAGTGGTCGGGCCAAAGAGTGCTGCCAAAGAAAAATGGTTGGTGGATGCGGTCCGTGAACGGTTTGATGCCTATAAACAAACTTCCAATGCGACGACGCTTGATGAATTATATGTACTTATTGGGTCTTTAAAAGTGCTGGGTTTCGAGGGCGCGTATCAATCGATGCGTTCCGAGCTGGCCGAACTGATAAAGCACTAGTATAATAGTCGACATGCTAAGGGAAAAATTTACCGCCACAAAATCGTGGGCTGCTCGTCACCCTCGACGCTTTGTTGTGTCTATCGTCGGTTCTGTTTTAGGACTTATTATTTTGGTGCAACTTTTCTACCCTGCGGGAACGCTGGTTCCGTTTAGTTCTGTTGAAGGTATTAGCCTTGGCGGATCATCAAAAGTGGATGCTATTAAGACACTTGATGAAAAGTTTAATACCTCTAAAATTGCAGTCTATATAAATAGTTCTGATTCGGCTTTTTTCAAAGCGACCCCTGGCGATGTCGGCATTTCAAGTTCAAATGAACAACGCGTGCAGGCGATGAACTATCCCTGGTATCTTCGTTTTGTGCCAAGCTCACTATTTTGGGCGCATATTTTTAGCGATGACGTACCGGCGCTTGAGTATCAGCGAAATGAAGCTAAGTTAATTGCTTTTATGACTACGACATTCGGTGACACTTGCCACCTGGACGTTCGTAATGCCACTGTTGAGGTAAAGAACACAAACATACAGGCGGTTGAGGCTTTCTCGGGTGGCGATTGTGACACTGAAGAGGTGACAGAAAAATTATTATCTGTAAAACCAACCACTCGGGGGGCTAAAGTGACTATTTCTGGCGATGAAATTAAACCAACTATCTCCACTAAAGAAGCCGAAGAGCTAGCCGTCCATGTGGGTGAAGTTATCAAAGACGGTATTGCTATTAATGATGGCAAAGATAAACACAAGGTTCCCAAAGAAATACTTCGCACCTGGCTTAATTTTGCCGTAGTGGATAGCAAGCTAGATTATTTGTTTAACGCTGAGCGTTCGGCCAGCTACCTGGGTGAGCGAATTGCTTCTGTTGTCCAGAAAGAAACCGGCGAATCGGTTGTGACCCTTCGCGACTTTGCCGAAGTGAGCCGCGATGCTGGGCAGAGTGGTGTTGTATTTAACCAAGCTAAGATGTTAAGCAGTATTAAGACCTCGCTCGAAAAGGGCGAAGATGTCGTTGCCGTAGAAGTAGATACTATTGAACCAACCGTGAAGTATGTACGTACTTATAGCCCGAATGACGCCGCCCTGAACGCTTTATTGAAAGAATATGCCAATACGCACCCAGGCACGTATGGCGTAAGCTTACGCGAGCTCTCGGGCCAGCGTCGCAACGCAAGCTACCGTGCAAGTACTCAATATACGACGGCCAGTACTTATAAGCTGTTTGTGGCCTATAGCACATTGCTGCGGGTTGAATCTGGCCAGTGGCACTGGAGCGATCCTATTAATGGTGGACGAAACCTCACGCAGTGCTTTGAAGACATGATTCAACTATCTGATAACGAATGTGCGGTGGCGCTACTGAAAAAGGTAACAACTAAAAGCCTTACCGATGAAGCGCACGCAATCGGGGCGGTGAATACTTCGTTTATGGTATCCAACAGCATTAAATCGACCGCCGAAGACGAATCGTTATTATTATCACTGCTAGAGAGCGGGCAGATTCTAAGCCAACAATCTAGCCGCGATGTGTGGATTGCCTCCATGAAAAAGAATGTCTACCGCCAAGGTATCCCGAAGGGGATTACATCGGCAGTAGTTGCCGATAAGGTTGGCTTCCTTGACGCTTGGCTGCATGATGCGTCCATTGTATATAGCCCAAAGGGCACCTATGTTCTGATTATTATGACCGAAAACGCTTCGTGGGCTAACATTGCCGAGCTAGCAGGCCAAATAGAAACGCTACGTACCAAATAGTACGTAGCGTTCATTTTTAAAAGCTAGTTAAGAACTAAACTTTTTTGTCGTCACTTACGTCGACAGTTGTTTTCTTGTCCTTAGAATCATCTTTTAGACCATTGCGAAGTTCTTTCGCAGATGAGCCGATGTTACGTGCTAACTTTGGAAGTTGTGAACCACCGAAGATAACAAGGATAACGATAAGAATGATAATGAGTTCTGGTGCGCCTAATCCGAACATATGTGTACTCCCTAATAAATAGATAAACTGACTACATCAATGGTAGCGTGCAATTGCGATTATGGCAAGAGGTACTGATAAATTACTGATTAGTTTGGCGGCCACCGTAGGCAGAGGCACCGTAACCGAGGCTACTTGGACGCTTTGCTGTTGATGAAGATGTTGATTTTACAACGCTATTTACTGCTTGAGTTACGCCAGTTGCGGCAACGAGCCCAATACCGACTGCTTTTAAGAAGTCTTTGCGGTCTAACTCTATTGATAGAATACGCGCGATGCTTTGTTTGATCATTTTTAAAGCCTTTTTAATTTAAATTAGTATTTTTTTATTTTAAATTGGTTATGAATCTAGATTATGCTTTGTTGAATAAAATGTCAACAAAATTGAAAAAGCTATTGCTTTGTGGTATTTCTGGTATTATATAAAGTATAGACATAAAGGAATATTATTTTGCTAGAAAATCAATACACCTACAAATACATCGCTCAAGCTACAGGCAACCCGAACGCATACGGGACTGATAGCTCGGCGCAAACGAGTACAGCTGTGCCGCTGAAGACCAACTCTGTCTTACCGGTGGGCCATCTGCCCCAAACACTGGCTTCTTTGCCTCATCTAACCCAGTGATGCTTAGCGGCGTCTTTATTGGTGCTGCGATTGTTGTCGCGGTTATCGTTTATGCTGTCTTACGAAAAATCAAGAAGACGGCTTAGGTAGTTTAGATACATGGGACTGTTTGATTTATTTAGCGAAATTATACCCGAGCTTAAAGACTTAGGGAATGAAATTCAGGGTATTAAAGATGAATTTATTTCATCTGTAGTTGACCCTTCTGGTGAGTTACGCGATGTCGTCAATGGAATCGCAAGTGATTTTACTGGTCAAGGCGGCGTCACTCCATCTGTTGACCCTAGCGCAGTAACCGACGCTGTTTCTTCTGTTACGTCTATCCCAATCTCTGAAATAAACAAATAATTCTTAGCTTTGTGGCCGCAATGGACGGTATGTACCCATGCCATCGATTGTGAAATTACGCTGGGCAGGTGAAACTGGCCGACTAACAACACGCTTGACGGGTTGTTCTTGTGTTCGAGCAGGTGGAACAGTCACTTTGTGGTGTGTTGGCCGAATAAAGCCATCGATTGAAACGGCGTGAACCGGTTTTACTTGAGCAGGCTGAGCTACAGGTTGGAGAGTAGGACGCTGGCTGTGTATAGGCGTAGGTGCTTTATAACCCTCTGGTTTTGAAGCCGGTGCTGAAACTAAGCCGTGCTTTTTACTCAGTCGCTGAGCGGCCAGTTCTTTTTTACGCAGTCGCTTCTCGGCGCGGCGTTTTCGATAGATTGAACTAAGGATAATAAAGACACCAATTTGGTATACGACAACAACTGGCCCGGCAATAATAGTTTGGTTAATAGGGTCGGGAGTTGGGGTAATAATAGCTGCAACGATGAAGCTAATGACAATTACCCATTTTTCAGATTGCATCAAACCACCTGGTGTAAACGGTTTAATTGAGTTGATAAGCAGCAGAAGCAGTGGAATTTGGAAAACAATACCAATACCGATGGTGTAGGCGATAACAAAGTTAAGGTAAGAATCGGCGGTGAGCGAGGCATCAATAAACTGATCCGCGAAACCGTATAAGAAAATAAGTGCATTTGGAACGGCTACGAAATACCCGAAAGCCATACCCGAAAGCAGCAACAAGAACGAACCAATAATCAGCATCGAAGATTTTTTCTGAGCCGTGTCTGGAAGTGCTGGCCGAATAAATGCGTATAACTGCTGAATAAGAATTGGAAATGCCAAGGCAACACCAGAATAGATAGACACCATAAAGATAAAGCTAAACCCACCCGCTGGGTTAAGGTAAATAAGCTTCTCACCCTTTAAAGGTGAAAGGACGGCATCGATAACTGGCCCTTGGAAGGCATATGCCAAGCTAGCACCGATAATAAAAAAGATCGCAACAACAAAGGCTCGCATTCGGAGCTCTTTCAAATGTTGACTAGCTGCAACCTTACTCATACCGTGTATATATAATTTCTTATACTTCCTTCTCTATAATAGTAGTGCTTTTAAGACGAACTTACTATTGTCAAACTTACTACAATATCCCCATCCGTAATTATACAGCGCCCCGCCATAGCGCCTTTAGGCCATTGACTCTATAATGGAGGTCAAGGTATAATACCCCTTGTATTCCGACGTAGCTCAATGGTGGAGCAAGAAGCTGTTAACTTCGAGGTTGCTGGTTCGAGTCCAGCCGTCGGAGCCATAGAAAAAGCCTTAGGTATTTATACCTGGGGCTTTTTCTTGTGTTCGGGGGTATGGATTGGGAACGGGAACCGCAGCGCGAAGCGATGCTTGGTTGCGGTTCGATAGCGAGGAGCAAGACAGAAAAGTTTACTTTTATGGATGCGACGATGGTACGGAGTTGTCCAGCCGTAAGGGTCAAAACACCAGAAGTTGATCGCCTGTTGATACCCACTTAATCTCAATTGTGAAACCATTCTTAACCTATACCCGTACTATTAAGGTATAATATTTTGTAATATGGCTACTATTACTGATACAAAAAAAGAGCAAGAACGCGCAAGACTGCATAGTACAATTTGGAAAATAGCAAACGACTTACGTGGTTCAGTGGACGGTTGGGATTTTAAGCAGTATGTCCTCGGGATTCTTTTCTATCGGTTTATTTCGGAGAACCTTAGCAACTATATCAACGCAGAAGAGTATCGCGCGGGTGCTAAGGATTTTAATTACGCAGAGTTAACCGATGATGCGGCAGAATTTGGACGCGTAGACACCGTTAAGGAAAAGGGTTTTTATATTTTACCAAGTGAGCTTTTTGAGAACGTACTCAAGCGTGCAAAAAGTGAAGAAAATCTCAACGAAATTTTATCCGGTATATTCCGTAACGTTGAGAACTCGGCAAAGGGGGCTGATAGTGAAGATGACATCAAGGGTCTCTTTGACGACCTTGATGTAAATAGCAGTAAACTCGGACAAACAGTCGCTAAGCGTAATGAACGACTCGTTAAGCTGCTTGATGCAATTGGTAGCCTCGAAGTTGGACGGTATGAAGACAACACTATCGATGCATTTGGTGACGCATACGAATTTCTTATGACAATGTACGCTAGTAGTGCGGGTAAATCTGGGGGTGAGTTCTTTACTCCACAAGAGGTAAGTGAGCTACTGGCTCGTATAACAGTGGTTGGTAAAACGGAAGTAAACAAAGTCTATGACCCAGCAGCTGGCTCTGGAGCATTATTGCTCCAATTTGCTAAAGTACTAGGAAAAGAGAATGTAAGACAAGGCTTTTATGGTCAAGAAATTAATCTCACGACATACAACCTGGCGCGGATTAACATGTTCTTGCATGACATTAACTATGAAAAGTTTAATATAGCTCACGGAGATACTTTGGTTGACCCAGCTCACTGGGACGATGAACCGTTTGATGCCATTGTTTCCAATCCGCCTTACTCGATCAACTGGGAAGGTGATGCAAACCCAGTTCTTATCAACGATCCGCGGTTTAGTCCGGCGGGAGTGCTTGCGCCAAAGAGCAAGGCAGACCTTGCGTTTACTATGCATATCCTCAGCTGGCTCAGTACGAGCGGTACGGCTGCAATTGTTGAATTCCCCGGTGTGTTATACCGCGGTGGCGCTGAAGCTAAAATCCGTAAATACCTAATTGATAATAACTTTGTTGATGCGGTAATTCAGCTGCCGGCAGACCTGTTCTTCGGCACCAGCATCTCTACCTGTATTGTAGTCCTCAAAAAGAGCAAGAAAGATAATTCGACACTATTCATTAACGCTAGTGCAGAATTTGTACGTGGCGGTAGTAAAAACAAACTTAGCCAAGCCAACCAGGCCAAGATTCTAGAGGCCTTTACTGCTCGCGAAGATATCGAACACCTAGGTAAGCTCGTACCAAATACTGAAATCGCTGAGAACGATTACAATCTAGCAGTCAGTAGTTATGTCGACGAACTTGATGCAACTGTTGTAACTGACATTGTTGAGTTAAACGTAACTATCTCTAATATAGTAAAAAAACAACAAGAGCTCCGCAACCAGGTCGATGCGATTGTAACTGATATTGAGGGCCGTAGCGGTGAGTAAGATCGCCGAACTGATTCTTGAGCTTTGTCCCGATGGTGTAAGTTACACCACTCTGGAGAGCGTTACAAAGGAGCACGCGGTCAGGAATAAAGACGGTTCTGTGTTAGAGGTTAGGAGTGTTACTAATAGTGCAGGATTAGTTAAGACTAATGATTTCTTTGAAAATACACGGACCAGTGCTGATACCAGCAATTATAAAGTCGTAGAGCCTGGCATGATAGTTTATAACCCTTCACGAATAAACGTCGGCTCAATAGCTAGGCACAAGGAAGCTATAAGATCGATTGTTAGTCCAATGTATGTAGTTGTGAAAATCGATGATACCAAAATCGATCCAGAATACTTAGATTTATTCCTGACTTCAGAACAGGGCAAAAACCAAATATTGAGTAAAGTGGAAGTCGGGGCTCGTTTCAGGTTAACCTATAAATCTTTTGCTAGAATTGGACTTCCGCTACCTCATCTTGGCGTACAAAGAGAGATTGTAGCTCTTCTTAGCAAATTTACTGACCTAGACAAAGAACTGTCAGCAGAATTGAACGCAAGGCGGAAGCAGTATGAATACTATTGCAATCAGTTGCTAACGTTTGCTTATTCAAGAAAAGATGTTAAAATACTTACATTAAAAGAACTTTCCGAAGACGCATTTTGGATAATGCCGGCGACACCTCGATTTATCGCTAACGGAGAAGTCCCGTATATCACCTCAAAAAATATCGGAGGTGGTCACATAGACTTCACTAACATCAAACGAATTTCAAGGGACTCGTATGAAAGCATCTCAAAGAATAGGCCAATCGTTAAAGATGACATACTAATTAGTATGATTGGCACTATCGGTGAAGTTGCTCGCGTAAAAACTAGCGATCTAGAATTTTATGGCCAAAATATGTATCTCTTAAGGTTGAACCAGGAACTAATCAATGTTGGTTACTTTTTGCACTTCTTTGACTCGGTGAAAATGAAAAGTTATTTTGCTTCTATTAAAAACAATTCGGGTCAGGGTTATTTGAAAGCAGGTCAAGTTGAGTCGATAACCGTGCCTGTTCCGCCGCTAGAAGAACAAAACCGAATTGTTTCGATCCTGGATAAGTTTGACGAGTTAAATAACAGCGCTTCTACTGGCCTACCTGCCGAGATTAATGCTCGCCGAAAACAATATGAACATTACCGAACTAAGCTACTGGCATTTCAGGAATTTACGGTATGAACAAAGACAGTATCGTAGCTGGAAATGCCAACAGCACTGTCATTGGCGAATTCACACCTCGTAGGATACGAGCCGCTAATTACCAAAGCGAAGCCAATCTTGAGCGTGCATTTGTACAATTACTTGAATCGCAAGCGTATGATTTTTTATCAATCAAAAGTGAAGCAGATCTTACTGGCAACTTACGAACTCAAATAGAGAGACTCAACAATTACCAATTCAGCGACACTGAATGGGAGCTCTTTTTTACTACTGCAATTGCTAATAAAAACGAAGGTATCGAAGAAAAGACGGCAAAGATACAAGAAGATTACGTGCAGTTACTGACGCGGGATAATGGTGAAATCAAGAACATCAACCTGATTGATAAAGCGAATATTCACAACAATAGTTTGCAGGTAATTAACCAGTACGAAACCGAAGGAGTGCATGCAAACCGCTACGACGTGACTGTTCTAGTGAACGGCTTGCCTTTAGTGCATATTGAGTTAAAGCGTCGCGGCATTGCCTTGCAAGAAGCATTTAATCAAATCAACCGCTATCAACGCGATAGCTTCTGGGCAGACAGTGGGTTGTATGAATACATCCAGTTGTTCGTTATTAGTAACGGTACATATACAAAGTACTACAGCAACACCACACGATTCCGACACCTGAAAGAAGCAGGTGAAACGAAACAAAAACGAGGCAAGAAAACCAGTAGCAGCTATGAATTTACAAGCTGGTGGGCAGATGCAAACAATTACCCAATCACTGACCTTATGGACTTTGGGCAGACCTTCTTCGCTAAACATACAATATTAAACGTTCTCACGAAGTACTGCGTGTTCACTAGTGACCGTTCGCTACTTGTTATGCGACCCTATCAAATCGTTGCAACTGAACGAATATTGAGCCGTATTGAAGTTTCAACTAACTATAAAAAGCTAGGTACGATTGAAGCTGGCGGCTACATCTGGCACACTACCGGTTCGGGTAAGACGTTGACCAGTTTCAAAACAGCTCAACTTGCGAGTAAATCAGCATATATCGATAAAGTCCTTTTTGTAGTAGATCGCAAGGACCTTGACTATCAAACGATGAAAGAGTACGACAAGTTCGAGAAAGGTGCTGCCAATAGCAACACCAGCACTGCGAAGCTCACGAAGCAACTTGAAGACCCGAATTCTCGTATTATTATTACGACGATTCAGAAGCTCGATAAGTTCATAAAGAAAAACGATGGCCATGAATTATTTGACGGCCATGTTGTCATTATCTTTGATGAATGTCACCGTTCACAGTTTGGTGATATGCACCATGCTATTACGAGTAGCTTCAAAAAGTACCATCTGTTCGGCTTTACGGGTACGCCAATTTTCGCCAAGAACTCTTCTGGTGGAGGTAGGGTTGACCTCAAAACGACCGAACGGGCTTTTGGTAAAAAGTTGCACACTTACACGATTGTTGACGCGATTACTGACAAGAACGTACTACCGTTTCGCATTGACTACGTTCGCACAATTCGTGAAGCTGATGAAGTTGAGGATTCGCAAGTACGCGGTATTGATCGCGAACGGGCACTTGCAGCACCAGAGCGAATTTCAAATGTGGTTCAGTACATTCGTGAACACTTTGACCAAAAGACCAAACGAAACAGTAAGCCGTACGCATTTACGCGACTTGCTAATGTTCACGAAGCGGCGTCTGCTCGTGATCGTGGTGCTATTGAAGAGGTTAAAGAAAAAATACGTCTCAGTGGTTTTAACTCGATCTTTGCAGTGAGCTCGATCGATGCGGCTAAGCAATACTACGTAGAGTTCAAAAAACAGCAAGCTGAAGTACCAGAATTGGCACGGCTGAAAGTCGCGACAATATTTAGTTATGGTGCAAATGAAGCCGATGACGAACTTGATGGGCTTGAAGACGAAAATTCAGATAGCACTGAAGGTCTCGACAAGACATCACGCGACTTTCTTGAAAATGCAATTGCTGATTACAACAAAATGTTTAACACAAACTACGGTACCTCCACTGATAAATTCCAAAACTACTATAAAGACGTAAGTTTACGTATGAAGAACCGTGAAATCGATCTGTTAATCGTGGTAAATATGTTCCTGACAGGTTTTGATGCAACAACACTCAATACTCTATGGGTTGATAAAAATCTTCGAATGCACGGACTTTTACAAGCGTACTCGCGAACAAACCGTATTCTGAACTCAATCAAAACGTTCGGTAATATCGTGACATTCAGAAACCTTGAAAAAGCTACTAATGACGCATTGTCGCTATTTGGAGATAAAGAAGCAAGCGGTATTGTATTGCTTAAATCATTCCGTGAATATTACGAAGGATATGATGACAAAGATGAGCGGGTCAAGGGGTATGTAGACCTCGTAAACGAGCTGACAGAACGGTTCCCTGTAGGTCAACAGATCATCGGTGAGCAAAACGAAGCTGATTTTATTAAGCTGTACGGAGCGATTCTGAAAGTCCGAAATATTCTTACAACATTCGATGACTTTATAGGCCGCGAGATCCTCACTGATCGCGATGTGCAAGACTACCACAGTATGTATATCAACCTATATGAAGAGAAGCGCAAGCAAGAAGATGGTGACAAAGAGAACATCAATGATGACCTCGTGTTTGAGATGGAGCTTATTAAACAGGTTGAAATTAACATTGATTACATCATTGAGCTAATTCGTAAGTACCACGCAAGTAATCAAGAAGATAAAGAGTTACTTGTGGATATTAACAAAGCTATTGATTCAAGCATTGAACTGCGTAACAAGAAAGAGCTTATAGCACAGTTTATATATTCACTAAATGTCGGAACAGATGTTGAAGATGACTGGCAAGAATTTGTAAACATTTCAAAAATTGAAGAGCTAGATAGTATTATTGATAAAGAAAATCTCAACAAAGATGAGACATATAAGTTTATCGAGAATGCATTCCGAGATGGTTCAATTCAGTCGTCCGGTACTGCTATTGCTAAAATTATACCACCGGTTTCCCGGTTTGATCCTACCCAAAACCGTGGTAAAAAACGAGAAGCTGTTCTGAATAAATTGGCAATGTTCTTCGATAAGTTCTTCGATATTTCTAGCGGGAGACTGTAGCTCTTGTTGGACTGGCTAAAGAATGTGCTTATTCAAATCCTAGATCCTTGGAAACTAAGAGGGAAGGAAGTCTACAATCACCGTAAGCAGACTAAAGACCTTGCGAGAAAACTAAATAAAAATGACGTATTGTCGTGGTTGCTTGAGGTTGGCTATTATCCTGAGCCATATGTTTTACCGCCATTTTTTACCGTGGATTCGTTCGAGTCAAGTGGGTCCTATTACAAGGACTCCGATTATAAGGGTGGTAAGATAAAATGGCATGAGCAGAAAAAAGTGGCATATCCAAACGAAGGTTTAACTAGCCGTGTTTTTTCGCTCATTCACCCTAAGTACTATCATGATCTCGCGATGTTATGTGTTGATAGTTTTGACGACTTCATCTCGAGCTATAAGAGCAAAAGAATATTTTCGTATACGTTTCCTATCCCTCTAGACAGTCAAAGGCCAGGATCCGTAAACACCAAAAGATCCGAGCGACAGATTTACGAATATATTGATGCTGCGGAAAAGAGCTTGCTCGTAGATTCACTCGATTACAAGTACGTAGTTATAGCTGACATAAAACAATTTTACCCATCGATATACACACATGCGATTTCTTGGGCGATTCATACAAAAGAGGTGTCGAGACGCAACAGGGATAGCTTTGCTTATGTAGGTCATAAAATTGATAAATTATTGCAAGCGTCTAATGACGGTAAGACAAATGGGATAGCGATAGGGCCTGCTGTGTCCGATGTTATATCTGAGTGGATGCTCAATGCTGTAGACCTGAATATAGATAAAAAACTTCCTGGCAGATCTTTTGGTATAAGGTTTAAGGACGACTATCGAATAGTGTGCGACACAGAAGAAGAAGGCAAGATTATTGTTAAAGCCGTTCAGCAGGCGCTATTGGAGTTTGACTTAAATCTTAGCGAAGAAAAAACATCGGTAGAGCTTCTTCCGGACGGTCTTTACAGGCCATGGATAGTTGAATACGATCAGTTTGAGCAGGCTGTGATTGGCGAGAAGCGCAATCAACCAATATCATTTAAGTCGTATACGATGCTTCAAAGAAAAATATTTCTTATGAATAAAGACTACGCAGCAAAGGGTTTGTCTGAAAAGTTTTTAGGACGAATGCTCGATGATGAATGTAATTTATTGATCAATTTCAATAGCATTACACAGAAGAATTTATTTATTGCCAACTTGACCAGACTTATAAGGCAAAAACCAAAAGTAATAGGTCAGGTGTTGGGATTATTCGAGCTTATACTTGATAAAGACACGAAGGGAACGATAGAAGATGCTCTAGCGGGTTTGGTGCGAGATAATGAAGATAATGAGTTTATGCTGTGCTGGCTGCTGTACTTCAAGAAAACTAGTAGCTTGAAATTAAAGATCAAGGATCGTAAAGATATGTCACTACTGGGTTCACTACATAAGAATAAACAGCAATTCTTCGGTGATTTTAATGGTGCGAAGTTAACTAAGAATATTAAAACTATAGATATAACCCTAGCTGAGCATACTGCGCTTTTTAAGAAAGGTAATACGGGGGTGTAAACATCATGATAAAAGTCACGGTGATTTTTTATTACTAATTCACACTTTAGTTAAAAGTGACTATATATAAATATAGTGTTTTACGTTTGATCCATACTAGTAGATTGGAATAGTAGCGTGATTTATAAAAAGCTATATATCAAATGGCTTCACATTAAAACCGCTAGGAACTTGAGGTGCTTTCGAAAAATCGGCCGCAAGCTTGATGCGAAACTTGCATTAGCACAACAGCATGTTGTTCGTTCGATAGGAACCCGCATGTACCCCATTGAGGTGATGTATTGCGACGAGCTGCCTCAGCTACTTGGTAATAGGAAATCACTCACCGAATAGTATTTCGATTGTTTAGCTTAGAAAAACACAACGAGCTGGATTGCCAACACCATAACCCCGCCTTTCTTGAAAGCAAATCCCTGTGGTTCCTTCTCGGACTGGCGGGGATTTTGCTATATTATTCATCGAAGTGCGACCACCAGCGAGAGCTATGTAAAAAGCCGTAGTCCTTTAGGCCTGCGACCTTTTTCTTTAATTTTGTTTGCTGGATGGAGTAATCGCAACCTAAAAATCAGAACAATAGCTCACCCTAACAAAAGAGTGAGCTATAAAATGATTCAGCAATCTATCTAATAGATAAAGCTACCGAATGCACCTGGCTGTACAGTTCGTTGGTTGTAATTACCAGCTTTGTAGTTCCAACCCATTTCAGAAACGACATAACTGCCATCGCCGTTAACACTCTCAACGTAGGCAACGTGTCCGTCCATGACGGCAACTGCACCTGCTTGTGGAGTAGAGCCGGTCGATTTACCTGCGGCTTGAGCAGAGCTTATCCAGTTGTAACCAGCGTTACCGTAGATTGCAACATCTGGGCGCTTAGAGTGCACGTAGTCGGTACACCACATGCCGTTACCAACATAGTAACTACTAGAGTTAGCGGGTGCGCTTGAATATTTCTTAGTAGTGTATGTAGTATTTGCTGCTGTCGTTGCTGCTGCCGTAGCTACCGGAGCGAGTTGCGAGAAGCGATCTTCAAGTTCCTTCTCTGGTGCAGGGATAGTAATCTGATTACCAACATCGATTACATCTGGGTTAGTAATTCCTGGGTTTGCATTAAACAAACGCACATAGGTAGTGTTGTTTTTGGTAGCGATAGACTGAAGAGTATCGCCCTTTTGTACCGTAATGACTTCTTCAGCCTTTACCTCTGGTTCCGCGGGTTTCACCTCTTCTTTTGGTGTTGTTTCCGCAGCTGTTACTTGCGGTTTCGTTTCGGTTTTATCATTTATTGGAACAGTGGGGGCACCGTTTCCAAGCATTAGCGTAGCCACGACGCCAAGCGTCGCAAAAATTAATTTTGGTTCCATTTATCTCCTTATGAACACATCAACTTTTATTAATTATTAGGAGTCGATGTGGGTCGTGTTTTAGCCATAAGTCTCTCACCACTTTTTTAAAACACAAATCTAAGCTTATGCTTATATGCAAATAGCGTCAAGGTAGTAGCGGCCTACACTAGGAAAAGAACAGAGATAAAAAATGTGATGTAAAATTTACCATTTAACTGTTTTTTTGTATTTATAAGCGTATGCTAAATGATTAAAATTTTTATGTTACGAAGCTTAGAAAAAGTCGCGAAGAGTGTCCATTAGCGAGAGCCAATATTATCAAACCTAGTAGTATATATAAACTAATTTGACATTACATAGTACTATGTATAACATAGAACTATACACAAATTATGTAAACGACAGGACACACATGAACGTATCTGACATATTCTTACGAGCGGGACGCAACCTCCGTGAGTCAAAAGCAAGAACAATATTAACTGCACTTGCCATCGCAGTTGGTGCGACGACAATCACGATCGCTATGGCCGCGGGCAATGGTGGACGCGCATATACGAACGAAATGGTGCAAACAAGTGGTGATGCGTACAGCCTGAGTGTCTATGCCAAGTCCGAGGAGAGCCCGTCGAAAGTAGCAACTGACCTTCCCGAGTATGGTGCAGTTGACGAAGACGAAACATCACAGGGCAGTCGCTTGCTTGTGCAGCACGATATAGACACCATCCGTAAGCTCGAAGGGGTGCAGTCAATTTCACCAATGCTCGACGTGTCTGCTGAATATGCAACACGCGGCGAAGGTGCGAAAAAGCTAGTGACGCAGCTTTCTGTAAAGGCCGACCGTACGAAAATTGATTTAGCCGCCGGATCATTAACTGACAACATGCCTAAAGCTAATGACATAATCATGCCAGTTGGGTATC
>Ga0247817_10000143_pt1 | contig 51371 bp, 38 predicted proteins | sample UWRJL212509R1_FD_178010 | JGI IMG/M metagenome (GOLD analysis project Ga0247817, IMG submission 178010) | Plant litter microbial communities from Arlington Agricultural Research Station in Wisconsin, United States - UWRJ-L212-509R-1 | ecosystem: Environmental > Terrestrial > Plant litter >... | reverse complement strand
ACAGATGGAGTTACATTGTTCAATGCTTTTTTCCAAGTTTCAAGACCACTTTCGCTGGTTTTTTTCTCAACCACTTCTAATGCGTCATAAAAAATTGTGAAAGCAATGCTTTTCTTGCCTTGAAGCATCAGGTTGTTTACAAATTTTGTAACCTGTACATCTCTGAACTTAGGATCAGGCAGGATATATCTTTTCTTTGGTTTGGACTTTCTCATTTTTGTACTTAATGTTTTACACGAGGTTTCGTTTTGCAACTTATTCACCCTGAACAGAATCCAGGATTACTTCCCTTTTATTTATCAGAATAGTTCTTTAATAAAAGCAGAGAGAGTTACTTTTTATTTTTTCTTACCTTTTGTTGGTGCTGCTGCAACTTGTCCTGGTTTAGGGCGTTTTGCACCATATTTAGAACGACGTTGTTTACGTCCATTAACACCTGCTGTATCCAATGCACCACGGATAATGTGGTAACGAACACCCGGTAAATCTTTAACACGACCACCACGGATCAATACGATCGAGTGCTCTTGCAAGTTGTGGCCTTCCCCAGGGATATAGGCATTCACTTCTTTGTTGTTAGAAAGACGAACACGTGCAACTTTACGAAGTGCTGAGTTCGGTTTCTTTGGCGTTGTGGTATATACACGAGTACATACTCCACGACGCTGAGGGCAAGAATCCAAAGCCGGTGACTTGGATTTCCATGTAATGGTCTCTCTACCTTTACGGACTAATTGTGAAATAGTTGGCATTTAATAAATTGATTTTGATCTAGTTAATCAACTAATCGATTGTTTTAAAAACAGTTTTCCCGAAAAATCGGACTGCAAAAGTAACAGACTTAACCTGATTTACAAAATGTTAATGCTTTTTTTTACATATACCACGTTAAAAACATATATCATTTCATGTAAATACCAGTTAGATAGCGATTCCAGCTAATCATTAAAGCTGGTATTAAGCTCATCATGCTGTTTCACAAGTTCCCTCACGTCTTTGATAAACCATTCAGATTTTACCTGGCAGGAGGCAAAAAATAACTGAAAGAAATCAGGATGGTACATTAAGAATCTTTAATTAATTGGTAAGTCATAACTATTTTGTGACAACGAATGACTATTTTGGGAGCACCAATCAATTTTTTTAAATAAAAATTTTGTCCTGTATATCCAGAATTTTATTTCCAAACGTTGTTTTAGTAGTATTGTCTTTTGTAACCCATAAACGCCTATCAAATCGTTAGCATTTATACAGAACCTTATGAAAATATTGCGGTGTTATTTTACCCTCGTTATTAGTACACTGATACTAGCTACGTTCCTGGCTGGATGTAATTCTGCCATGCAGGCGTATAAAGATGGCGTAAAGAAATTTGATAATGGTGAATATGACCTGGCCATTAAAGGCTTGCAGAAAGCAGCAGAGGCCAACTATGAGCCAGTACAGACAAGTTTCTTAATTGCAGAGTCTTATCGTCTTTCCAATCGATTTAAAGAATCCATTCCTTTTTATAAAAAAGCACTGGACGCAGGCGTAACAAACCCCGAAGCACAGTTTCAATATGCATACGCACTGAAAACGGCCGGCCAGTATGAGGAAGCGTCGAATCAGTTTGCACTCTTCGCAAAAGCTCCGAACAGCCCGAAAAATTTACAGGAAAGAGCATTACGCGAAATTGAAATTCTTAAAATAACCGATAAGCTGCGTATTGAAAAAACACCCGAGGTTCAATTAAAGGATATTCCTTTCAATACCGCCGGTTCTGAATTTTCGCCGACTGTATTGGGTAACGACCTCGTTTTTTCTTCTTCCAAAAAAGAAAAAGTATACAAGAATAATGGTCAGTCCATGCTCGGCCTTTATAAAATTGCACTGGCAAAAGATGCAGGCGAAACACAGGGTTCGGCTGAATTATTCAGTAAAGAGATTTTCGAAGCTGAATCCAACGAAGGATCTCCGGCTTTTAGTCCTGATGGAAAGACCTTGATTTTTGCGCGCGGAAATACGGGCAAGAAAAAAGGAACTGCCGATGTTGATTTGTATCTAAGCCGTAATGTAAACGGACAATGGACACCGCCGGCAATTTTACCGATCAACGATTCACTTGCCTGGGACGGCTCTCCGTCTTTTTCGCGCGACGGAAAAACTTTATACTTTGCCTCTAACCGCGCAGGTGGCGCAGGTGGTATCGATTTGTACAGAACTAATATCGATGCTTCCGGACGTTTCAGCAAGCCGGTGAATATGGGCCGTGATATCAATACAGCCGGTGACGAAATGTTCCCCTATGTTGCCGAAGGTGGAAAACTGTATTTTGCCTCCGACGGACACCCCGGCCTGGGAAAACTAGACCTGTTCTCTGCAACCCGAACTCAAGGTATTATTACGATCGAAAATCTGGGATTGCCCTATAATAGTCCTCAGGATGATTTTGGACTTGTTTTTTACAAGGATAAGGATCAGGGATTTTTTGCTTCTAACCGTGAAGGCGGCAAAGGGGATGATGATATATATTATTTCTTCACGCCAAAAGCACCAGACACAACCATCGCTGTAAAAGACCCGATGGATCCTTTGAACCCGAGCAATCCCAACTATATAGAAGGGAAATTAAAAACCGTTCGTTATTTCCTTGCCGGGGACGTATATGATAATTCCAGTACGCCGACTCCGATCGATTCTGCGGTTGTACATATATTACCGGACACTTCGGATACGGAGATCGCACAGCTAAAAACCAATGCAGCAGGTAAATTTGGTACACAACCTGTTGAAGAAGGCAAGTCATATGTTCTGCTGGTTACACGTAAAGGGTTTATCAGCAAACGGGAGCCATTCTCTATGGATGGAAGAAGTATTCCGCCGATTTTCCTTACCAAGGTTTTAACGGATACAACCTTCCAGGTTTCTATTAAACTGGACAGACTTGAACTGAATAAGACCTTTGTTCTGGATAATATTTATTATGACTTGAATAAATATAACATACGCCCGGATGCCGCGGTTGAGCTTGACAAATTGGTCCAAATCCTGAAAGATAATCCAACGATGAATATTGAATTGAGTTCACATACCGATGCACGGGCCACTGACGCGTATAATATGACGCTTTCCCAAAACAGAGCAGAATCGGCAATTAAATACCTGAATTTAAAAGGAATAGATGCTGAACGTTTAACTGCGAAAGGTTACGGTGAGCGCCAGCTTATTATTCCCAATGCAAAAACCGAAGAAGAACATCAACGAAACCGTCGTACAGAATTCACGATTTTGAGTTACTAGAAATCTGATTTTTGAAATTTCCGGATCCAATAGAATAGTTTTTTGAACGACTATTTTGTTGGATTCGTTGTTTCATCACGTTTCGGTCTGAACTCCGGTTCGCTAACTCCGCCAACGCATTTTTTAGTATACTTGCAACAACGTCGTCAAACTTTCTTTCTATTATTATCTTCAATGATTCACCGTATTATCTATTGGTTTCGTAACGACCTTAGACTTCAGGATAACGAAGCCTTTCTTGCTGCTACCCAAATTGCCCAGGAGGTTGTTCCGGTTTATGTTTTTGATCTCCGTCAATTTGAAAAAACAAAATTTGGTTTTCGCCGTACCGGCGCACTGAGAGCACAGTTTCTTCTGGAATCTGTATTGGATCTGAGAAACAGGCTGCGGGAAAAAGGCGGAGATTTATTAATACGTGTTGGAGAGCCCGAGAAGATTGTTGCTGCGCTCGCAGAAGAATATGGTGCTCAATATATTTATACGAGCAAGGAAATTGCGCCGGATGAAACCAGTGTCGAAACTACTCTGAGTAAAAATATAAAGGTTATGAATGTTGACATAAAGCTTTTCTGGATGTCAACACTTGGAAGTGTCTTAGATCTTCCGTTTTCAATTGCCAAACTTCCCTTTGATTTTCCTGATTTTCATGCACAGGTTAAAGCGCACTTTAAGGTTAAACCTGCACTTGCTGAACCGGAAAAGGTGACTTTGCCGCAAGGTTATGAAGCGGGGCTGATCCCGTCACTTCCGATGTTATCCATTGATCCGCTGGAAATCACGGCTGCCGATTCATCAGCGGTTAAGACAAAAGGCGGAGAAACTGCTGCGATGCAGGTTTTAAACAGTTTCATAGAAGAAAATATAAAAGCAGGAAAAACATTAACCTCCGACGAACCCATTATCGACTACGGCTTGTCAGCATGGCTATCTCTTGGCTGCCTATCGCCCAGGACCATTTATGCCGCACTATTACCTTTCATGAATAGTACAGAAGCAGAGACAATAGTAACTGATCTTCTGAAAAGGGATTTTACACATTGGACCTTGCTTCGTCATGGATCAAGACTTTTCAAACCAGGAGGCATCAAACATGAAGTTAATAAAAGGTGGTTGAATGAAACGTCAGAATTTGAAAAATGGACAGATGCCAAAACTGAAAACACAGCAGTTAATAACGCCATTTCCAAACTTACCGCAACCGGCCATTTGAACGCAGGTGAAAGAATCCTTGCTGCCGATTACCTTGCCAATGAACTTGGCGTGAACTGGACCTGGGGCGCTATGTACTTTGAAAGCCTGCTCGTAGATTATAGCGTGTCCGGAAATTGGAGCCGCTGGAATAATATCGCAGGCGTGGGAGGTATTTAGCCTGTCATCACAGCGGGCAGCGTTATATAAGGTCACAATGCCGGTTATGTAGTTTTTCTTAAAGATTTTGCTAGCTTTGGCCAACTTTGAACCCAATCATTAACTTTAAATCAAATAATACAATGTCAAAAGGACTTATCGCAGTTGTTGTCATTCTCCTGATTTTCGGATTTGTTGGATGTGGCAAATATAATGGCCTGGTAGGCAAAGACGAAGTCGTAAAAGAATCGTGGGCAAAAGTAGAAAGTCAGTACCAGAGACGTGCAGACCTTATTCCAAACCTTGTAAATACAGTTAAAGGTGCAGCTGATTTTGAAAAAAGCACATTGACGGGCGTTATCGAAGCGCGTGCAAAAGCAACGTCAACAACGATCAATGCAGATCAGCTTACACCTGAAAATATAGCCAAATTTCAGGGCGCGCAAGATCAGTTAAGCGGTGCACTTTCCCGACTTCTGGTTTCTGTTGAAAGATATCCTGAATTGAAGGCAAACCAGAACTTCCTGGAACTTCAGGCACAGCTGGAAGGAACTGAAAACCGGATTACAGTGGCCCGTAATGATTTTAACGCGGTCGTAAAAGATTACAATCAGGAAGTAAGAACTTTCCCGACTAACCTTTTTGCGGGTATCTTCGGATTTGCTCAAAAAGGTTATTTCACGGCGACCGCAGGTTCAGAAAAAGCACCGACGGTACAATTCTAGCCAGCCTGAAATCATTGCATCAGGCATCATCCTGATGCAATGATTTTACAGCAAAGCTTACTTTTAACTTTCCACGCCCATTTTCTACTCCCCACATGCCCACGGATTCACCTTTTTTCGGAGAAGAGGAACAAAAGCAGATTATCGCCGCAATCCAGGAAGCTGAAACGCAAACTTCCGGAGAAATCAAGGTACACATTGAAAAAAAATGTGTTTCCGGTGATGCTTTGGAGAGAGCAAAAGAAGTCTTCGGACTTTTAGAAATGTATGCCACAGAGGAAAAAAACGGCGTACTTTTTTATCTGGCTTATGAAGACCGGAAATTCGCTGTAATAGGAGATAAAGGCATTAATGAAAAAGTAGCAGCTGATTTTTGGAACAGCACGAAAGATCTTCTGAGAACTTACTTTTCTCAAAGCAAGTATGCCGAAGGTCTTTGCGCAGGTATAAAAGAAGCAGGTCTGCAACTAAAAATCCATTTCCCATATCGTTCAGACGATGTCAATGAACTACCTGACGACATTTCGTTTGGGTAACTATTCTTATGAAAAAATATATCATTTTTTCTTTCATGTTTCTAATTATCCTTTGTCGTGTTTCGGCACAGGATATACCCGCGAAGCCTAATCCGCCCCGTTTGGTCAATGATTTTGCCAAACAGCTTAATCCTACCGAAATCAGCGCGCTTGAACAAAAACTGGTTGCTTACAACGACTCCACATCAACGCAGATTGCCATTGTCGTAATACCAACAACCGGAGAATATCCAATTGCTGACTATGCATTAAAACTGGGCAGAGAATGGGGGGTTGGAGGAAAAGGGAAAAACAATGGTATTGTCATTGTCTGGGCTTCAACAGATAGAAAAATTTTCATCAGCACAGGTTACGGCATGGAAGGTGCCATTCCTGACGCGATCGCCAAGAGAATTATCACGCAGGTGATTACACCGGAATTTAAGAACGGAATGTATTACCGCGGACTGGATCGCGGCGTCGACGTTATCTTCAAATATGCGACAGGTGAATACAAGGCCGATCCCAAAGAAGAAAAAAGTGACGGTGGCGGCATGTCTCCCCTACTCATTTTCGTTATCGTTTTTGTAATTATACTGATCATCATTTCCCGCAATAAAGGTGGTGGTGGCGGAGGTGGTTATCGCAGTTCAGGCGGCGGACCGATATTCTGGCCTACTACATTTTCCAGCGGCGGCAGCTCATCAGGAAACTGGGGCGGTGGCTTTGGTGGAGGTGACGGAGGCGGTTTCGGTGGCTTTGGCGGTGGAAGTTTTGGGGGCGGAGGTGCCGGTGGCGATTATTAATTGCTGAATTATTCACCATATTGTTCGAAATAAAATTCCCAGTCTTATATGCACGGGGAAAATAAATGAAGAAAACCCTATCTAAAGCAGCTGCTTTGATGGGGTTTTCTTCATTTAGGACGAATCGGGGTACGTATATTCTGGCACAGTTGTTTTATAACACTATAACAAGATTAATTTTAACCTAAATTAAATGTTATGGAGAATAAGAATAATACAGGTTTGGTAATTGGTTTAATTATCATGACCGTAGTAGCTGCCGTTTTTGGATATTTATTTTACCAGGAACGTAATATCACCACGAAACAGGAAACAGATTTAGAAGTACGTGTAAACGAGTTGGCAATGAACGAGATCAAACTCGATTCGATTTCCAAAGAGTTGGATGCAAAAATTGTCGAAGTCAAAGGGCTTGGAGGAAATATCGAAGAACTTGAAAAAGCAAAAGCAAATCTGGTAAAAGATCGCGCTGCTTTACGCAAAGGAACGATTACCCTTGGTAATAAAATTAAAGAATACGAAACTTTCCTTACGCAAAAAGATCAGGAAATTGCTACTTTAAGAGAAGAAAACCAGCAATTGATCAGCAAAACAGAAACACTTACCCAGGAAAAAGCAGAATTGGAAACCAGTAAAAAGGCTGTTTCAGATTCGTTGACAGGAGTTGTTTCTAAAAATGTTGAATTGGAATCCAAAGTAACAATGGCTGCGGCTCTACGGGCGCGTAACGTTAAAGTTTATGCTATCTCTTCAAAAGGGAAAGTGCGTGAAGGAGAAAACGTAAAAGCCAAAAGAATTGACAAAGTAAGAGTTGACTTTATTCTGGAAAAAAATCCGCTTACACAGGCAGATAACAAAACGGTTTATATGCGTGTAATCGATCCAAGCGGTGCCACGATCTCAGATGATGCAACAGGATCCGGTAAATTCCAGTACGAGGGACAGGAACAAGGATATACGATCGGTCAGGATGTTATGTACAGTAATAACAACCAGAGTGTTAGTATTCTTTACGACAAAAACAGCCCTTTTAAATCTGGTACTTATTCCATTGAATTGTATTCAGAAGGCTTCAAAGTAGGCGAAGGGTCGTTCTCAGTTAAATAAAATCTCAATTAAAAAAATAACAGCCGGATAAAAAGGTTTCTCTGCCTTTTTATCCGGCTGTTGTTTTTTACACAGAACAAATATCAGTATTTCGTCTTCAACTTTCGGGTTATTGAGAATCCCATCAAATCACAAATAATTGTTTAGACAAAGAAGCATTTATAATTTAGTCATAATTCCTATCTTGCGTCATTAAAACCACCAGGCAGGAACGTTATTGCCAAATAAAACACCTCTTTTGTTTTTATGAATCCGACTATATCCCAAAAGCACCCGCGCGGTCTTTATGTTTTATTTTTTGCTGAAATGTGGGAGCGCTTCAGTTATTATGGTATGCGGGCAATTCTTCTGCTTTTTCTTTTGGACAATGTTCGGGGAGGGATAGGACTGGATGCTGCCGAAGGGGCAGCGATCTATGGACTTTATACAGCTTCGGTTTATTTGCTTTCACTTCCGGGCGGCTGGATGGCGGATAATTATCTAGGGCAAAAAAAGGCAATATGGTACGGTGGTATTGTGATTATGATAGGACATATTATCCTTGCAGTTCCTGGGGGCAATGCCATTTTCTTTCTGGGACTGGTTACTGTTGCCATGGGAACAGGATTACTAAAACCCAATATCAGCTCTGTTGTAGGTGAATTATATCCGGAAGGGGGAGCAAGACGTGATGCTGCTTTTTCAATTTTCTACATGGGAATTAACCTCGGATCCGTATTAGGAATTACCATCGTCGGTTACCTGGGACAAAAAATCAACTGGCATATGGGCTTTGGTGCTGCGGCAGTGGGTATGTTAATCGGTCTTATTGTTTTTCATTTCGGAAGCAAAAAATATTTAAAGGGACTGGGCGAAGTTCCCGCAGTTAAAATCCGCACGGCTGAATCCGATGCAAAATCCGGTACAGACAAAAAACTGGGATATGGTCTGGTTGCACTGCTTGTCGTGTTCCTTTCTGTAATGCAATTAACAGGAACTATTGATATGACCACGGCACAGGGACTTGCACAGGGAGCTGGTGTTATCATCGTATCAGTATCGTTGTTTTATTTCCTTTATATTTTAATAGCAGGCGGACTCACGCCGGTTGAAAAAAAGCGTGTTCTCGTATTGATCGTGTTCTTTTTAGCTGCCGCTATTTTTTGGTCAGGATTTGAACAGGCAGGTTCTTCTTTACAAATATTCGCAGAAAGAAATACACAAAGGACATTTGGAGGTTGGGAAATGCCATCCAGCTGGTTCCAGAATTTCAATGGAACTTTCATACTTATTTTTGCGCCGGTAATGGCAAGTCTTTGGATCTTTTTGTCATCAAAAGGAATTAATCCATCTACTCCGGTAAAATTTGCCATAGCGCTACTATTGGTAGGAGCCGGTTTTTTCATCATGGAAATGGCTTCAAAAGTAGCCGTAACCGGTGAACTTGCCTCTCCCCTATTTCTTACTTTCACTTACATGGTACACACGATCGGTGAACTTTGCCTCAGTCCTGTCGGATTAAGTTCTTATACCAAACTGGCTCCGAAACGTTACGTGAGTCAGTTGATGGGAATCTGGTTCGTAGCTGCTTCGCTTGGCAACCTGATTGCAGGTTTGTTTGCCGGAAATTTCGATGAGGAAAATGTACAACAAATGCCTGCGTTATTTAATCAGGTTACACTCTTCTCAGTTGGTTTTGGTTTGCTACTGTTAATATTCTGGAAACCGGTAAAAAACTGGATGGGCGGTATTCAATAATTGGACGCTTGATCCTGGTTTTTCTCTATATGCAAAGAAGTCAACTCCTGAAGAGTTGACTTCTTTTTTTTATTTACCGTTCATCACTTACCCATAGACTTATCCCGTATCGCTTTAAACTCCGAGCCTGCTTTCCACCCCGGGAAAGTTGATTCATAGCTTAATTTTTTCCCTACCTCAAATACCAGCTGCATATCCTCAATAATTCCTGATAAATCCCAGGAAGATGAATATTCATCGGCTGGTGAGTGGTAACGGTTATCATTATAATCTTTTTTCTGCGCTTCTCCCCAGGCTTCCCCATGTACCACCGACACGGATCCATTTTCAATATATAAAGATGGAATTCCTACTTTGGCAAAATTAAAATGATCCGAACGGAAATACCATCCGCCCGATGGATCTGGTTCTCCTCTTGTCGTCCGGCCTTGCTTTGCCGCTGCTTCATCTGCATAATCATCCAGATCTGATTGTCCTTTTCCAACCAGAATGATGTCTTTCATTTTACCAAAAGGCTGCAAAACATCCATATTAATATCGGCAACTGTTTTGTTAATCGGATAAACCGGATGCGCTGTATAATAGTCAGATCCTAACAATCCTTGCTCTTCGGCTGTCACGGAAAGAAACAATATTGACCTCGACGGTTTCTTTTTCATTTTGGTAAATGCGCTTGCAATTTCCAAAAGTGCAGCTGTACCGGAAGCATTATCCGCCGCGCCGTTATAAATTGAATCTCCTTTGATAGCCTCCCCTTTCCCAAAATGATCCCAGTGTGCTGTGTAAATAATATACTCATCCTTACGATCCGTCCCCGGCCACACAGCCAGCACATTATTGGAGGTAGATTTCTTGATGGTATTGTTAATGACCAGAGAAGTTCTGACTTTTAACGGAACCGGCTTAAAACCTTTTTTCCCTGCGGTACTTAACAATGTATCCGAAACCCCTGAAAGCTTAAATAATTTCCTGGCCGACTCCATCGTGATCCAGCCTTCCACAACAGCTCTTGAACTATTATTGTCATCTGAGTTTAAATACAACTTTGATTTTGACCAGCCACTTCGTACAACGGCCCAGCCATAACTTGCCGGTTTTGTATCATGGATTATCAGTACACCAGCCGCTCCCTGCCTCGCTGCTTCTTCAAACTTGTAAGTCCAGCGACCATAATACGTCATCGTTTTTCCTTTAAATAAAGTACTGTCTGCAAAACCGGGATCATTGACGAGGACCACAACAGTCTTCCCTCTTACGTCCAAACCTTCGTAGTCATTCCAGCCGTATTCAGGAGCTACAATACCATAACCTGCAAAAACCAAGTCCGAATCTGCAAGTTTCACCTGCTCCTTTACATGTCTGGAAGCCGCCACAAAATCATCCAGATAGTTAAACACAACCGAACCTTTCTCATTTTTTATCACAAGCTGGCCAACGGGCTTTGAAAGTATATCCACCATCGGCACTTTTTGAAAATAGCTATCACCATTACCCGGCTTCAATCCCAGTTTTTCAAATTCCGTTTTTAAATAATTTATCGTCTTTTCTTCGCCAACAGAAAAAGGTTTCCGTCCTTCCAGGGAATCAGACGCCAGTACTGCGATTTGTTTTGCGAATACTTTGCCATCAATATCAGAGGAGGCATCTTCCTGCTTTTCTGATTTTGAACATCCGGTAAATACCAGCGCAGCCAGCGCAATACCGTAAAAGGAATATGTCATTTTCATTTTGAGTAAAAGGTATTAAAATGAATGTTTGTTGAATTAATGATATAGCTAAATGCCGTAACACATAAAGATAAACCGATCGTCACTATGTTAATAAACTTATTTGACGAAATAATTACATTTGCTTTTATAGAATAACTAACACCAAATAATCTTAACATATGAAATCAGCTTTTTTAAAGTGGTCCCTGATGGCATCCGTTGTTGTGATAAGCTCATGTAGCCGCGACAAAGACACGAGTTCCTCTGCGGAAAAAGTACCAGGTTATGACCTGAGCTCTCTTGATTCTACCCAAAAAGCCTGCGACGACTTCGACAGTTATGCGAATGGCGGATGGAAAAAGAAGAATCCGATTCCGGGTACAGAGAGTCGCTGGGGAGCATTCGGGATACTAGACAAAGAAAATAAGGAGGTGCGTCTGAAAGGAATTATTCAGGAAATCACTAATCTGAAAGACCGTAAAAGCGGTAGCGAAGAACAGCAGATTGCAGATTATTACCAGTCATTTCTGGACACAGCCACTGTTGAAAAGCGCGGTTTGGAACCTTTGAAACCATATCTTGATAAAATCGAATCGGTTCAGTCATTAAAAGATCTTGCTTCGGTTACCGGTGAATTGCAAAAGGTGGGTGTTTCAATAATTTTAGGATTCGGTGTTGAAGGTGATTTGAAAAACAGTAAAATGAACGTACTTTATCAGGGACAGGACGGACTAAGCCTTGGTGAAAGAAGTTATTACGAAAGAACAGATTCCAGTACTGTAAAAGTGCGTGGTGAATTTGTAAAACACGTTGATAACATGTTTGGTTTTGCCAACTTCAAAGACGCCAACCCAGGTAAAACGATCCTTGATTTTGAAACTAAACTGGCCAAGCTGCAATTAACCAATGTTGAGCTTCGCGATCCGATCAAAACTTACAACAAAACTTCATTTGACGATTTCAAAAAACTGGCACCTGATTTCGATTTGCAGGTTTTCGCGGATAAGCAGGATATAAAAACCGATACGGTTATTGTACAAAATGTTGCCTATGTCAAAAATGCGAATGCTTTGCTTAAAGCAACACCTTTGGCTACGCTGAAATTATATACCCGCTGGCAGTTGCTGTCAACTTTTGCGGGATACCTTCCAAAAAGTTTTGACAAAGAAGATTTCCGTTTTTTCAGCACAGTAATGCGCGGGACGAAACAACAAAGAGCACGCGTTGAAAGAGCCATTCGCTCAACAGACGGCTTGCTGGGTATGCCTTTGGGCAAACTGTTCTCGAAAAAATATTTCCCGGAAGACGATAAGAAAAAGGTATCGGAAATGATTGAAAACGTGCGCACTGTTTACGGCGAAAGAATTGATAAACTTACCTGGATGAGCGATTCGACCAAAGCCAGAGCGCATAAAAAATTAAAGGCCTTTACTTACAAAATTGGTTATCCTGATAAATGGAAAGATTATTCTTCGATTAAAATCACTTCGGATAAATTATTTGAAAATGTAATTGCTGCTTCTCTTTTCCAGAATGAGGAAAATGTTAAAAAGATAGGCAAGCCGGTAGACAAAAGCGAGTGGCATATGACCCCTCAAACGGTGAACGCTTATTACAATCCTTTGAATAATGAGGTTGTATTCCCTGCGGGTATTTTACAACCGCCTTTCTATAACCGTGATGCAGATGATGCTATTAACTATGGTGGAATTATCGCTGTTATTGGCCATGAATTTACACATGGATTTGATGATCAGGGTTCTCAGTTTGATGAAGAAGGCAATCTGAAAAACTGGTGGACAGCTTCTGACCGTACGAATTTCGACAAGCTTACTAAAAAATACATTGACTATTTCAGCGGTATTGAAGCATTGCCTGGTTTTAAAATCAATGGTGCTTTAACAATCGGAGAAAATGTGGCTGACTTAGGCGGACTTACACTTGCTTATTATGCACTGGAAAAATCATTAAAAGGAAAAGCAGAACCTGCTCCGATTGATGGTTTTAACTGGAAACAGCGTTTCTTCCTTGGCTGGGCGCAAGTATGGCATATGAATACTACGGATGAGGCTTTGCGTAATCAGATCCAGACAGATCCGCACTCACCAGCAAAAGACCGTATCAATGGTCCGCTTCCACATCTGAAAGAGTTTCAGGATGCATGGAGTTGCGGAGCTGGCAGCAAAATGGTATTACCGGAAGCATCACGCGTTGTGATCTGGTAAGTTAAAAATTATAATTTTCCTCTTTGCAGGAGGATAGGTTATCAAAGAAGTCAAGTTCTAAAACGGGGGACACCCAGTCTTGACTTCTTTTTTTTCTTTTGGTCACAATTCTCTTTATTTCACTTCCCTACCAAATACCGGTTTCGGTATTCACTCGGGTTACATCCCTTCACTTGCCTGAACTGCCTGGCTATATTCTTGCTGTCGGATAATCCCATATCCAATGCAATTTCAAAAACTGACATATCCGTATCCAGTAGTTTTTGGGTAAACTTTTCAATGCGGAGATTATAAATGTACCTGTAAATAGGATAACCCATTACCTCAATAAAACGCTTTTCCAACGCGCGTCTGGACAAAGGCACCTGTTTTACTACCTCATCCACATGCAGGTTTTTATCAATATTCTGATGTATATATTTTAATGAAGATGCGATGTGGTCATCACTTGTGGCATATATATCCGTCGAATGCCTTGTGATCACCTGCGTCGGTTTTACCACAATATCATAAAAATCACGCATACCATGCCTGATCAAATGATCCAGAAGTTTCGCTGCATCATACCCGCCTTTCTCGGCATCCTGTCCGATACTTGACAACGGAGGATCGGAAAAATCGCAGATCATTTCATCATTATCTACGCCTAAAACAGCCATTTCTTCCGGAATCCTGATTCCGTATAAACGACATGCTTCGGTGATATGCTGTCCCTGGTTATCGTCACAAGCCATCAATGCAATCGGCTTGGGCAACGATCGTAACCACTTTCCGATTGTGCTGGGTTTATAATACCACAACTCAGAGGGCCGCGCCATTTTATGTTCAAAATAATGCACCTTATATCCTGCCCTCGTTACCCGTGCTTCAAATCCCTCGGCACGTTCCTGCGACCAGACAATATCTTTAAACCCGTAAAAGGCAAAATTCTTAAACCCTTTTTTCAAAAAATAATCCGCACCCATTTCTCCCGCCTCATGATGTGCACCGGTGATATTCGGAATTTCATCAAAACGTTTTTTAAAATCCTGCGCGATAACAGGGATACCTGCATCGATAATTTTACCAATATTAGGATCGTTATAAAATTGTCCGATAATACCATCAGCCCCCCATTCCAAAGCCCATTTTAATATACCCTCAATACCGACCGTCTCCCGGTGAAAAAGTGGCATACGGCAAAAGATCCAGGGGCCATGTTCTCTGGAATATTTAGCAATACCCTTTAAAAGAGCCTTACTATATTCTTCTGCAAAATCGATCAGTAAAATAATTTTGTACATAACTGTCTGCGCGGTAATGCGATTTATCCAACTGCCTAATCTGCTTATACAAATAACTCCTTGAAATTCTTTACAATATCATTGTTGACCAATGGCTTCGCCCAGATACCAATGCTGAGAATATAACCAAGCGTGATCAGAAGAAAAAGCATCGCCAGTTTCAATCCAAAAATCTCTCCCAACCCTCCAATCACCAATGGTACAACAGCTCCCCCGGCAATCCCTGCACACAATATTCCTGAAAATGTACCGTGGTGGTTGGGAACGGAGTTCAACGCGAGTGAAAAAATAACAGAGTACATCACGGAAGCAAAAAAACCGGTTAACGGAAATGCATATAAGCTTATCTCCCTGGATCCGAATAATGCCACCAGCAAGGATAAGATAGCCCCGATTGTAAATACAACCAGTACTTTCCGGCTATCGACCAATTTCAGCAGAAGCAATCCCAAAAAACACCCCACCGTAAGCAAGCCCCAGAAATAGGAGATCACCGATGCACCTGTTGTGGCCGGATCCACGTGATGATATGTCTGTAAAAATTTGGAGATCCAGTTGGCGATCCCCTGCTCAGTTCCGACATAAGCAAATATTCCAAGGAAAAACAGCAATACCGATCTGTTGCCGAGCAGTTCTTTAAAAGCTTTTCCCACATCGATTCTTTCGTCTTCTTTCAAATCAACTTTTGGAAACTTCACTGCGGCGATAATGAATACCATCAACAGGGAAATAACAGCAAAAACCCAATAAAGGGAAACCCATTTAAGATTTTCAGGAACGAGTCCATTCAGGGTTTCGATAAACAAACCGGATGTTTCTGAGTGTACATTCAGTACCAGATAACTGTATAACAATGGGCTCAAAAAAGATGCTGCACCAAAAAAAAGCTGTGCAAGCACCGAATTAAACGCGAATTTCTCTTCCCCTCCTGCTACCCTAAGCAAAGGATTGATCACCACCTGCAACATGGCCATACCCACGCCAATGAGAAAAAGAGAAAACAAGGCAATCGCAAACCCTGGACATACAGCAAAAAGCAGTGCACCGCCAAAGGCAAGAAAAAAAGCGACGAGCAGAACCGTTTTCTCGCCATACTTTTCAACCATCAGTCCCGCCGGAATAGACATGACGCCATAGGCTACAAAAAAAGCAAAAGGAAGAAATCCTGCAAGTCCGATACTCAGATCGAAACTTTCGACGATATCCGGGATTATCGGGCCAAGAATATTGGTAAGAAAAGATATTACGAAGAAAATCAATAATATCAGGACAACGATAAACGCATTTCGTTTCATGAGGCAGGTTTCAAGGATGGGCTATTTACTTACAAGTTACTTTAAAGCAGGAATTTTCAAAAGCGGTTTTCCGATGAATTATTTATCCATCAAAGCCGCCGCACCCAGCAGTGCGATATTTTCATTTTCCGAAAGCAACAGCGTAAGCCGTTTGATAGACTCAGGATAGGCAAAATCTTTCAGGCTGTCCAGCATCGAAGATTTAAAAAAACGATTGGCCTTTGCAAGCGAGCCACCCAGAATAATCGCTTCCGGATCATAGGTATACAATATCGTTTTGATCACCACACCCAGATGCACGCCAAACTCTTCCCAAATTTTAATCACATCGGTATCTCCTCTTATGGCCGCTGCATGCGCATCGTATGCATCACAACCCAGATTATCTTCAAAAAAGCGGTTGCATACGTAATTTTCCAGGATAGAATCACGGTAGGGAAGCATACCAATTTCTCCGGCTCCACAGTTGTTGCCCGGATATAATTCGTTGTTAATGATAATGCCCGAGCCGATGCCTGTGCCGATTGCCATGCCCACAACAGAACTATATTTTTTGGCGAGCCCGAAACGGTGCTCGCCAAGTGTAAAGCAATTGACATCATTGTTGATAGATACCGGCAGATTGAATTCCCTTTCCACCAGGTCGCGCAATGCTACTTCCTCCCAGGACGGAATATTCATCACATTGTAAACAATTCCCTTATCCACATTTACCACGGATGGTACACCTATCCCGATCCCTTTAACCGGAAATTTGGTATAAGGACGAATCAGGTCCATGAGCTGGGTTAATGTCGAAGAAAGCGATTCTTTGTTTTCGAGTAAAACATTACTTTGCCGCGTGATTGAACCACCTAACTCGATCCCGGCCCGCATATTGGTCCCACCGATATCTACCCCGATATTCATTAAAAAATTGAAATGATGTATGTGATTTATTTTATCAAAAGTTCCTCTGACTAAATGCTATATAACTTTTTGGTTACCGGTCTGACGGCAAAAAAAAGCCGTCAGACCGGAGCCTCCTTAATAAAATAAAAAGTTATTTTAACGGAAACATAACCAGCTTAAAGGCTACTTTGCCGAAACAATGCTCGTCCTGCTGAATTTGCCCGCTTTGTCAAAGCTTTTCAGTTTAATTGTTCCCGAAACTTTTACAGGGCTGGTATATAGGGCCGACTGCCCCGTTGGTTCTGAGCCATCGGTTGTGTATCTGATTTCAAGTCCTGGCAAATCCACATTCGCTTTCAGCGTACCATTTTCAATAATAGCACCCGGAAGCGGCAACCGGTAATTATATCCGCCATTCAAATAGCTCAACTTCGGAATTTCCTTTTGTGCGATCGAGTTTGCGAAAATATTCCAGCCTGCAGCAATAGATTTGTCACGTACAGTTTTATCTTCAATCGTTTCCCAGCTTCTTTGCGCCGACCATGCACTTTCTGAAAAACCAAGAAGCTTAGGTAATATGGAATACTCCATCATGTCTCTTCCCTTGATTGTTTCACTCCAAAGTTCCGCTTCAATCCCCAGAATATTTTTTCTTGCTTCCGGTTTCAGTTTTTCTTTTCCTACAAACTCTTCTGCCATTGGTTTGCCCATGGCTGTTGTATAGGTGGTTTTAAACATATCAAAAGGAGCAAACGCCCAGTTATCCCACGTATTTACAAAACCACCCCAATATAATCCCGGCTCCTTCGGATCATTATTGTAAGACATATCAAAATAGAAATTCGTCACATTACATAAGATCACCTGATATCCGGCATTGGCCAGTCTGTTTCCCAGATCCACATCAAATACGTTATTCCAGATATAAGGGACTACTTTTCGTCCGACAAATTCAGGATTTGATAAATATTTCCCGGTTGGCGATTTGGTTAAAGCCACTTCCTCCCATCCGTGTATTTTCAGGTTCCGCTTTTCCAGTCTTGGAACCAGCCTTCTGAAAAAATATGATTGCAGGTTTTTTGCACTTTTTATTTCAGGGTTTTCCTGAATCAGTTTTGCCGCCATCGGTGATTTTTCCCAGACACCCTCAGCAACTTCATCGCCTCCCGTATGAAAAGTATCCATTGTCAAACCAGCCTCTTTGTACATTTTGGCCATCTCATCAACTACTTTTTCAAAGAAGTGATACGTTGACTCACGCGCCACACTCACCACATTATCTTTATAACCCTGCGCTGAAATGTATACAGACTTATCGTCCGGATCGATCAACCGATATTCATTTGCTTCTTTTTCTTTTCCTTCTTTCATCAAACGTTCATAGCGCGATTCCATGGATTTTATCGCAGCGCGTGCGTGCCCCGGAAAATTTAGTTCAGGAATAACATTGATATGCCTGTCTTTGGCATATTTCAGGATTTCTATAAAATCCGCTTTTGTATAAAACCCGCTGCCGTGTTTCCCCTCGTCATAAGCTACCGGTCCAGAGCCATACGAAGGGTGTAAAACCGACGTATTAATTCCGGTTGTATGCTGGCGCTGCGCCCCAACCTTGGTAAGTTCAGGCAGACCGTCAATCTCAACACGCCATCCTTCATCCTCGGTTGTGTAAAAAAGAAGGTGATTAACTTTATATGTTGCAAGCAAATCCAGAATGCGCTTAACCGATTCCTTTGTCTGGAAATTCCGGCTGACATCTAGATGTAGACCCCGGAAATAAAATCTTGGCGCATCGTCAACCTGTGTATAATTCAGTGCGATAGAAGCTGCCGGCTTTTGATACGCTTCCAGCGGAATAAGGGCCAGCAAACTTTGAATACCATAAAAAACACCCGCTGCGTCGCTTCCAACAATGGAAATACCGCTGTTATTAATCGAAAGATTATAGGCTTCCTTTGAAACGCCATTCACCTGAACTTTCCCGGGTTTAAGGACAATAGCATTGGAAGCCGGTGTAGCAGGCAAACCGCTCTGAGGCAGATAAGTCTTGCCGGTAAGCGTTTTTAATTTTTCACTTAAATACTTCGCCTCTCCCTCAAAACCTGCCTCGTAATGGATCGCTGTTTCGTTATTTAAGGTAAATGTGCCGTTTCCATTCACCACTTTTACAGGTGCAGGAATAATTTTTTGAAGCTGATCGTTGCCAAGCAAGCTCATGACCAGATTCTGGCTATAACGTAATTCTGCTGTCTGAATAGGTTCCAGATCCTTTTTTCCACGTAATATCTGTTCCTTAGTGGTGAAGGGCTCAATTTTATAATCCGCAACCTGTACGATATCCTTTTCTTTTCCATCCTGGTCATAAAAAACAAAATACAACCCGAGCGGCGCGTCTGTTTCTTTAATCACACCTTCCGTTCCGGTATAATGAATGGTAATGGAATCGCCTTTATTCAGTTTAAAATCTTTCCCGGGCACCATCTTATACCAGTCTCCGTTAATATGCTCAACGATAGCAGGTTCCGGTCTCTTATTAGATTGTATCGGTCTGGGGGACATGCTAAAAAACAACGTCCAGTTTTTATCATTCAGCGCGACATCTCCTCCATTTTTAATCGTAAATTGAGCATCAAACGTCCCGTCAACTCCGGTGAAATTTGTCACCAGTTTCCAGGAAACTCCTATTTTTTGTGCTTCTTCTTTTGAAAACTGCCCTGACTGACTGCAACCGGCAAGCCATAACAGCGAAAGGATTGTGAACAGATAAGATCTCCTCATCATATAAACCTGTTTTTAAGTATAAAATCGTTTGACATATCGCTTTGATAATACTGCAAATTGGATAAAACATACCATTAAAAAAAGAATATCCAATCTCCGGGGGCGGCATTCACAAGCAGCCTTTTGCACACAAAACAGGCCGCCCCAATGCAGTCGTATTAAGAAAGTGGTCAAATCTGCTATTATTCCGATGACGTAATAGCCCTTAACATATTTGCCTGCGTATATCAATTAAAAAAGGAAAATATGACTAATCGGAGCGAAGACTTATCCCGCCTTATTTCCCTTGATGCCATGCGCGGTTTCACGATTGCCGTCATGATCATCGTGAATTTTCCCGGAAGCGAACAATTTGTATTTCCTACGTTGAGCCATTCCCAATGGAACGGACTCACGTTCACTGATCTCGTCGCACCCTTTTTCCTATTTATCGTAGGCGTTTCTATCGTTTTTGCTTTCTCAAAAAAATTGGAAAGACATACTGCCAAGCGTGAGTTGTATAAAAAAATTATGCTGAGAGCTTTCAAAATATTTGCCGTGGGTATGTTTCTCAATATGCTTCCGGATTTCGATTTGACAAATCTCCGCTGGACAGGCACCTTGCACCGCATCGCGATCGTTTTTCTAGTTTGCTCCTTGTTATTCCTGCATACCAACTGGAAGCAGCAAAGCATCATCGGCTGCTTGCTATTGATTATTTACTGGCTGGTAATGACGCTCATTCCGACGCCGGGCGTCGGAAAAGTTGTGCTGGAACGCGGCCTCAATCTTGCAGCATGGGTGGACCAGCATTATATGCCTGGTAAAATGTGGCAGGGAACCTGGGATCCGGAAGGAATTCTCAGTACATTTCCCTCTCTCGTAACGGGCATCACGGGCATGTTGGCCGGGACATTACTGACCAGCCATTTAAACCAAAATGAAAAAGCAAATTATCTGATGACCGCCGGATTATTCTCCGCAGCGGCAGGTTATTTCTGGGGACTTGTTTTTCCAGTTAATGAAAATATCTGGACAAGTTCTTTTGTACTGGTTACCTCTGGTTTTGCTGCGATGCTGTTGGGGGCTCTTTATTTTATGATCGATATTTTAGGGTACAAAAAAGGAACCCTGCCAGGTATTATCTTTGGTGCCAATGCTATTATGGCTTATGTACTGGCCGATATCCTCGCACTTTTCTTCTATCTGACACCCATCGGGGAAAAAACAGTAAACCAGCATTGCGTTGAGGCGCTTATACAGGCCGGATTTGCTCCGAAACTCGCCAGCCTTCTGTATGCTTTGGTTTTTGTTTTCATCAATTTTATCCCTGCATTACTACTTTACAGGAATAAAATATTTATTAAACTTTGAATCAAAATGTTTCAATAAAAATTGGACATCATCACTTGCTATCGCCCCTATGCATCATCAATAACTCTATTACCATAGCCAAATCACCGAAAGCCATTTCCGGGATAAGGTAAGCCTGCGGCCCCATCGGATCATCAATCCATCCGTTATTTCCGCCTTGGATGCTTATTTTGCCTCTTTTCAAGTCAAAATAATGCTGTGCACCGCGAACAGCCACCAGCACTGCCGTCTGGTCCCAGCTCATTCTGCCTTCCTGATCACCTTTGCTCAACGGAATAGCCATAGCATAAACATCTTTCACGGGGCTGACCAAAGTTTCGTTGGCAATGACTTTCAAACCGGTTTTGATACCATTACCAATTTCAAAGCCACTGAAAATAATTTGCGTCGGCCATTTTGAAAATGCATTTTCCGATGCAACAGAATCGATCCTGATGTTAAATTCTCTCCCTTTGGGAAAACCGCCTGCCATGGAAACGACTTCTTTAACTTTTCTTTTCACCAGATCCATGCCTGATAAGGTGGAAATTTCATCAGGCTGGGAATCAATCAGCCTGGAAAGATTGGTCAGAAAACCGATCGTCACAATGGTAACACTTTGGTCGGGCTGGCCTGCAAGCACTTTACGATAGGTCTTTACGGCATCCGGAACCTCATCCGTTGATTTAATTTTATGCGGATATTTTTCAACCAGCATTTCCGGCCATTTTTGCGAAGCACCCATATCCGGCGCATCTCCTTTGGGTGCGGCAATAGGTAATTCGGGACGGCCAAAGTAATTGTTAAGAATTTCAATCGTTGGAGCCACCAGATTATTTTTGTTACTCGCTATCACAGCCAATGGCCTCACTTCGCCTTTGTCGGCCAGCGCGTGCATGATGGCTATCGCACCTACATCGTCATAATCCGGCCCGATATCCGTGTCCAGAATGAGAGAAACCTGCTTGATACGGGATATCTGAGCATTTGTGTAAAGACTTACAAGAAAAAATACGGCAGAGAATAGGTACTTCATATGCTGGCCTTAATGATGATTCGGGTTTGTAAAATGTATGGAAATAAACAGCAATTACTATTTAATTCTATCTTCGAAATACAAAGATTTTTCGTTGCAAGTTTCATTATAATTTCCTTCGTTTTATCTCCCCGCAAAAGCAATTTTTGGAATCAGGCAAATGATTTGCCCTAACAAGTAAATAATCCACTGAAAATGTGGTGATAAAGACCGCTGTACATTATATTTAGTTTCACGCTCCTTTTCTCTATAATTCTATGAAACGCAGAAAATTTATTCACCAGAGTTCTGTTGCAGGTTTGTCTCTATTGGGAATGACCTCTCTCAATTTTCAATTACGCTCGGAGGATAACGACAACAGGCTGGCAAATGAATTCAGACTGGAAGAAATTACTATTGAAGCACTGCACAAATTGATCAGGAGCGGTGAAATGAATGCTCAGAAAATCGTAAAATTGTACCTCGACCGTATTGCGGAAATTGATAAAAAAGGTCCCGGAATAAATTCGGTTATCGAGATAAATCCTGATGCTTTGAAAATTGCATCCGAACTCGACAAGGAGAGAAGTGCCGGAAAAACCCGCGGACCTCTGCACGGTATCCCCATTCTTATCAAGGACAATATTAACACCGCCGATAAAATGCAGACCACCGCAGGTTCGATTGCGCTGGAAGGAAATATTGCCCGGAAAGATGCATTCGTGGTACAACAGCTGCGTAATGCCGGTTTGATTATTCTGGGAAAAACCAATATGAGTGAATGGGCAAATTTCCGCTCAACCCGTTCTTCCAGCGGCTGGAGCAGTCGCGGAGGACAAACGAAAAATCCTTATGTATTGGATCGCTCTCCCTGCGGATCAAGTTCGGGTTCCGCTGTGGCCGTAGCCGCAAACTTATGCGTTGTATCCATCGGGACAGAAACAAATGGCTCCATTGCCTGCCCCGCTTCTATGAACGATGTAGTGGGAATAAAACCTACGGTTGGCCTTGTTAGTCGGTCTGGTATTATTCCCATTTCTAAAACACAGGACACAGCAGGCCCGTTCGGAAGAACTGTGCATGATGCCGCTATGCTTTTAGGAGCAATGACAGGTATAGATCCAGACGATGAAATTACCAAAACCAGTCAGGGAAAAGCGCTAACGGATTACTCCCCTTTTCTGAAACCGGATGGATTAACCGGCAAACGAATTGGCATAGAAAAAAGCTTTCTTAAAAAACATGAGCGCATGGATGCTCTTTTTAAAGAAGCCATTGCAGTATTGAAAAGCCAGGGTGCAACTGTTGTTGAAGTTGATTTTGTAAAATTCAGGAATGTGGGAAGTGCTTCCGGCGAAGTTTTGGAATATGAATTTAAAGAAGGACTGAATGCATATCTATCCAAAGCGAATGGCAAAGTAAAATCTCTGGAATCATTAATTCAGTTCAACAAGGATAACCAGGAAAAGGCAATGCCCATTTTCCAGCAGGAACTTCTGGAAAGTGCTCAGAAAAGAGGAGATTTGAAAAGTACGGGTTATCTGGAGGCTTATGCAAAAGTGACGGGTGTGCGAAAATTGATTGATGATATGTTAACGGATCAGAAACTGGACGCACTTTGCGGGCCGGCAACCGGACCATCGTGGTGCATTGATCCGGTTAACGGAGATTTCTGGACTGGGTACGCATCCTATGGACCGGCCGCGCTTGCCGGTTATCCCTCTGTAACGGTACCCATGGGTTTTATCAGTGAAATTCCGATCGGGCTCTCGTTTCTGGGTCGGGCATATGACGAGGGTGCTCTTTTGAGTATTGCATATGCCTATGAACAGATATCAAAGAAAAGAAAGGCACCCAGGTTTATCAAAAGCATTTAACTGTAAACAAGATCAGGGTCTGACAATCTGCTGTACCGGGATTCCCAGAGCCTGATCTTCAAATATTTAATTTACAATTTCACTATACGAAATACTTCTCTTTTATCGCCTGCCTGAACCTCCACCATATAAAGTCCCGGAGAAAATGCGTCGCTGCCCAGGTCTACCTGATATTTCTGTACAAAACCATTCGCCGGCAAATTTCTTTTAACCGCCGATCGTCCTGTCAGATCAATAATATTCACCTGCACATTGTCTCCTTCACTGGCCTGATAAACAATATTAAAAAAGTCGCGCGACGGGTTAGGATAAACCTGCCAGCTGATTTTATCGTTAAATACCACGGAACGTATGGCTGAATATTGGAAAGTCTTATCCAGATCCACCATTTTTAAACGATAGTAACGCACGTCTGATTTGTCCATTTCATAGTCGACGAATGAATATCGCTGACCTTTTCCGGCACGCCCATCGGCCAGAATTTCACCTATTTTGATAAATTGTCCAAGCTTTAAAGCTTCATTCCCTTTCGCAACTTCCAGTTCAAAGTGGCTAAAATCAACCTCAGCGGTGGTTTCCCACTCGGCAACTACGTCCGTAGAAAAATCAATACTTTCCTTTCTTTTTGCAGTAAAGCGCTGCAACTCCACAGGCAATGGCGTTGTGGTACCCATCGCTCCTTTACTAAGCCAGAATTCAGAAAGGTTTTTCACTTTGAATTCGGCATAATACCCCCGATCGTAAGGTACTTTTTTTAATTTGTCGGCTGTGATAAAAAGCCATCCGGAGGAATTATTATTTGTCACACTTCCATCCTCATTACTATCATTGGTATCACTGTATTTCGAAATTCCCAGTTCCTGAATCGAAGCCGGTTTATCACATTCGCTGCATCCGGACGCTGCAACCAACTTTTCCAAATCCGAATCCTGAAAGTAAAAACGAACCGATACGGAGTCAGCCAGCTCATAATGAAGTGGCTTTATCGTGATATTTTTATTTAAGTAATATTGTCCGTTTGTATTGCGAACATTACCGCTGAAAGAATAAATACGAACATCCGTATTGCCCAGATCCTGATTTCCGGCGTTTACCGAAGCAACCAGAGCTCCATTGTTTGTGTAATTTGTCCATCCGTTATCAGCAACAGTGCCCAGCGTAGTAGCCACAGCGAGCGATCCGTCATAAATTCCGCTCCTGTTATCATAAACATGAATATCGTCGATCGCAATTCCTTCTCTGACCTCTGTTTCATCGCTTTTAAAAACAAAACGTAAACGAATACTTGCACTTCCGGCAGGCAACGGTATCGTGGCTACATGCCAGCGAATGTATTCCTGCACACTCCATGAGTGGTTGTTCGAAATATTTTTATTATACCAGTTTGTTCCCTGCCCATTTGCGCCCAAAAGTTTCCATGTTGAACCGTCGGTCGAATATTCCATATAGGCTTTGTCACAAATCGAGTTTCCGCAATCCTCAATATCCAGCGCGATATTGAAGCTGATAGAAGGCACCAGCATCCCACGAAGATCAAAACAGGGAGAATACAGATACGACAACTCATTGAGATTGTAATTACCCGACAAATTTGTCTTCCAGGCTTTGGTACCACCCGCTGCTCGTTTTATTTTGGCGGAGGCGGGCGTTCCGTATTTCCAGGAACTGTTCGTACCCATGCTATACCAGAAGCCATTTCCATTTTCGAAATTTTCAAGATAAGGAAATGTAGCGATCAACGGAGAATTGAAAATCTCGGTTGTGATATTGTCGTTAGAGCGATTGGAATCGGAAGCTAAATCCACCCAAACTTTTAAGGTATGCGCACCCGGAACCGACAAATCCGCAGTAGCCTGGAAAGTATAATCGACAGAAGTATTACCGGCTAATGAGGTTATGTTTTCAGAAATAATAGCACCGTTGTCTACTTGAAACTTCACCGGAATGCCTGGAATATTGCTGGCAGAATTATTTCTTACCGTAAATTTAATCTGCTGCGCATTACTTAATCCGCAGCCGGACTGCGGAAGGTCCTTTAAACTTACAGCCTGAACATCGTTGGAAATCTGAAATAACCGGATATCGTCGAAGCTATAACCCGACCCGCTGAATGCGTCGGCAAGGACCAGCTTTCCATACTGGCCCCATCGAATCTGAAAACTCGATGACAGACTTTTTCCTTTTCCTGTCAGGATATGACTTATCTCAATATCAGCTGATAACTTGTAATCCGTTCCGACAGGGTTTTGATTTGTAAAAAGATTGTACACTTCAATCCACTCATCTGTATCCTTCCCCCTTATCCAAACCCTGTGGCTTGCATTGGCGGATTGTCCATGGTTTTTATATCTGAAGTTCATCCGGATATCGTCCGATGCAGCATTGAAAGCAGACAAATTGTAGGTCGCTATGAGATAATTCGTATTACCGTCGGCAAAGGATCTGTCCACATCCAGTATTAAGGCACGGTTTCCTGAATAAGCTACACCGCTGCCAGCATAAGACCGGATACGACCAAACGCAGAATTACTCGTAAAATCATACCGGTCTGAACCGTCAAGGCCATTTTTCGCAATAAAAAACTCTTGCTGAGGCAACGCTTCCAGGTCATCAAAAAGCGGCAGCGTTACAACCGGATTACTTAGTTGTGTAAAAGTTTTGGTTAACAAATTATTCCCCGGCACCAGATCACCGGATTTTTCCAGCTCCACTTTAATGACGTAAGAACGGATTGCGGAAAAGTCGGTTATCGCAGCAAATGTGTGATCGTATGTTCCTCCCGCAGCAATCGTTGCAGAAACGACTTCTTCTCCTTTGAGGTTGTTGTCAAGGTAATATCTTACTTTAAAAGCACTGCTGGCAGCTGCATCATCAAGATTTTTGATACGGACTGTAACGCGTGCATTCGAGGATAATTCTGTCGTGGTGAATTTTCGTCCGGATGCAACCGGCGATAAAATAGCGTCCATTTTCAAATCATTATCCGATATTGTCCCGCCGCAATTTCCACTATCCGGCTTTCTCGAAGCAGCCATTGCCCGGCGCCCGGGATTGCCGTTGATTCTCGCCCGTACTGTTACCCAATAAGTTATATCCTTCGACAACCCTGTAAACGTATAGTTTGTAGAAAAAGTCGTGGCCACAGGCACCATCTCATCGCCCTGGAGCATCATCACTTCGTAATCTGTTGCGCCCGGTACTGCGTCCCACTGCATCGCAATATATCCTTCACATTGAACAGAAGAAATCGACAAGGCTGGTACGCCCAAAATTGTAAAAGCTTCACTTACACTTACTTTATTGGTTCCGTTCTGACTGATTCTGACTTTTGCCTGCGACGTTGTTACAGCAGGAACAGACCAGCTGAGCTGACGGCTATCAGCAGTCACCGACGTATTGATATCAACCCAAGAGCCTCCGTTATCCGTGGAATACTGAACTGAAAAGCCGTTTGATTCATTACCGAAAGAATCCCAGCTGATGTTCATGACATCGCCTTGCTGAACATGCTCGGCACCGATGGGATAGGTTATGGAAGTCTCAACAGGAACGGCGTCATATACCACAAAATATTCCTGCTCAGGATTTTGATTGATCGCCGTTCCTTTTACCAGAATAGTATAATCTCCGGCAGCGGGACTATCAATAACCACTTGTTCAATATTGTTGATGTGATCCGCTCCGGTTGTCGCTGCGTTATCCACTTTCGACGGAGCTGCGTCCAATAGTTTGGGAAGTGTTTTTACCTGCTGAGGAGTTGTCACTTCTATATCCAGATCGTTCACCAACGTTTTGGTCGAGAAAACAGCCGCTGCGGGATCATTCCAGTATAACATTACTTTGAGCTGCGCGGTATTTTCAGGAACCTTGATTGTGTGCGTTTTTTCTCCCCCGCTGGTAACATTTCCATTTATGTAACTTTTGCTTTCAAGCATTTTAACAGACCTGACAAGATTTAACCAGCCAAAGCCATACTTGAAATCCGGCCCCGCATTTCCTTTATCCATACCACTGTTACAGATCAAAGCTTTCATAAGGGCACTTTTTGGATTTGCTCCCCCGTTAAGCTTCCGGTATTGCTGATATAACAAGGCCAGGCTGCCTGAAACGGCAGGAGCCGCCATGCTTGTTCCCGTGCCTTCTCCGTAATTGTTATTGATCAAAGTGGATCTGATATTGGTTCCCTGCACCACGATTTCCGGTTTAATGCGGCCATCTTTAACCGGCCCACGGCTGGAACCAGACGATATCAAACCGTTCAGTTCCGTACTGCCGACGGTGATAATATTTTTTGCTGTTTGAAAACCTCCAAGCAGGTTTGCGAATCCGGCAGGAAAGGGGCTGCACAAATTGTCTCCGCTATTACCTGCCGCAAAAACATTCTGAAGATAAGGCATATCGAACGCCTGCTGATCAAGAATCCGGGAGTATAAATCATAAGACCCGAACGATTCACAGCTCGTAACGTCATTTCCATAAGAATTGTTGGTCACCACCATACCGTAATCTTTCACATAATTGGGAAGATTTGCCAGCAGATTTGAGAAATAATGGGCTATGATCGTAGACTTGGGCGCATACCCCTTATATCTTTCATCCATAATGCCGGCTCCTCCGAGCGTCCCCATCACGTGCATTCCGTGCGATGCGTTGCTCTCTGCAGCAAACTTGTTGATAATGCGATTGTTAAAATCAACATGCAGCATCGGATTCGCATTATCACCAATGCCCACCACCACACCTTCGCCACGCAGATTACGACTTCCGGAAAGAGATGAACTCAAAACATTCGCTCTTGAATTTTCCTCACTGTGATCATTAAACGCGACGTCCGGTTTTGGGGCGGCCTGCACATATTGGATAAAAGGAAGTGATGCAAGTTCATTAACACGTGCCATTGGGACTCGTAATTCCAACACGCCATAAATCCGGAAAATATCGGAAGTGATCGTAAAATTTTTATTTCTTAACTCTCCGCTCACTTCTTCCATAGAAAAAGTTTTAGGGAAACTAACCCATACATCAACAGTGCCCGTGCTTTTTACCGCATGCGATGGAAAAATACCGCCTGCCAGTGTGGAGTGCATTTTTTGTTTTGCAGTCAGCTCCACTACGGACCTTACCCTCGCCTTTTGCAATGTCCCTGATTCCAGAACGCGCCGGATCGTAGCGGTATAAGCGTTGTTCGGGATATAATCCAAAAGCTCAATTCCTGCTGCAAGAAGCCGTTTTTTTTCTTCCTCCCCGGGTAATTGTTCAAACTGGATAACCACAAATGATTTGTGGTTGAATGATGTAAGTTTCTGATTTAATTTCCCTATCTTCTCAACAGAAATATTATTTTCCGGAGTGAAAGATTCATTTTTCAGCAAAATCCTGTTCTGCCCGAGGCAAAAAGAGGTTGTTGTTAAAAAGATTACAAAGGGGTAGAGTTTTTTCAATATCATGTAAGTACTGGGTAGAACTATTTTTATTCACTTATAGAGAATTAGTTCTAATTATAAAAACAAATTCATTAAAATCCTATAATAACCCGTACAAATACTAGATTTATTTTAATGCGCTTTCTGCTCAGTTCTACATAATATAAAAGTAGTTTTATAATCAAAATTTCACTTTTTGAATTCTTCACAAATCATAAGCTTTGTTATTAAAAGGAGAGTAAAGTAACTTCGTCAACTCTAACAGGTATCTGTCGGACATTAATTTGTTTCCACTCCCTGGACCTTAATGATTGAAAAACAGGTCTATGGTTCTTAATTGCATATTTATGAAATTATATGGTCTTATAGGATTTCCCCTGACCCATTCCTTTTCGAAGCGGTATTTTTCGGAAAAATTTTCCCGGGAAGGCATTTTTAACAGCAGCTACGATTTGTACGAAATAAAGACATTGGAAAGTCTGCCTGAGCTTTTAAAGAAACATCCCGATTTAAAAGGAATCAACGTAACTATTCCGTACAAGCAGGACGTAATCACCTATCTGGACGATCTGGATGACGCATCGGCGGAACGTATCGGCGCAGTTAATACGATTAAAATTTTCGCCGACGGCAGTACAAAAGGATACAATACGGATTATTATGGGTTTCGCCAGTCCATTTCGGAATGGATGGATCGCCGTGGTGAGGCGTGCTGTAATTTCAAAGCTTTGGTTTTAGGGAACGGAGGTGCGGCGCAAGCTGTAAAAACAGCACTTGAAGACATGAAAACAGAATATAAAATAGTTTCGCGTCAAAAAAATAACGATTCTCTTTTATATGAAGATCTGACGCAGGAAATTATGGAAACCCATCAGCTGATTATCAACACGACGCCGCTGGGGACATTCCCAAATATTGAAGATTGCCCTGAAATTCCTTATCAATGGCTTGGAAAAGGCCATTTTCTCTATGACCTTGTCTATAACCCAACGACAACATTATTCATGAAAAAAGGCTTTGACCAGGGTGCTGCTGTCCACAACGGATTAAAAATGCTTGAAATGCAGGCAGAAAAAGCGTGGGATATCTGGAATTCCGAAGAAGATATGTGGAGCGTTTAAACTTTTGAATAAAAACTCCATAGATCGTCCTGAACCTTTTCAGACCCCGTAAAAATTCCTTCCGGCAGTGGTGCTTTGATACCGCTGCCGATTGTTTTTACACTCTGGCATCTTCTTATTTCATCCCACAATCCTGCCTGCAAAAAAGACCGCAAAACCTGAGATCCTCCTTCTACCAGCAGTGATTGAATTCCCCGTTTGGAAAGCTGCAATAACAACTGGGCAATTTCGTCCTTGCCCGGAGTTATCTGAATGCAGGAATTAACTCCCGTTTCGGAATATCTTCCTGACGCGTTGCTAAAATCGGACTGCCGGTTATAATTTATTACAAATGTGGGCTGAGAATTATCGAATAAATTCAATGTCTCCGGAAGCGTAAGATTTCTATCCAAAATAATTCGCACGGGATTCCTCCCTTTCCAGTGCCGCACATTTAATTTGGGATTATCGTTTAATGCCGTATTAGATCCTACCAGAATCGCATCTTCTTCGGATCGCCACTTATGCACGCGAACGCCAGAGAATTCTCCGCTGATCTGCACGGCTTTGCCATTTTCAGCCGCGATAAAACCATCAGCAGTTTCGGCCCACTTTAAAATTACATAAGGACGTTTTTTCAAAAAATTTGTAAAAAAACGTTTGTTTAATTTTTTACCTTCCTCGGAAAGAACATCGCAGACAACCTCAATACCGGCCGCCCGCAGTCGTTCGATACCTTTTCCGGATACAAGCGGATTAGGATCGCCGTTACAAACAACCACTCTTTTGATACCCTTGCCCACAAGCAGATCGGCACAGGGAGGTGTTTTCCCGGTATGCGAACATGGTTCCAACGTAACATAGGCAGTTGCTTCCGAAAAAAGATGTCCGTTATTTCTTTTTTCAACATCTTCCACGGCACGCACTTCGGCATGCGGCCCGCCATAAAGCCGGTGCCATCCTTCACCAATAATTTGGTCGTTATGTACGATCACGCACCCAACCATGGGGTTCGGGCTAACACTTCCGCGTCCATATTCTGCGAGCTCCAAAGCCCGTTGCATCCACTGTATATCCATGTTCATTTGACAAAAATACAAACCTCGTTTCAATCTCAACTTTCGTGAGTTCTTATAATTTGTTAACTTTCCGACATCGGATTAAAAAATCAACTCAAAATGACTTCGGCTCGTCAGTTATATCAACATATTGTTAGTGGAATTAATGTCTATCCGCCAAAAGAATCCCAGGCCATAACGTTTATGCTTCTGGAGCATTACATGCGGTTAAGAAACATAGATGTATTAGTGGACCGGCCTATTCCGGAAAATACGGCTCAACCTGATTGGAAAAATATTATTTCCCGGCTCAACAACAACGAACCGGTTCAGCACATCATCGGTACTACCGAATTTTGCGGGCTCGAATTCCGCGTTTCTTCCTCGGTACTTATCCCGCGTCCTGAAACAGAAGAACTGGTTCAAATGGTGACCAGAGATTATGCTGAACCGGATAAGGATGTTTCCATTCTTGACATCGGAACAGGCAGCGGCTGTATCGCCATTGTCCTGGCTCGTTTCCTTCCGCATGTAACGGTTCATGCCTGGGATGTTTCGGATGAAGCACTTTCCGTTGCCCGCGAAAATGCCCGTCAGCTTATTGCCGATGTACAATTCGCTAAACAGGATATGCTGAATGTTACGTTTCCATTACCCGGAAATATTATCAAGTTCGACTGCCTTGTAAGCAATCCTCCCTATGTAACCTATTCGGAAGCAGAACATATGCGCCCGAACGTACTTCGTTTTGAGCCGCACGAGGCGCTTTTTGTAGAGGATAGCGATCCCCTGTTATTTTATAAGGCAATCGCCGATTTTGGTATACATCACCTGAAAACCGGCGGGAAATGTTATGTTGAAATTAACGAACATTTTGGAACCGGTACAAAGCAGGTTTTTGAAGAAAGAAACTATAAACAGGTGGAAATCCTCCGCGACATTCACGGGAAGGACAGATTTGTAAGAGCAGTCTGGAATAATTAATTTATTCAGTTAGTCTAACTGCGCATTTCCGAACGCATTCTACAACATGCTTCGGAAATTTTTGTTCCTAACCAGTATACTCCGTGTTAACTTAACACCTCATGTATTTAGAAAAAATAAAAGAAGTACTCGACGAAATGGGCAAAGTAGTTGTGGGGCAGGACAGACTGCTCAACCGCTTGCTTATCGGACTTTTTACCGGCGGACACATCCTGCTTGAAGGCGTTCCAGGCCTTGCCAAAACACTGACGATCAATGTGATGGCCAAAGTATTACAATTGGATTTTCGCCGTATTCAATTCACACCCGACTTATTGCCTGCCGACTTGATCGGTACGATGATTTACAAACCGAAAATCGGTGACTACGAGGTAAAAAAGGGACCGATTTTTTCTAACATTATTCTTGCTGACGAAGTAAACCGCTCTCCAGCGAAGGTGCAATCTGCCCTACTGGAAGCGATGCAGGAAAAACAGGTTACAATTGGCGATCAGACTTATTTGCTGGATAAACCTTTCGTTGTACTTGCTACGCAGAATCCCGTTGAGCAGGAAGGGACTTATCCGCTTCCCGAAGCACAGATCGATCGTTTTATGATGAAGGTTTATGTGGATTATCTCAATAAACAGGAAGAACTTGAAGTGATGCGCCGCATGTCGGACATTACTTTTGATTATCAGATCCAGCCCATTTTAAACAAACAGGATCTTTTTGCTATCCGTGAAAATGTTAATAAAGTGAACATTTCGGATACACTGGAAAAATATATTATCGAGCTCGTTTTCGCGACCCGCCGTCCGCTTGAATACGGATTGCGCGATGAGGCCCGTTACATCCAGTTTGGTGTTTCACCGCGTGCGACGATTTATCTTAACCGGGCTGCAAAAGCACTCGCCTATCTGGAAGGCCGGGATTATGTGTTACCGGAAGATATTAAAGCCTTGGCGCCGGACATCATGAACCACCGGATTATGCTGAATTATGAAGCAGAAGCCGATGGTGTAAAAACAACCACCATTATTGATTCTATTCTGAGAAAAGTAGCGATCGGATAATTTTCAAATGAGTTGGTTCGCAAGCTGATCAGGGAACAGGGTCATGCCCGTGGCCTCCCCAGGGATGACAGCGTGAAAATCTTTTCAAACCCATAGGGACGCCTTTCAGGACACCATGTTTTTGAATAGCCTGAATCATATATTGCGAACAAGTAGGCGTATAACGGCACGAATTAGGCAGGTAAGGTGATAATACACCCTGATAAATTCTGACTAATCCAATGAGTAAAAATTTCATTTTGCTACGTTGTGTAAAGTATTATCTTTGACAATTAACATCATAAACGCATGATTTCCTATATAATTTGGGACGTAAATCCCGAAATCTTTACAATTCCTGAATTTCTGGGTTTTGGCCCCTTTCCTGTTCGCTGGTATGGACTTCTTTTCGCCGCCGGTTTTCTGATCGGACAGCAAATCATGATCCACATCTTTAAAAAAGAAGGAAAACCGCTCGAAGATATTGACGCGTTGACGCTGTACATGGTGATATCAACCGTGGTAGGAGCCAGAGTCGGGCACTTTTTATTTTACGAACCGGAAGTTCTTTTCAAAAATCCCCTGGAAGTTATTTTGCCACCTTATGCAGGTCTCGCCAGTCATGGTGCGGTGGTCGGGATCGTCACTGGGTTATATCTTTATTCACGAGCACGAAAAGCAACAGGCCAGTCTTTTCTTTGGGTAGCCGACCGTATGGTTATTCTGGTAGCACTGGCTGGCTCATTCATACGTTTGGGAAATCTTATGAATTCTGAAATTGTTGGACGCCCGACAGACGTTGCATGGGGATTTATTTTTATGAAAAACACAGAATTTCTGCAAATTCCAAGACACCCAGCCCAGCTATACGAATCAATTTCCTGCTTCATTCTTTTCTTTGTCTTGCTCGCCTTATGGAATAAGTTTAAGGAAAAAACACCGCGCGGCTTATTGGTAGGTATTTTCTTCGTTTGGGTATTTACATTACGGTTCCTGTACGAATTCCTTAAAGAAAACCAGGAAGCTTTTGAAGCCAATTATTCCCTTAACATGGGACAGATACTAAGTATTCCGGTGGTCATCCTGGGTTTATACTTTATCATAAAGTCCAGAAACCATGCGATTCAAAAAATAGGTTGAGAGATGCCGGGCATGCAATAAACAAACAGTAAAACTGAACTATTTTTTAATTAAATTGCATTATCCCGTAATATCTACCATCTATTCGTATGAAAAAAAGATTTATCCTGTCACTGAGCCTCGCTTCTATTTTCTTTCTTTCCGGCTGTGGTGGAAAAAAAGAAGAGCAGGAAGAAAAGGAAGAGCCCAATAATGCCGTTGAGGCCTTGCAGCAATTTGCGGATAAGGCTAAAAATATGGACAACAAAAAAGCGGTTGACCCGGTTGATTTCAGGAAGCTGAAAGAATTGCTGCCTGAAAAGGTCGAAGGAATGGCAAGAAAAGAAGCTTCCGGTGAAAAAAACGGAGCAATGGGCTTTACAATCTCACGCGCCGAGGCCCGTTACCATAGCGATGCTGACGCGTCCGCACATGTAGAAATATTCGATACGGGCGGTGTTGCAGGCGTTGCCACCATGGCTCTTGCAGCCTGGACAATGGCCGATATTGACAAAGAAACGGACTCAGGTTACGAAAAAACGACTAAGCTGGAAGGATATAAAGGCTATGAAAAATACAATAATGATAGTAAATCAGGCGAAATAAATGTCCTGGTAGCCGATCGTTTTGTGGTTAATGTAAGCGGAAATAATCTTACAATGGATCAGCTTAAAAATATCCTCTCGGATTTGGATCTGGATAAGTTGTCGGAATTGAAATAAAAACTATTAAAAATTTATATAATTAAAAAGGAGCCTTTCGGCTCCTTTTTAAGGGTTTAGGGATCTTGGTGTAGAGTTATCGGGGTTTTGTAAGCATCGTGGCAGCCCATCTTAAACAGTCGCGAAGTCCACTTTTTCTCTTAATATCTGCTTTGCTTTCACCAGCTGATTTTTAACCGTATTTTTCGAAATCCTCAGAAATTCAGCGATTTCCTGATATGATTTCCCTTCCTCAACATTTAAACGCAAAATCTGCTTTCTTTTTTGCGACAAAGAATCAATAGCCGTCTGAATCATATAGATACGCCTCTCTTTTTCTTCTTTTTCATCATCCGTGCTAACGATCATCACTTCCATATACTGCTTCCTCAAATACTCGTTTTTTTCTACCTTCTTGAAGTGATCAAACGCCATATTCCGCAGACATGTAAAGAGATAAGAATTGAAATTATGATCCGGTTTGATCTGCTCTCTTTTCATCCAAATTTTCACAAATACATCCTGCAGCATATTTTCAGCTTCTTCTTCATCCTTCAATAAGGATACAGTAAAGCGTAATGCAGGAACTTTGTAATAATTATAAAGGACTGCGAAAGCATTTTCATCACCTTCCGTCACTTTTTGTAGAGTATTTTCGTCTGGATATGCCACGATAGTAAAGAGTTATGTCAAATGAAAAGGGTTAGTAATAAATAATTTCCTTACCTTGAATTATGCTTTATTATTATTTTTTCAAAAATTAATACAATTAAATAATTTTTGAAAAATGTAACATCAACAAAAAGTATTATTAAGAAATTAGCTTTGTTATCTGAAATAAAATATGATAAAACATTAGATTCTCAGGGATAAATTTTGCCCATTAATATCATCACAATGTTTTCTTTTGATCGGTGCCAGTAGAATTATGATTTAAATTTACGGATCGAATTAGAAAAACGAATCGCAACTTGCGTAAAAATATCTTCAATTTGCGCAAACCTGTTCTATTTAATAATTTGGTAACGATTATTTATTAAAAAGCTCTCATTTGCTCATAATCAGCACATTTTCACGATCAGACAACTGCGGTTTTTCTCAAATTCCTGAGTTTAGTAAGCTGGAAAAATTTGATCATTAAGAGGACTTTTTGCGCATCATCAGCTTTTATGCGATAGCCCTACCAATGACATAAGGAGTATATATGGGAAACCAGATCTGGTGCTAAATAATATTAGAAAAATCAAATTCCTATTCTTAAACCTGTTATTCAATGGATCAAAACCGAATCGAAAATATTCTTGCCAGGATATCTGCTGTTAAAATTGCTGTATACGGCGATTTTTGTCTGGATTCCTATTGGATCATGGATAAGCGCGGATCAGAAGTATCAATCGAAACAGGTCTTAAAGCTGAAGCTATATCCCGTCATTATTATACACCCGGCGGAGCAGGGAATGTGGTTGCCAATCTTTCCGCACTAAATCCTATAAAAATAAGGGTGATTGGTGTTACCGGAGATGACATTCATGGAAGAGAATTATCCCGTCAGCTAAAAGCGCTGGGTGCTGATACCGAATCGTTGTTTATCCAGCATAATAATTTTGACACCTACTGTTATTTAAAAAAACACATCGACGGAAAAGAGGAGCCAAGAACCGATTTCGGGCTATTCAATAAACGGACGGAGGAAACAGACAGAAAAATTCTGGACGCCATTGAGACTGCATTACAGGAATACGATGCGTTGATTTTCAACCAGCAGGTATTGGGCAGTATTAATAATGAGTCATTTATTGAAGAGGCCAATCTGTTGTTTAAAAAATATTCGGACAAGATTGTTATGCTGGATTCCAGGCATTACAACCATCGCTTTGAAAACACCTACCGAAAAGCAAACGATCGTGAAACAGCTTCACTGCTGGGCATCAGGCCAAATCCAAATGAGATCATCACAACCAGCGACATTAAGAAATATGGTGCGGAAGTTTTTCAAAAAACAAAAAAGCCGGTTTTCGTCACATGCGGAGAAAGGGGAATTCTGGCTTTTGATGTTAACGGTTATTACAATGTGCCGGGTTTGCAATTAAAAGGAAAACTTGATACTGTTGGTGCGGGGGACACAACGATCAGTGCGATTACGTTATGTCTGGCTGCTGGTATACCTGCGGGCGAAGCGGCCATGTTTGCGAATTTCGCCGCCGCCGTGACTGTGCAGAAATTATATACAACCGGGACCGTGACCGGTGAAGAAATAATACAAATAAGCCGGGAGCCGGATTTTGTCTATAATGCAGATCTGGCAGAAAACGAACGTCAGGCTGTATATGTGCCTGAAACCGAATTCGAACTTTGCAATCCCGAGATTCTGGATCATTTGGGACACATCCGCTATGCGGTTTTCGATCATGATGGTACAATCAGTACTTTACGCCAGGGCTGGGAAGAAATTATGGAACCTGTCATGATGAAATCCATCCTCGGAAATCAATACGATAGTGTGAATTCTTCCACTTTTACGAATGTACAGGCACGCGTAAAAGAATTCATTCAGAAAACGACAGGGATACAAACTATTTACCAGATGGAAGGATTAATCGAGCTCGTACAGGAATTCGGTTTTGTTCCTGAAAGTGCTATTCTTGATAAATTTCAGTACAAGGAATTGTACAACGAAGGACTGATGGAAATGGTGAATAAGCGTATGCAGAAACTTGAAACCGGCGAATTATCGGCAGATGATTACACCATGAAAGGTGCTGTTGCTTTCCTTTATGAATTAAAAGAGCGGGGCGTGACGATGTATCTTGCCAGTGGAACCGATGTCGAAGACGTGATCAATGAAGCGAAAATGCTGGGTTATGCACATCTGTTTGACGGTGGAATTTATGGAGCGCTGAGAGATTATACGAAGTTTTCCAAGAAAATGATCATTGAAAAAATTATTGGAGAAAACAATCTAAAAGGAAATGAACTCGCTGTTTTCGGAGATGGACCGGACGAGATCCGCGAAGGTCGGCGCGCAGGCGGTGTTTCTGTGGGTATTACCAGCAACGAGTTGCAGCGGTTCGGGCATAATCCTGCCAAGCGGCCAAGGCTGGTTCGGGCAGGCGCACAATTGCTGATCCCGGATTTTTCCCAGCATAAAAAATTGATATCGCTACTTTTCCAGGAAAATGTGGATTATGCTTCTTAAATAATCCGGATTGTAATGTTATCATCGCGCATGCAACTTCTGCATATAACCGGATTGTCACGATAAATAAGTTATCCATTAGTCCACTGCTTGAAAAAAGGAGTATACCTATAAACAGACCTATTATCGGATACATGAAAATCCCTGCATTACTTATTTTTTTTCTGGTTCAGATTGTCCATGCTCAGCATACAGCCGTTTTACAACAAAAACTTATCTTTCCCACACAGGAAAAACACGTACACGCAAGCAGCATCGTAAGTCTGCCCAACGGTGACTTTCTGGTCGCATGGTTTCAGGGAAGCGGCGAAAGAACGGCCGACGATGTGCAGATTATGGGCTCCCGTTTAAAAAAAGGAGAACAATCATGGAGTGAGCCATTTCCAATGGCGGATACGCCTTTGATCCCGGATTGTAATCCGGTTTTGTTTTTAAATAATCAGGGAAAACTTTTTCTGGTATGGATAGCTGTACAGGCCAACCTTTGGGAACAATCCATTTTGAGGGTCAAAACTTCCATAGCGTATGATAAATCCGGCCCTCCAGCGTGGAATTGGCAGGATAATATATTATTAAAACCGGACAAAAAATTTGAAGAGGAAGTCGCTGCCAAATTCAAATCCATGCCGGAATCCAGAGTGGGCTGGGCCGGATATGCGCCAAAATATGATGAGTTGATCACAGAGGCCAGCAAAGATGCAGCCAAAAGAAGTATAGGCTGGATGACGCGTATAAAACCGGCGGTGATGGAAAACGGACGAATTGTTTTACCACTTTATTCGGATGGCTTCAATTTTTCACTGATGGCTATTTCGGATGATAATGGCGAAAGCTGGCATCCAGGTCTTCCCGTGGTGGGGCGCGGGCCTATTCAACCTGCACTGGCAAAAAGAAAGAACGGTAATCTGGTTGCGCTGATGCGGGACAGCGGCGACGGACCAACACGTGTTCATTTCAGCGAGTCTTCTGATAAGGGCGAAAGCTGGACGTCCACGATCAAAACCGATATTCCCAATACTGCCAGTGTAGAATTATTAACCCTTCGGGACGGGAAGTGGGCTTTTCTTGGAAATGATGTAGACGACGGACGTTATCAGCTGACGCTCCGGATTTCCGATGATGAAGGAAAAACCTGGAGATGGAAAGCGTATATAGAAAATGATCTCACAAAAAAAGAAGGCTACTCCTACCCTTCCATGATCCAGACGAAAGACGGGTTATTGCACATTACCTATTCTTACCATCCCGAAAAACTAAAAAAATCGATTAAATACGTGGCGTTTGATCCTGCCAAACTAATACGCTGACTTTCAATACCATTATCCTAAAACCCTTTACTATCCTCATTTATGCGAATTTCAATATACTTTTCATTATTACTTTCCTGTTGCGCGATGTGCTTTTATGGGTGCAATAAAGCTTCTGTCAAACAGCCGGTTCATGAAGACAAACCTTTTGTACAGGATTACAGCGTAAAATATTATGCAGACACAATTAAATTGAATGTCCTGCAAAGTTATGCGGACCGCAACGGAGTAATTCAAATCCTTTCCAGGCAGGGACTACAACATCCTGCCAATGGCCAGTTTTTATATCACGGAACAATTGTTTCTGATAAATCATACCGGTTTATGACAGATAAAAAAATTGCAGCAATGGGAATTTATCAGGAGCAGCTCGTTTATCTGAGCGATTCGGTGGTTTTCAGCAATGCCTGGGCAGGAACATTATTTTCACGTCACACGCTGCCGGATGCCTATTTATTTGAAGGCGGAAAAGATTTCAATTTTCTGGTTTCTAACGGCAAGTCGTTACAGTTAATCAAAAATTCTAAAAATATATGGACTGGTGCTTTGCCGAATGACGAGGTTATAGCCATCCGTTTTCAGGAAAACACAAACGAATTCTGGATTTTGGGTAAAAAGTCGTTGTCAACGTTATCAGGTGAGAACCAACTGACAAAAGTTTTTGACGGTATCAATTTCACCTCCTTTGATATTATCAAAAAGGATCAAAAAGTAATCATTGGTACTACCGACGGCTACATCAGCTTTGATGGAAAGTCAAAAAAACAAATCGGTGCAATCAATAAAAGACTGCCGGTTACCAACATAACCACAGTTAAAGAAGTGGGTGAAAAAGTATGGTTCGGATCAAATGAAGGAGCATTTGCGCTGCGTGAGGACAATAAATTTGACTATTTCAATGGTGAGCGTTGGTTGCCTGGAAACAAAGTTTTACACATTTCCGCAGGACCGGAGAATTCCGTTTTGATTACAACCACAGCAGGTTTGGGACAAATTGGTTTCAAGGAAATGACGCTTCATGACAAAGCAGTTTATTATGAAGAACAAGTTCGTCTCCGACATATCCGCAACGGGTTTAATGCTTCGCTGGATGGATTGGAAAGAGGAAATCTGGCCATGGGATACATGGCCGATTCCGACAATGACGGCCTTTGGACTTCCATGTATCTGGGTGGGGAGATTTTCCGATATGCCGTGACCAAAGATTCCATAGCACTGCAAAATTGCCGCGAATCACTGGATGCCATGGAAAGATTGTTTTCTGTCAATCCGGTTCCCGGTTTTCCTGCAAGATCTTTTGAACGCAGCGGACATATCGAAAATCTGGCTGATCCGGAGCGCTGGCAACATGCTCCCGAAAAAGAATGGGACTGGAAATCGACCACGAGCAGTGATGAAATCATCGGTCATATTTTTGCTTTTGGCGCCATGGCTGAGCTGATTGATGATGCCTACATGAAAACGAGGGCTGTAACATTAATCGATACATTGATGTCTCATATTTTGAAAAACGATATGTATCTGATCGATTTTGACGGAAAACCTACGATGTGGGGAAAATGGAATCCCAAGTATGTGAACTCATTCCCGACCAATGTGGGTGACCGAAAATTAAATTCCTCCAATGTAATAGCCATGCTTCAAACGGCTTATCATTTTACCAAAAAGGAAAAGTACAAAACAAAGGCTTTTGAGCTCATGAATAAATTTGGCTATTATGAAAACATGATGCGCCCCATGAGTGAAATCGGTAAAGCACCGGAAGATGCCGATGAGCATGCCAAACATATGTCGGACGGATGGAATCATTCTGATGACGAAATGTACTTTGTTGGTTATTGGGGATTGTACCGCTATGCCTTTAATGATACGTTGAAAGCCGCATACAAAAACCAGATCATTGACCACTGGAAGGCAGAAAGACCGGAAAAAGAAGGTGCATGGAATATCTTTACCGCCATGACCGGGACAGACGAATTCGACTTGAAAGAAGCTGTCTGGTATTTGCAGGAATATCCGCTCGATCTGATCAGCTGGAATATAAAAAATAGTCACCGCAAGGATATTGACCTGATCGAACCTAATTTCCGCAAACAAACAACCAAGGAAGTTTTGCCACCTGACGAGCGCCCGATCAAACGGCATAACAGCAATACTTTTGACCTGGACCGCAACGGCGGAAACGGCGTATCGGAAGAAAGTGCGGGAGACATCTGGCTCTTACCTTACTGGATGGGGCGGTATCTGGGTGTGATCAGTGCACCGGTCAAATAACTTCGGTAACTATGAACACCTTACCTTTGTCTGAAATTTTCACGCTAATACTATTTTTCATGTCATCCTGCCAGCCGCAAAATGCAACCGGGGAAAAACAACTTACCCACGACCTGACTTATAATCACGATCTGGATAATAACGATAATTTTTCACCGGACGGCGAATGGCTGGTATACGACACCAGAACGGACGATGGCGGCATAGCGGCGTCTGCAAGAATTGAAAAAGTGAACGTGCATACAGGAGAGATAAAAGTTCTTTTCAATATTAAAAACAATGATATCTGGGGACCTGGTGCAGGTGCGGTAAGTTACAGTCCGAAAGAACACGCCGTTGTGTTTATCCACGGTTTGGAAAAAAGCACAAAAGAAAATCCATATCAGCAATGGCGGCGAACCGGTGTAATTATTCATAATGATAAGCCGGATTTTCCTGTTTTTATGGATGCCCGCGATATAACTTTTCCGTTCACACCTGGCGCGCTTCGTGGCGGAACACACCGGCACGAATGGAGCGGCGATGGCCAGTGGATTGGATTTACCTATAACGACGCCATTCTGAAAGCTCTGGAAGATACAACCGGAAATAAAAGAAATTTACGGACGATCGGGGTGTCGAAAAATATCAAACCGGTTATTGTTGATAAAAATGATGAAAATGTTTCGGGCGAGTGGTTCAGTGCACTGGTGGTTCGCGTAGTGCCTGAACCTAAGCCTGGAAGTGACGAAATAAGCCATGCAGCAAGCGATAGCTGGATAGGTACGCATGGATATCAGCGCAAGGATGGAAAAATGCAGATGGCACGGGCATTTCTGGGCACTGTAACTAATCAAACCGGCAAAAATATACCAGAAGTATTTGTTGTTGACATTCCTGAAGATATAACACAACCGGGAGAATATGGCCCATTGGAAGGAACAAAAACAACATTTCCCATGCCTCCGGAAGGAGCAATCCAGAGAAGATTGACTTTCACGGCGAACACAGAATTTCCCGGTTGTTCTGGTATTGTCCGTTCTTCACCGGATGGAAATTCGCTGGCATTTTTAGCAAAAAACAAAAACGGAATTGAACAGGTATTTCTAATTTCCCCGACAGGCGGAAAGTCAGTACAACTTACGGAACATGAATCAGATGTATCGGGAAATTTGCGCTGGCACCCGGATGGGAAACATGTCAGTTACATCTGGGATGGCAGTATTATACTTTGTGAAACCGGCTCCAAACCTTTTCAGGAACGCTTTCAAACATTAACGGTTTCGAGCAAACCGGCACCTTCGAATGTGGTCTGGTCCCATGACGGAAAAATGTTTGCATTCAACCGCCCCGTAAAGACCGAGAACGGAGAAAATTCAACATTGCAGATTTTTATTCAGTCTTTCCCAGACCAAAAGAATTGACTTTATTAATAAATCAGCAGAACATATTTATTTTCGCAAAGAAGAAGCTCGGATCATTAATTCGGATTCCAGTACAATACTTTTATTTGGGTTAATCACTTCCGAGCCGTTCAAATGACTGATTAAACTTCTTACCGCAATTTCTCCCATTTCCTGTCCGGGATAATAAACCGTTGTAAGGTTAGGTTCTACTACCTGAGAAACAGGATCATTATTAAAGCCAACCACCGCGATATCCTTCGGAATATTATATCCCCGTTCTTTCAGCACTTTTATACAATTTACGGCGCAAATATCATTTGAAATAAAAATGCCATCCGGTTTTATTTCCATTTCATCGATTTTCCGGCCTACAATTTTTCCTGCTTCCTGACTTAAATCCGTGACCATAACCAGTGCGTCGCTGGATTCCAGCCCGTTTTCAAGAAGTGCTTTCTGATAACCATGAAGTCTGCCGGAATAAACATTTCGTTTCAAATTCCCCGTTATGTGCATGATCCTTTTACAGCCCTGGGCGATAAGGTGGGAAGTTGCCTGAAAACCTGCTAACTCATTATCAATGACCACACCGCTGCATTTTGGATGATCAATGACACGGTCAAAAAATAAAACAGGAACACCTTTTTTTATAAAATTCTCGAAGTGATCAAAACTTTCTGTGTCATATGCCACCGATGCCAGTAATCCATCCACACGGCTGTTAAACATGGTTTTGGCATTGGCGATTTCCTTTTTAGCAGATTCCAGCGATTGACTGATCAGCAGGTTATAGCCCGATGTATTTGCCTCAACTTCCATCCCTGCCAAAACAGCGGACATAAAATGACTGTTTAGCCGAGGCACAATTACCCCCAGCGTATTAGTGCTACGTCGTCTCAAATTACTGGCAAAGGTATTAGAGCGATATCCCATTTCACTGGCTTTGGCGCTGATCAGAACTTTCGTTTTACTATTAATCGCCGGATGATCATTTAGTGCCCTGCTCACTGTTGCCGGTGAAATTTCCAGAATTTTAGCAATATCATAAATGGTAACTTCCTTTTCCATTTTCCCAGCAGGATAATTGAGATTTAAGTTGAAAGATAGCAACAATTACCTCTATCACAAAAAAATAATGCAATCGGTTGCAATGCAAATTAATATTCAGATATTTATACGATATAAAATTAATGCATCACCTATACCTGTTTGCTGTTTTATAAAAACAGTATAAAATTTATTGAAAATTCATTTTTAAGACTGATATGATACACACAATGCGCTGGTTTGGACCTAATGATCCGGTATCATTAATGGATATTCGTCAGGCAGGATGCAGCGGTATCGTAAGTGCCCTGCATCAGATTCCGGTTGGCGAGATTTGGCCGGTACAAGCTATTGAAGAAAGAAAGAGTATTATTGAAGAAAATAACGACAAATATTCCCCTTTAAACTGGTTGGTTGTTGAAAGTCTTCCTGTACATGAAGATATCAAAAAAGGACTTCCCAGCCGTGGCTTATACATCGAAAATTATAAGCAATCCTTACGAAATCTGGCGGCTTGCGGCATTAAAACCGTTTGTTACAATTTCATGCCCGTGCTGGACTGGTCGCGTACATCGCTCGATTATCAAATGCCGGAAGGATCAAAAACGCTGCGTTTTGTCTGGGTCGATTTTGCCCTTTTCGACTTATTTATTTTAAAAAGGCCCAACGCAGAAGCGGACTACGAACCCGAAACCAGAATTGCTGCTGAAAACAAGTACCAAAGTTTATCAGATTATCAGCTTTCTGTGCTTACCAATACTGTTTTATTAGGCTTGCCAGGTTCAGAGGAAGCTTTTGATCTGAATATATTCCAATCGCTGCTCGATGAATATGCGCAAATCGACGATTTGCGGCTGAGAGAAAATCTGTATTATTTCATTGCTCAGGTAGCTCCTTTGGCGCAGGAGCTTGGAATGAAGTTATGCATCCATCCGGACGATCCTCCAAGATCGCTTCTTGGGCTTCCACGTGTGGTAAGCACAGAATTTGATTTTATGCAATTGATGCAGGCCTGTGATGTCAGAGCGAACGGAATTACTTTTTGTACAGGTTCGCTTGGAGTCAGAGAAGATAATGATCTTCCCGGCATGATCGAAAGGTTTGGCGACAAAATCCATTTTGTTCATTTACGAACCACAAAAAGAGAAGAAGGAACCAGAAATTTCCACGAAGCGCCCCATTTGAACGGTGATGTGGATATGTATAAAGTGGTCAAAGCAATTTTAAAAGAAGAAAAGCGGCGCAAAACGGCGGGTTATGCTGATGATACTTTACCGATGCGCCCGGATCATGGCTTTCAAATGCTGGATGATTTAAATAAAAAAACATATCCGGGATATTCTGCGATTGGCCGCTTAAAGGCACTTGCCGAGTTACGAGGCCTGGAAATGGGAATTTCCAGATCGTTGCCCTTCGTTCTGGCCATTTTGTTATCCTTTATTTTTTGATGCTCGTTTGATTCAATCAGGATAACATCAACTACGACAAAATTCATTTCGTCATTTAATTAGTATTTTTATTACTTATACAATGCCAGATTCTATTCAAAATCAAACTTCACTTTTATCCATGTTTTCCCTTGAAGGAAAACTTGCACTGATTACCGGAGGCGGCAGCGGAATCGGATTTTATATAGCTCAGTGCATGGTTCAGGCCGGAGCAAAGGTAGTTTTAACCGGCCGACGGGAATCTGTTTTACAGGAAGCCATCACCGCTTTGGGGTCCAACGCCACTTTTTTCGTCAATGATGTGACACAGCTGGAAACCATTCCGGCACTTGTTGAAACCATCGAGAATCAACACGGAGCCATTGACATTCTGGTGAATAATGCGGGTATCAATATGAAAAAATTTGCCGTTGATGTTACAGATGCTGATTTTGACCGTGTTGTTCAAACCAACTTGCATGCCGTTTTTTCTATGACCAGAGAATGTGGCAAACGCATGATCGCACGCAAAAGCGGTTCTATTATCATGATCACATCTATGGCCGCACTTTATGGAATTGACCGGGTAGTGGCTTATACCGCTTCAAAATCCGCTGTTGCCGGAATGGTAAAAGCCTTAACCACAGAATTTTCACCTTATAATGTTAGAATCAATGCCATTGCTCCGGGATTTATCGAAACACCGATGATGCTGACCGCTATGAACGGCGATCCTTCCCGGCGCGACAAAGCTATGGACCGGACGCCTATGGGAACATGGGGAAAACCGGACGACATTGGCTGGGCGGCTGTTTTCCTGGCTTCTCAGGCATCAAAATTTATAACCGGCGTGTCTTTACCAGTGGATGGCGGCAACTCAGTCGGATTTTAATTTCTTTCCTAATCCCATAAAAATTAAAGTTTCTGCAATGGAAAAAACAGCTTTGAGAAGATTCACGTGCCATTTCATACTGCTTACCCTGGCGTTTCTCAGTATCCAGACTCACGCACAGAAAATCAAATGGAATAAAGTAAAAATCCTTGTTTATACAAAAAACGGTAAAGGATATGTCCATGACAACATCGCCAATTCCGTTGAAGCCATCCAGGCGCTAGGTAAACAATACGGATTTGCTGTCGACGCATCCGATGATCCGTCAAAATTTACAGATGAAAATCTGAAACAATACGATGCGCTGGTTTTTTCCAATACCAATAATGATGTTTTTGAAACGGACGCGCAGCGAGTAGCACTTATGCGCTATATACAAGCCGGAGGAAATTTTGTCGGTTTGCATTCCGCTTGCGGTACAGAAAGAAACTGGAAATGGTTTAAAAATATGCTGGGAGGAACGTTTTTCTGGCATGAACCCGGACAAAGTTTTAGTGTCAACGTATTGGATAAAAAAAATCCTTCGCTGGCGCATTTGCCACAAAAATGGAATCGTGAAAAAGACGAGTTTTATTTTGTAAAAGAAATGAGCGTAAATCTGAATGTACTGGCTGTGAATGACCATACAACGATCCAAAAGCCAGCAGGAAAAGCACTTGACACGTTCGGAACAATATTTCCATCGGTTTGGTGGCATGAGTATGATGGTGGCCGCGCTTTTTACACGTCCATCGGACATGAAAAGGATGATTATTTAAAAGACGATTTACGTAAACATATTCTTGGCGGAATCGAATGGGCGATCGGGCCGCAGAAGCCCCGTAATTACAGCAAAGCCTATGCAAAAAACCCAAACGACGAAATCCAAACGAAATAGGCCTGAAAGGCCGACATATCTCAACATAGGGCAACGCCCTATGGAGCGACCATCTGACGAATGTGCCCGGTATGATCTCCAACTGATCCAATCACTATATCAATCCTGAATCCAATGAATAGCTCAGAAGAAAAAAATCAAAGCAGGAGATCCTTCCTGAAAACGGCAGGCACCGGCACCGCAGGTATTATCGCGGCATCCATGTTCCCAACCATTGTTCCGGCCAGTGTTTTTGGCAAAAATGCGCCAAGCAACAAAATCAACATCGGGCAGATCGGCTTTGGCCGGATCGGCTCATCCCACGATTTGCCGGAAATAATAAAAAATGAAGCCGCGCATGTGATCGCCGTGGCCGATCTCGACAAAAATCGGCTGGCAAAAGGGAAAATCTGGATTGAAAAAAAATATGCAGAACGTACTGGTAAAGAAAAATACCTCGATGTAAAAACCTACGATGACTATCACGAAATTCTGGCGAGAAAAGATATAGATGCTGTGATCATCAGCACACCTGATCACTGGCACGCGCAGCCAGCGATGGAGGCAGCAGTTGCCGGCAAACACATCTACATGCAAAAACCAACTTCCCTGACCATCAGAGAAGGCAGACAGATGGCTGATATGGTGATCAAGAAAAAAGTCATTTTCCAGCTTGGAAGTCAGCAGCGGTCAATAACTCCTTGGCCTCAGTTCAAAAGAACCTGCGAGTTGGTACGAAACGGAAGAATCGGAAAACTGAAAAAAGTATATGTAGGCTTGCCAGGCGACCCTGCCGGAGGTAATCCTGCAAAAATGCCGGTCCCCTCGAACCTGAATTACGATATGTGGCTGGGCTCAACTCCTGATATTTATTATACACTGGACCGTGTTCACTCACAAACGGATATGCTGAATGAACGTCCGGGATGGCTACGTCTTGAACAGTTTGGAGCCGGAATGATTACTGGCTGGGGTTCCCACCATATTGATATTGCTCATTGGGGAATGGATACCGAACTGACCGGACCAATCGAAATAGAAGGAAAAGCTACATTTCCGGCGCCGGGTTCCGGGTTATGGGACGTTCACGGCGACTTTTTAGTGAATGCAAAATATGCCAACGGAGTGGATATGGAAATTGGTGGCACGAATCCAAACGGTATAAAATTTGAAGGAACAGAAGGCTGGATTTTTGTTTCAAGAGGAAATGTCGGCGTAACAGCCTCAGATCCTGGCGCAGCTGCTGCCGCCAAAGAAAATAAAGCATTTTACGCCAGTGATCCAAAAATTCTGGGATCGGTGATCGGACAAAATGAAATACACTTATACGAAAGTCCGGAACAACATCAGAACTGGATCGAAAGCATCCAAAGCGGTAAACAAACGATTAGTCACGCCGAGATTGCACAACGCTCCTGCTCAGCATGTCTTATTGCACATACCGCTATGAAACTTGGCAGAAAACTTAAATGGGATCCTAAAAAGGAAGACTACATCGGTGATAAAGAAGCGAGCGCAACATTAGCAAGACCGCAGCGCGGACCTTATGGAACCACGAAAGTAAAAGGATGAAATAATTAATTTTTCAATCCGGTAGGCGTGCTTATCGGATTTTTTCCTTTTAAAATCTATTGGAAAACACCTCCTCACTCATAATTCCCTTTATACTCTCTCGGTGTATGACCGATATATCTTTTAAAATTCCTGTTAAAATTCGATAACGAATCAAAACCGCTGTCGTAAGCAATCTGCGCTATGGTCCACTGGTCTTCCAACAATAACTTGCACGCATGGCCGACACGGATTTCATTGACAAAATCAATAAAGGTTTTATTTGATCTGGCCTTGAAATAGCGGCAAAACGCAGCCTCGCTCATTCCGGCCAGCGAAGCTACATCACCTAACCTTATTTCCTGGGCAAAATGCTGGAGAACATAATTATGCACTTTTTGCATACGCTCCGTTTCCGACACTTTATATGTGTTAACATATCCATAACTTGCAATCGGTGAGCCACCTGTCCCATGAGCAAGCTTATCCAGCAACGTCAGCAAACGTAAAATTCCGTAAAACCCTTCTGCATTTCGTAGCTCCAAGAGCTCCTGACGAATGTGATCACGCAAACCTCCCTTATACTCGATCCCTCTTTTTGAGTCGATCAGCAGTTGTTTCAAATGCAGCATTTCCGGTTTTTCAAAAAAATCTTTTCCTAAAAAATCCTCCTGAAAATAAAGGACAACTCCATGTGTAAATAAATCGTGATTGCCATTAAAATAAGCCGGATCACTTCTCCACAAATGCGGAATATCCGGCCCGAGGAAAACGGTATCGCCCGGTTCAAAAGTCTGGATTGAATCCCCGATAAGCCTTTTACCCGTTCCTTCCAAAACTGTAAAAAGCTGATAATGCGGATGAAAATGCCAGTTTGCATCAAAATGAGGCTCTTTCAGCTCATGAACAGTAACAGACCGTACCTGACTTTCGACGTTTTTATGGATCGGAGCTTTCATAGAAATTGTAACTTATCTGAATTTTGCCAAAATTAATGAACATATTTAAACAAAAGTCAAAATACAGCTAGTACTAATCAAATGATGAAAAGTATTTAGTATTTTGTTGTTGTAAAATTGTATTAAAAAAAATATCGCGCATGAAATACAGCATGAATCTTCTCCTATGGGGAAACCAAATTGATGATACCCTTTTCCCTACCCTTGAACTGATAAAAGAAATAGGATTTGATGGCGTAGAGGTCCCGATATTTAATACAAATCCTGAACATTGGTTCAACTTTCGTAAAAAACTGGATGATCTGGGTTTGTCCTGTGAAACAGATACGATTTGCGGCCCCGACAATCATCTGATAAGCCAGGATCCTGTTATGCGCCGGGATACAATAGAACACCTTAAACGTGCTGTGGATTGTTCGCTTGTGCTGGGAGCAACCAAATTAATGGGGCCTTATCACTCTGCATTAGGTGTATTCTCCGGAAAACCCGCTACCTCAGATGAATGGCAATGGGCAGTGGAAGGCCTTCAGGAGCTGGCTGATTATGCTGAATCCTTTGATATAACCTTAGGTCTGGAATATCTCAATCGCTTCGAATCTTACCTGGTAAGCTCTGGTGATGAATTGATTCGTTTGGTTGACGACATTAACCATACGCATTGCAAAATCATGTTTGATACGTTTCATGCCAATATAGAAGAAAAAAATATCGGAGATACGATGCGCAAAATGAGTGACCGTATTTCTTTTATCCAGCTTTCTGAAAACGACCGCTCTACACCAGGCAAAGGAAATGTAGACTGGGAAGGAACATTCGGAGCAATTCGTGACCTGAAATACGATGGCTGGCTGAGTATCGAAGCCTTCAGCCCTAAATTACCGGTGGCTAATATCTGGCGTAAAATGTTTGATTCAGAAGAGCAACTGATGCGTGACGGATTTTCATTTATCAAATCAAATATCGAAAATCCACAAATTATAAAAGTGGCTGCGGTTTAATAGTAACTTGGCTTTCCTTGGAAATTCATTTTCAAGTGAGAATTAATCAGAGTAAGATCTGAATTTAGGCAACCTAATTATTGAAACAGCAGACGCAGACTTGGAATAATACAGTTTTGTGTCTGCTGTTTTTATT
>Ga0247817_10000142_pt1 | contig 51452 bp, 54 predicted proteins | sample UWRJL212509R1_FD_178010 | JGI IMG/M metagenome (GOLD analysis project Ga0247817, IMG submission 178010) | Plant litter microbial communities from Arlington Agricultural Research Station in Wisconsin, United States - UWRJ-L212-509R-1 | ecosystem: Environmental > Terrestrial > Plant litter >... | reverse complement strand
AGTGTGATAAGTTTTCAAAGCCAACCTCGTAGCAAACGTCAATTGGTCTCTTTTTCTTTTCGACAAATTGATAGTGTGCCAGTTCCAACCGCTTTTGTGTAAGCCAACGTTGCGGTGTTGTGTTGAACACTCTGCTAAAATCACGTTTGAAAGTTGTCAGACTACGGCCTGTCAGATAGCCGAATTTTTCTAAAGGAAGATTGAACATAAAATTCCTTTCCATGTAGTCTGCCAAATCAATTTTCCCTGGCTCTTCAAAGTTTGCCAATACGTTGTCTATTTGCTTGTCAATTGTCCTGAGAATGCTGATTGCCTCTGTAATTTTCAGCGTAGCAATATTTTCCGGAAGCTCTGTCATTTCGAAATAAGGAACCAATGAAGCCAAACAGCTTTCAAGCAAAGGGTGACTGTTGAAAGAATATATTTTCTGCGATTCCAACGTTTTGGGTTTCACATGAAGGTTGGCGTAAAAATCTCTCAACCTTTTGGTGGACAGGTGCATCACGACCGTTTTGTGCGGTTGCCCATTGGTTGGATAATTTATAATTGTTGCCAGTTGATTTCTGGGAATCAGGAATATATCCCCTTTCTTAAAAATGTAAGTGGCATCTGCCTGCACAATTTTGGTTTCACCAGAAATGAACCAGATGAGCATATGATGCTCGAACATGATATCCGACTTGAAAAACTTGTCCTCGTAACAGGAAAGTTTAATATCCTCGGTTATATATTTTGCTTGATATTCCATGGCGCATTTTTTTTGTATTCATAATTTTCTCAGATAGAAAATTATGAATACAAAAATAGAAGTAATCATAGGTTTAACGTTACATTGATTGACCAATAAACTTTGTTATACCCGTGTTGATGTCTAAAATATCTACTTTTCCAAAGCGCTCTTTCGCCTTTGCAACCGGTAAATCAATATTGGATTGATCGGCTAACAAACCACTTACGTTGGGGGCTGATGCCGCCTTTTCAATCGCTTCTGTTCTTCTGCCTGTGATGATGACTTTTGCGTTTTTTTCATTGAGAACTCCTGCCGTAGTATACCCAACGCCGCTTTTGCCGCCCGTAATGACTGCAACCTTATCTTTTAAATTCTTCATTTTAGTATATTCACGCTGGTTAGATCATGTTGAATTTTATACCTGTCATAGCTTCGCTCATTGTCCACAAACGTTTAGCATTATCTTCATCTACTGAGTATAGTTTTACACCATTTAACATTGAAGTATCAGAAGCTAATTCTGCAACGTCTGCATCTTCGCAATAGACACCTCCAACGTTTTCAATTAGCGCACTGGTGGCACACCAGACGGTCGTGGCTGCACCTTGTGGAATTGTTTTTAATGAAGCGGCTACTTCTGGTAAAAGATTACCATCAGCATCAAGAAAACCCATTTTTTGAAACAGTTCTAATGATGCTTCTCTACCCAGTTCTGTCCCTGCAATAGAACCCGGGTGCAATGCGTAGGCCCGTACGTTAAATGCTTTGGCAAGATTGTCCAACTCAAGGGCAAATAGATTGCTGGCAGTTTTTGATTGACCATAAGCTTGCAGTGTTTCATATTCTCTGTTCAAAAAATTAGGGTCGTTGAAATCAAATGGGGCAAAATGGTGTCCGTGTGAGGATACATTAATTACTCTTGCACCATTGGATTTTTTGAGTGCTGGCCAAAGCCTTGCGTTTAATTGAAATTGCGCTAAATAATTGGTGGCTAACTGTGATTCGATGCCACGGCTGTCTCGACGCAAAGGCACCCACATAATACCCGCATTGTAAATAAGTAAATGAAGTGGCCTGCCTGTAATCTTCAGAACTCTATTGCACGAAAATTTCACAATTAGTTTGCCGTGATTTAGTCGCTAAATTTAAACGTACGGTTATTTCGCAGTCTTAAAGTGTAAAAGGTAAATTGTTATTTAGAAATTCTTATCCACCCCTCGATCTCAATCCCTTCATGTCTCAGGTAGTTAAATAAGGATGGGCACCTTATGATTACTTTTTTTACATTATGTATCATGCAGGTGGATAATGTTAGATTTTTTGAATGCACGTAAATGACCAGTTTTGACAACGAGGCTTGCTAGATTTTCAATTTTATAAGTTACTGCGCCATGCAGGGGTAATTACCAAACCGATTGATCGCTCAGGGGGTAAGAATAATAAAAATTCCTCAACGTAATTCTTTGTCCATATACTAAAAGAACCCCTTCACGAAGTATCTGCTGCATGGCCGCAAGCTGATTGCCGCATAATGTTGTGTGTGGGTGTGAAAAGCTGTCGGTCAATATACAAAAAAAGGTGGCGGGTTACCCGCCTCCTTTGGCTTTCTAGGGTTTTGCTATTCCAAAAGTATCCTGATCTTATCTGTCTTTTGATCAGAATCATTTTGAGGAATAATGTGCAGGTAATAAGTGCCGCGTGGTAAGTCTTTGACTTGCATTTCAACCGTATTACCGTTCTTAAATGCTCCTTGATTGTAAACCTCTTTTACAACAACAGTTTTCACCGGAGCACTAGACTTCTCACTATAAAGAACAATTTGCTCAGGCAGTGCCTCCAGAGCGTTTGTGTTTTCAAACGTAACATCAAGGAAGTCCTGAGCTGGGTTCGGGTATACTTTATAAGCCGACATAAAACAACTCTTCGTACATATCGTCAGCCCTGTGCTTGTTGTCCCACAGGAGTTAGATGCAACTAAGCTTATCCCTGAGCATTGTATCGTGTAATTGGAAAACGATGCGCTTGGGCCGGAGCCGCTCAGACTACCGTTTGAACCTGATTGAAGCGACCAAACATAAGAGTTCATTGGGTCATGGCCTACTACATCAATATAATTTGAGCTACCGACACATACTTGCCCATTTTGGAATGGTTGTCCATTAACGGTAAAACTGATGATCGGCTTCCCAACATTAACCGTTTTTGTTACTCGAAAGGCCGCGCAACCACTTACATACGAAATATTAGCCGTAATGACAACTTGGCCATTTCCCACGCGGGTCGCAGCACCAGTAGAGGCGTTAATCGTAAGAACGCTTGTGTTATTGCTTGACCAACTAACTGTAGTCCCGCTCGGCTGGTTGGTAACTGAATAGCTAGCTGACGGGCATATCGTCGATGGACCGGAAATAAAAGAGGTCGGCAATGCGGACATTACCGCTGCGTAAGCATTAAGCCGTCCATAACCGAATGTGTTGTCGAACCCGCCCGAGCCCATGTCGGTTGCAGTCTGTTGTAACTTGGTCCGTACTTGGGATTCAGTTAAATTAGGATTTACCGTTAACATTAGTGCTGCAACTCCTGCAACCTGTGGACAAGCTGCTGACGTGCCTCCAAAATCATTGGTATAGTTGCCCGTTTCATATCCATTAGCTCCCATTCTATCAGTTGTGGGAACGTCACCTTGGGGATCGATACAGGTACCAACAACAACTCCTAATCCCCCGGACGGAGCGACAAGATCCATTTCGGAGCCGGTATTACTGTACGGTTGGATATTTCCATTTCTATTTATTGCCCCCACAGTGATTACGCCATTAATATTTCCAGGATACGAAACACCTGCACTATTGTTTCCAGAGGCAAAAACTACTATTGCTCCAAGGTTTCCACGTCCATTTGTCCTTGCCTGGTCAATTTGAGTGGTGATATCAGGGTTTGCAGCCCCACCGCCCCAGGAATTGCTAATAATCTGGGCGTTGCCTAGGTCAGGACGCCACGCCCAGTTAATAGCAGCTGCGATCTGTGCGTTTGTAGCAGCGCCAGTGCCTGTGAGTTGGCCGTTAAAAAATGTGGGGGCGTTTGGAAAGATATTAACTGGAATGATCTGGGATCTTGGCGCGATACCTGCAACCCCCATGGTATTATGACTTGCAGCAATTATTCCAGCACAATTCACCCCGTGCCCTTTGGTGCAATCATTCCGAGGGGCGCCAGCTGTGGTACCTCCTGCCGTAAAACCTGCAAGTACTCTCCCATTCATGTCTTCGTGGTTGTCGACACCATCATCAATTACTGCGATTCGAATTGGGCATCCAAGCGTGATTTCCCAGGCCTCCGGTGCATTAATATCTATATTATTAGTTCCTCCATTCTGTCCTGTATTATTAAGATAATATTGATTGTTGTACAAGGGATCAGTTGTATGCTTTTCAATAATATTTAAAAAGTTTGGGCAGCTCCATATTACTTTTTCGGTCTCCTTTATAGTATTCGCCGTTGCTAAGGCCTTTCCAGGATCGGAAGTTCGAAATAGGTAAGCACCATACGGCGTCTTTTCAACCAATATTAAATTATGCTTTTTAACAATTGAGTTCAGATCAGCTTCATTGTAAAACATAATTGATATTTCGTCAGTAATAAACGAGATTGACTTATGGTCAATTTGGTGGAAGCCCTCGATAAGGCGAGCACCAGGTATATTGGTAGCTGACAATCGTGATGGAGAATCGGACTGAAGAATAAGCTGGGTTACATTGTTGTTCTTCGCACTGACTGCAACAATACCTTCCCCAGACATCAACTTGTCAAGTTCGGCGTAGTTGGATGGAATCTCAATAAGAACGAAGGACGCATCAGTTTCAATCATTATCTTCTCGTTGCCATCCCAATAATATGAGGATGCCTGAGCAAAAAGTTGATGACTTTGAAGTAATAGTAGAAAGCAAATTTGATACAGATGTTTCATAACTTTGAACATTTTTGGTTGGTGATAGAAATGATTTTTGCTTGAAGTGATGGAGTAGAAAAAAAGGCTGGACAAACAATATTTCCAGCATCAATTTTCTCAAAGTTGAAATAAATTGTGTCGCTTAAATGCACTGTTTGATTCCCAAACTGGATAAGGCCGCCTGTAGCGACGGAATCACTACCTTCAATTGTTCCCAAAATTACATTTTGACGAATCTCTTCTCCCACTACGAATGTTGAGTTAACTTCCTTATTAGTCACTTGAATAATTAAGCTTGCGTTGCCACTACAAGGTGTAGGGGCAAGCACGACGCCTGTATACGGCTGGCATCCAATAGTCTCGCCACTCTCATTAGTGCAGGCCCAAAATGAACTACTTATACTGATCAGCAATCCTGTTAGCAATAGGCAATTTCTTTTCATAGCTATATAAATTTGCAGTTTTCGATAAATGCTCCTCCTAGATATTCGATCTGTGGCATACTTAGACCTTAGTGGCAAAGTAAACCCCTGATACTTTGTTTACACTTAGACACAATGACGAGCGAATTAGTTGGAGTATCTATTGAATTTTTTGAACTATTGTTATTTAATGGTTATATCTTCACAGTTAAAGCCGTACGCTACTACAACTCGTGGCCAGCTAGTCGTTTGTTGAATTAACCGCCCCTCTTGTAAGTCGTTGATCTATCACACTATATGTTTATTCGGCGCACTAAGACAGCAGTCCTTGCGGAAAGTATTTAGTATTAGTTGGAATATATTTAGAGTTATTTTTATATTATCAATCCCCTGGAATAGTAGCTTTTTGACGATTGCATTACAAAGCGATCATCTGGGGCAATCAGTAGCAATGCTTCAAAAAGACTATCAGGAAGCATTTCCTGGCTATGCTTTTGAGTTTTTTTTCTTGGATGATCATTTTCAGCAACAGTACGAATCCGATGAACGGGTAGCCGCTCTGTTTAGTTGGTTCGCGCTAGCAGCAATTAGTATTGCATGTTTAGGTCTTTTAGGTTTGGCAATGTTCACGGCTAAAAATCGCACAAAGGAAATTGGTATTCGAAAGGTGCTCGGAGCAAGCGTTGGCAGTGTTGTCATGCTATTGTCCAAGGATTTTCTCAGGCCAGTGGGTCTGGCGATTATATTCGCTTCTCCCCTTGCCTGGTACGCAATGGTCTGGTCGTTAGAGGACTTCGCGTATAAAACCGACATCAAGTTGTGGACATTTTTGGTTGCCGGTGTGCTGGCAATAGCAATTGCCTTGGTTACTGTAAGTTTTCAAAGTGTCAAAGCAGCGTTGACGAACCCCGTGAAAAGCCTGCGTGGGGAATAAGTTTAAAGTTTTACTTATGTTACCTCTTTTAAATGGCTAAGTCTACTGCAAAAAACGGTAGTATTTCGGATACTCACATCAACGGTTTGAAGCCATTGGAACTGCATCCATTCGAGCACTTCAGTAGGTCAATAACTGGAATGGTGACATTTTGTTACATTATGTTATCTTTCTCTGTCAGCATTTATTTATATACTATGCTACCTTTCTATATCCTCTGACACTGTTCTTTTTAATCCAATTTGACAAAGTAGCTTCTGTTACCCGATAACGGTCGGCAAGCCACTTATCCGCCACTTCGACCGGTTGTTCTTTCCGACAAGAGATGGGATGATTCCTGTTGAAGGAAAGGTTTATAAAGCATTTATAACGAGTGTCACCGGTAACGAATGGTCTTTGCCCTTATTTGAAAAAAGTTATAAAGATCTCATTACAGCGGCCGGAGGTGTGTTGATTTTTCAGGGAAAAGTACCCCAGACAGAACTCGACCGTATCAAAGACGAGGCTACCTATTTTGGCGAAGAGGGCTCTATTGATTATACCAACAATGTGGTGAAAGTTTACGCAATCCGTAGAAAAGAGGGAGATCATCTATTTGTGCAGCTCTCTGGATATAGTGCTGGGGGCTCAATCCAGATTCTTCAGTTGCCCAAAGCAGCCAAGTGATGAAGTTATCGGAATATGAAAACACAAATTGCCCATGAATTGATAGAAATGGCCCGGCACGATCTGCAAGTGCACGAAAAACTATTAAATGAAGGCGCGCTTTCGGATGGATATAATCCGGAGATGGAGGCTGTACATAAAAAGAATGCAGCCCGGCTAACGGAAATTGTAGAGGAGTTCGGGTATCCAACAAAATCAAAAGTTGGCACAGAAGCCAGCGAAGCGGCATGGCTTATTGTGCAGCATGCAATCAGCGAGCCTGCATTGATGAAAAGGTGCTGGGAACTGGTAACCGAATCGGGTGATGTCAACCCGCAGAACCTTGCTTATCTGTATGATCGGATTTGTTATTTTGAGGGAAAACCGCAAAAGTACGGCACTCAGTTTGACAGTCGCGGTCTGTATCCTGTGGAAGATAAAAAAGAAATGATCCGGCTGCGTAAGGAGCTGAAGCTAAAAGCGCATGATGAAGATATGATAGTCGAAAGTAAGACTTATGAGTTTACGGACTTACATCCTGATGACCAAACGTTCAACCAATGGCGTAAGAAAGTCGGATGGATCTAAGTGGACTGCAATAGTTATTGCTGATCAAGCTGCCGAACCGCCAGGAATATCGTGTGATCAAAAATTTTTTTGATTGTATATACGCTTAATGCCTGCTAGCTTTGTTTCTGCGTACAGAAGCTAAGTCAGCCAGGTAATTTTTACAAAAATTATGTAACACGAGTTTTTGGTAAAGGCTTAATTCATATTGACAGTTTAAATTAATTTCACAAATTCCGTTTTCGCATTGATGAAAAAAGTCTTGTTTCTTCTCAGTATGTTATGCACTAACTACTTGGCAATAGCACAAAAAGTATCAGAACCTTCATCTCAAACACATCCTGAATGGACCAAACCTTACCCTTCATTCCGGATTGCGGGGAATCTTTATTATGTTGGTACATCTGACTTGGCATGTTATCTTATTGTAACTCCCAAAGGAAATATACTTATCAATACCGGACTTGCATCTTCTGCATCCGGAATTAAATCGAGTATTGAAGCATTGGGTTTCAGGTTTTCAGACATAAAAATACTTCTGAATACACAAGCGCACTATGACCATATGGGTGCGATGGCTGCTATAAAAAAAATGACCGGAGCTAAACTGATGATCAATGAAGGCGATGCCGCAGCAGCAGCCGATGGCGGACTTTCTGATTATACATCAAAAGGAAAGGTGCGCGATTTTGAGCCCGTAAAAGTAGACCGGGTATTACATGATGGTGATACGATAAAATTGGGCGGGATGCAGCTGGTCATGCTTAATCATCCGGGACACACCAAAGGCTCGTGCAGTTATTTGTTTGATGTAAAAGATGAAAAACAAAAATACCGGGTTCTGATAGCCAATATGCCGACGATCGTTACAGATGAAGATTTTTCAGACCTAGCTGCTTACCCCAATATTGCCAAAGATTATGCCTATACTCTGAATGCGATGAAGCATTTAACATTTGATATCTGGCTGGCATCACACGCAAGCCAGTTTGGTCTGATGGATAAACATAAACCTGGTAACGCGTATAATCCGGCAGCCTTTTTCGATAAAAAAGGATATGATCAGCAGATCATTGATCTGCAAGCGGATTTTGATGAGAAAATGAAGAGTAATAAATGATCAGTTTCTTCTTGCCGGTTACCAACTTATCTAAAAAGTGGGTAGAGGATCATTTATATCTCCGACAGTGGCTTTTAAGATATTCTGTATGAGTGCAGTGATAAGCATAAAGAAGAACAGTATACTTCTGTAAGGACACCAATAGATGGCTTGTCATCTATAAAACCCAAATGCCATGCGCAAAAAAAGGGCCGAAGCCCTTTTAATTTAGTAGCTACTGAACACATGTCCTTCATATTCGGAGTACCCATCCATAAACAGATCTTTTCCGAAGGCTTCATAATCGAAGTATCTTTGAAGTAGTTCGGGCACGTCCGATAGCATTCCGGTATCTTCAATATACTGGTAAGCGAATTCTTCTGCCGGATCTTTCATCGATCCTGCAAAGTATCCCTGATAGGACTCGTTGAATTCTTCGAGAATTTCTTCGAAATCCTTTTCATTATCTGGCCAGCTGGCTATATCCTTGCAGTAGATTTCAAGCGCCCTGGCTCTGTCATCATCCATACCGGTGACTTCTTCCATGTATTGGAAAGTATATTCATTCAGACTGCTTTCCGAAATCAGAAAATCCGGAATGTATTCCCAGTCCTGAAACATCAGTTCCGGATCCTGTTCGTCCTGATGTAATTCTAAACAAGCTTCGTAGAAATCTTTCAGGTCAATATAATCTGAGAGATCCATCCATTTTCCGAAAAGCGATCCGTCATTGTACTTAGCGTAAGTACCAACATAAATGCGAAATTCAACTGAAGTTTTCATGAGTGAAAAACATTTAAGGAAACAGGGCCCCGGCTTCGTGCCAAAGGCAATCGCTGCTTTCCCACGAAGAAAAAATGACGGGGTTTACCCCTTGGGTGCAGGCCCATCCGGCGTTTTAAGGCGGGCCGCTGGAAGCGGTGGTAAATAGCCGGATGACGAAGTGCAGGCTTGCAGCCGTCATTTTTTGCTTCGTAACTTTCGGTTGACTGACTGGCAAACGTGCGGCTGGAGTCTTAAAAGCATTGATAAAGTCAAACGTGCTATTATGTTGCAGTAGGTTTTATAGTGACAAAAAAAACCTTGTGACCATAAACGATCACAAGGGCAGACTGTCGGGCTATATTTCGTATTTGAGTTTATAATATGACCGGCTTTCAGCTGGAAGCCTTTTCGTAGGCCCAGTCGATTACCTGTTTGAGTGTTCTGTGCAGCTCCTTCATGTCGCTTTCTTTGTTTATATCAATTCCACAGAAGGTGCTCCCGTTTACCATTGCATGTAGGACGAAATAGTAAATGCCTGCAATTTGTAACGCTAATAAGGCACGGAAGTTTACTTTGGAACCTTTGAAATACGGGTCTGTGAGCCCGAGCATATCTTCTCCCAATCTTTCGCGGGCATCGGATATACCCCGTGAAATCTCATTCTTCTCGCAGATCTCCCAGCGGATCACCTGCTGCATTTCTGAATTGGAATAAAAATAATCGAGTTGTTTTTCCAGAACATTTTTAGCCAGGTTTCTGCCGGAATCCTGCTGGTTTTCTTCAAGAATATTATCGAGATTTTTGTGATAAAAGCTCCAGTAATCCTGTTTTAATAAATACTCTCTGAAAAGCTTTTGCACACTTCCGAAATAGCGGTATATCAGGTTCTTCTGGACGCCTGCCTGCCGGGCGACTTTGTTAAGCTTAATTCCTGCATAACCATTTAAGCGAAACACTTCGCCTGCTGCTGCAATAAGCCTTTGCTCTGTCTGTTTTCTGTTTCTTCTGATTATATCTTCCATGGTTGTGAAGAGTTAAATGGTGTCAGATGATTGTAATCAGCACTATGACAGTCTGTTAAGCTAATTTAATAAAAAAATTATTATGTAGCCGATATTCTACTTAATGTACAATAAGTTTATCGTCAAATTGACACTTAACTAAGAAAAGTGGAAGATCTTGGCAACTTTTAATCAACAATCACATGCAACACCCATATTCTCTTGAATGGTATGATTTGCTGGTTTGTATTACATTAAATCCGGCAAAAACGGATGTAAGTGCCATTTCAAAAGCACAAACGGAATCAATTTTAAAAAGAGCTGATGAAGAAAAGGAGAAAATACAGGTACAGTTAAAACGGGAAGTATATGCTCTTAAGAACCATACAGAGATTGAACTAGTTGTTAAACGTTATCATTCCGACCTGATACTTATGCTTGATCAGGCCAGTGAAAACAGTAATAGTATTCCGGCTCATGCCGAGGATCTTAAAGTGCTATCAAGGGCAATTGCTGAGCATCTTGACGAACTGATTTCATTTATAGAAGGACGGTATCTGAAATTTCTTGGACTTGATGAGTGGATACCAAACACTTACCTGGATATGACCAGACAGGAATTAAAAGCCAGGCTGGATAATCTTAAAACGAAAATCGGACGCAAAGTCAGCGATAAAAAATTAATAGATATCGTTTTTGGTACGCTATATAAATTTACAGCACAAGAGCCTGGACGCAGGGTGACAGTTCGGGAGGTGGTATATAAGAAAGAGCTTGTTAAGGGACTTGAAGAAATTGCGTCGTTGAAGAATGAGAATGAGCTTTACAGTGCTATTAATGAGCTGCTTATTTATCGGAATTTCAATAAGAAAACATATCTGAATTATTATACAGAGAAGATAGCTGGTAGGATTAATTCCTATGTGTCGGTGACTGACAAGCTTGATCAGCTACTTCTTGCTTACAAGGAGTTCAATCAGATGCACCTCAAACCGGGCGTGCGGTTAAATCCAAATTATAAAGGGATCAAAAGTGTGGTGGGCAATTGGTTTGCTCAGGAAATCGATTATCTGGAAAAGAAGTTTCAGTGGGATGTCAGTCCACTAGAAGTCAGAAGGCTTCCAGACAGAAGTAAGCCGGCTGATCTAAAAATTCGACTCTCGCTGAATTCGGATCAGATCGGAATTTTTCTGAGAGCATTCGTGCAAGTGGGATTATTAGAAAAAGGGTCTGTCCAGTCGGTATTTAAAGCCCTTGTTCCGCTTTTGTCGTCAAGTGAAAGAGACGATCTCTCATGGGACAGTGTTAGGAAGAGATCTTATGCTGCGGAGGACAAGGATAAAAGAGCGGTGATTACTATGATGGAAAAGACAATCGCTGCGATAAAAAATATGGATATGATATGAGTTGCAAGGTGCGAATGCTGTTTCCGAACTGGGTACTATGACTGACGAAATTAAATTTCGGCTTTTATGGCAGAGCGTTTAACCAGTCCCTGTATTCTTTCTGATTATTTTGAGTGATACTTAGCTCGCATTCGGCGCAAATCAACTTTTCAAATGTTGAAGGAATTTTAGACTGAGTGAATTTAATTATTCTTCAGGCTTGTGATTTCCTTATCTCTTTCCTCTAGCAAAAGGGTCAAATGCTTGGCGTTCTCTGTTTGAGTGAAAATCAATTCTTTCTGAAGTTCAATTAAAGATTCTTTAACCTTAATTTCTTTTTTTAGCGAATTCAACTCATCGGCTTCTGACAACGTTCTGTTCTCCTTAAATGTTTTTAAAGGATCCTCTTCATAGAAGTATTGAAAAAAGTCATGATTTAGAATTTTACAACAAGAAAATAAGAGCCCAGTATCCACAGTTTCACGTCCATATATATCATATATGTTCTCGCGCGATTTATTCAGCAATTCACCAAATTTGGTTGCGCCAATCCCTAATATATCGACCTGTTCCTTAATTTTCCTTCCAATATGAACCATCTGCAAATATTCTCCTAAAACTCACGGAAAGGAATAGAGGTATGTTTAGTAAAATGACACATTTTGTGTAATAATATTTTACATTTTGCTATTATTTGATTATTTTTGTTCAGTTAAAATGTAAGTTACAGGGATTAAGTCCTGTATATTTAAAATTTTTGCGATCTTCATATCCCTAAAGATATTAAGCATTCGCATCGATAGTCTCGCCTTAGAAACGTAGGAAATTTCATTGGGAGCGAGCTGGTAGGTGGAATGCCCATGACAATAGCATGGGCTCACTTGCCTGTTCCCAAGGCTTCCTACGGCCTCTAAGGCAGGTAAGATGAGTCCCATGTTTTTCCAATAAGTTGGTTGAACAAGCTTTTCTTACCAAAGACTTACAGTAACAATTCTATAATGTTTCACGCTTCCGCACAGAAGTATAACCATTGTTACGCGTATGAGTAAGTGTCTTCTTTATAAGCTAATCATCCGTAAGCCTCAATAGGTTTACTTGTTCCTGCATTTTATCACATTTCAGGCACTGAAGTTATTTCAGGAGCCCGGATTCACTATGCCTTTTACTCCGGTTTTAATATGAGCTGCGGGTATTGAATATTTTATCACTCCAAAATCCTTGTTGCAATGAACTCACGTTTTTGCTCCCCAGGCAGAATACTGCCCTATCTATTCTATTTTTCGCTTCTTTACCTGCTTCTCTGGTGCTGGAAACCGGCTACCGCGCAGCGTCTTAGCGTTATTAAACCGTTACAGATCGGTGATACAGTTCCGGATATCACGATAAATAATATTCTGAACTATAAGTCGCCCACGGCCAAATTGTCTGAATTCAGAGGAAAACTTTTAATTCTTGACTTCTGGGCAACCTGGTGCCAGCCTTGCGTGGCCATGATACCACGTATGGATTCGCTTGAACATCGCTTTACCGGGAAAGTAACTGTCATTCCGGTCACGTATCAGACACCGCGGGAGGTGAGCGTGTTCAGAAATAAATACAATGCGCGAAAAGGAGCGAGGGTACAAGGGCCGGAAGTGGTGGCAGATACCGGGCTCAGCAAACTTTTTCCGCATTCGGGAGTGCCGCATTACGTGTGGATTGATCCCGATGGCGTGCTTCGGGCTATTACCGGGAAAGAAGAAATCACCGCTGAGCGGATTGAAGCTTTTCTGGCTGGTAATGCCAGGCCAATGGCTGTGAAAAAAGATGAAAAAGATCTGGGTTACAACGGGCTGACGACGCCGTTATTTAAACTACTGGAGCCTGTGGAAAATCCTGCTTTTAAAAACGTCCGTTACCGGTCGCTGCACACAGGATATGTTCAGGGATTACCTGGCCTTGTGATTCTGAAACAACCCGGAGACAGTATCGATCAGTGGCGCGTAACCTTTACCAACATAACGCCATACCATTTGTATTCTATGGCCTATGGACAGGGCAAGCGTTTCATTGCCAGGCACTCGGTCGATCTTCAGACCCGTGATAGCTTAAAATTTATCAGCGGGCTGAAGGGTGCCGCCGTGCGCGAATGGATTCCCAAAAACACGATGTGTTATGAGCTGATCGTACCCGCTGATCGTGCAGCGAATGCCTTTGCCATGTTTCGTGATGATCTAGCGCAGCTCTTTCCGCAGTACGAAGCAGTTATTGAAACCCGGAAAAGCCCGGTTCTGGCTCTTGTACGCACGTCCGGGCTTGAAAAATTCAAGTCGAAGTCACAGCGGTTTACGGAAGGGTATGAAAACTTTACCTACCGTTTGCGCCACAGTACACTGCGTGTTTTTGTCATGGGGCTCGAGAATAGCTATATGCGGTCATCAAAACTCCCACTGGTTGATCAGAGCGGCTACACGGGATATGTGGATCTGGACCTGGATCTGGATTTTAATGATCTGGCTTCCGTGCAAAAAGCACTTGCTGGCTATGATCTCACTTTTGAGCAAAAGATGGTCGATATCCAGGTACTTGTGATCAGGGACCGAAAGCCTGCTGCCGCCGTTTCCTCTTACTAACATATTCTAACACTCCTATACGATGAAAATATTTTTAATCTTATTGTTTACAGGCATGCTGCATACTGTCAGCGCGCAGTCGCTATTACAGGGGCAGGTGGTCTCACTTTCCGACAGCAGTGCGCTGGCCGGAGCAGTTGTCAAAATTAAAGGAATCAATCAGGGTGTAACTACAGACGAGACGGGGCGTTTCAAATTGGCAGTAGATCATACCAGGCTTAGTCTTCAGATCTCATATATCGGATATGAGTCTGTGGAGCTGGCTGTTCAGATGCCTTTGTTGGCCCCCCTGAGAATAGCGCTTTTGCCGGACGCCAATCAGCTTGGAGAGGTGGTAATTTCTACGGGATATGAAAAAATACCCCGTGAAAGAGCTACTGGTTCATTCGCTACGGTGGATAATGCGCTTTTAAACCGCCGCGTGAGTTCGGATATCGTCAGCCGGCTGGATGATGTGGCAGCTGGTCTGATCAACAACCGCGGAAAAGGCAGTGCGCAGGGGCTGCTGATCAGGGGGCAAAGCACCATTAATTCCAGCACCCGTCCGCTGATTATCATTGATAATTTCCCTTACGAAGGTGATCTTGGCAGCATTAATCCCAATGATATCGAAAGTGTCACGGTTCTGAAAGATGCGGTTGCTGCATCAATCTGGGGTTCAAGGGCAGGGAATGGGGTGATCGTGCTAACGACCAAAAAAGGAAGCACAGCAAAATCACCACAGATCACTTTTAACAGCAATCTGACCGTAGGGGCCAAACCTGATCTGTTCTATCAACCGCGTATGAGCACCGCAGATTTTATCGACAACGAACGATTTTTGTTTGAGAACGGAAGATACAATTCAGCTGAGAAAAATGCCTCTAAATATCCGTTCACACCGGTCGTGGAGCTTCTGATCGCCCAGCGCGATAACCTTATCACCCAGGAGCAGGCCCAGTCCGAAATCGAGCTACTGAAAAGCCGCGACATCAGAGGTGAATATGAAAAGTATATGTATCAAAGCAGCGTCAGTCAGCAGTATTCACTGGCGCTAAGCGGTGGGGGTGACACGCACCGGTACTTCGTCTCAGCCGGTTTTGATAAAACCCGTCCCAGTGAGGTATCCAATGCATACCAGCGCTTTACATTCAATGCAAACAATACGTTTGTTGTGTCCCCTAAACTGGAAATTTCAGCAGGCGTATATTTCAGTGAATCAAAAAATAGAAACGCAAATCCGGGAGCTCTGACCTATACCAATCCATTGACGGGTTCACTTGGGACACAGATGTACCCTTATGCAAGTCTCGCCGATGGCCAGGGTGAGCCGATGGCCGTAATAAAGGATTACCGTCTTGATTTTCTTCAGCAGGCCGAGCGTGCCGGGCTTTTAAACTGGCAATACAAACCGCTGGCAGAAATGGCGGCTGCCGATAACACAGCTGGTTTGACGGATTACAGGGTTAATCTTACTGCGGACTACAAAATACTGCCGGGGTTTTCTTTCTCCATGCTTTATCAGTATGGAAAAGGAATCAGCACGACCCGGAATTATTACAGCGAGCAGACCTATACTGCCCGAAATCTGGTGAATCAGTTGTCCTGGGTTGACAGCTCCGGTGTGGTAAAACAAAACCTGGCGCCAGGCGGGATTCTCGACCGAAGTGAGAACGCTTACGTATCGCACAACCTGCGCGGACAGCTTCGCTATACCCATACTTTTGCCGGATCCGGCGAACTTGTTGCGATCGGTGGGGCTGAAATCCGGGACCACACCACTGAGGCAGGCGCCAGCCGTTACTACGGTTATGATGATAATTACGCTTCCAGCAGGCCCGTTGATTATATTACCGCGTTCCGCTCTTATGTAAATCCGGCTTCGACGATGCGGGTTCCCTATGTCGATAGCAGATCGGGATCTTCTGACCGGTATCTTTCTTATTTTGTGAACGGTTCCTATACCCTAAAAGGAAAATATATACTTTCAGCCAGCGGGCGGATGGATCAGAGCAATCTTTTCGGCGTTCAGACCAATGACAAGCGTGTTCCGCTTTATTCGGCTGGTGCTGCCTGGAGGCTTTCGCAGGAGCGTTTCTTTCAGGTCGCCTGGCTTTCTTCTGTGAAACTCCGCTCGACGTTTGGTTATAGTGGGAACAGCAATAAAAATGTATCCGCATACACTACTGCATTCTTTGAGGGGACCGATTATTACACCCGCGTCCCGTATGCAGTGATCACCAATCCGCCTAATGAAAAGCTCCGGTGGGAGAAGGTTCAGACCTTAAATCTGGGGATGGACTTCGAAACCCGGGGGCGCCGGTTTACCGGTGGCGTCGAATATTACTGGAAAAAAGGGATGGATTTGATTGGAAGCATGCCTTACCCGGGAAGCTCAGGTGTGAAAACTTTTACGGGTAATTATGCATCGATTGCCGGTCGTGGTATGGATCTGACACTGACAGCCCGTATTTTTGATAAGGCTTTCAAGTGGCGGAGTGATCTGCTTTTCAGCCACACCACAGATAAGGTTACCCGGTATGAAGTACGGGCACTTTCTACTGCCTATCTGGGAAGTGGAGATGGTACGTCGGTTTATCCTTTGGAAGGAAGGCCTCTTTATGGGTTATACAGTCTTGCCTGGGCGGGGCTCGATCCGGCCACAGGTGACCCGCAGGGTTATCTGGAAGGGGAGGTCAGCAAGGACTACGTGGCGCTTTTAAAAACGGACCCGGATGCTTTGCACTATCACGGGCCGGCCAGACCCAAAATGTTCGGCGCACTTAGAAACACGTTAACATATAAATCGCTCGCGTTATCTTTTAACCTTAGCTACCGCCTGGGACATTATTTTCGTCTGAGATCGGTATCCTATACGGATGTCAATAACAGTGTGGTCTCGCACAGCGACTATGCACTGCGGTGGCAAAAAGCAGGCGACGAACTTTTCAGCAGCGTTCCTTCCAGACCTTCGGCTGTCAACACCAACCGGGATAACTTTTATGCTTACGCTCAGATTCTGGTGCAGAAAGCTGATAACATCCGCTTGCAGGACATCACCCTGAGCTATGATCTGGTGCAGAGTGCGGGCAGAAACCTGCCTTTTCAAAGTGCTCGGCTGTATATATATGGAAATAACCTGGCAATGATCTGGAAGGCTTACAAAGGTAGTCTGGATCCGGATTACGCGCAGGCAATGTTTTCGCCGGTGCGAAGCGTCAGCATTGGAATTAAAATCGACCTCTAAAAAAAACGGTGATGAAAAAAGGACGTATTTACCTATTAATGATTTGTGCTTTTAGCATTTTACAGGTGGCATGTCAGGATGATTTTTTAGAGCGGAAGCCAAGAAAATCACTGCTGGTACCCCAGACACTGGCCGACTATCAGGCGCTTTTGGATAATGGATTGCAGCTTATGAATAGCTCGCCTTACCATACCGTTTTATCAGATGGCGATTTTACGCTGACTGATGCCTTTCTGGCCAATCAGAATCAGCTGAACCGGAGCACTTATATGTGGAGTCCAGATGAACAGCGATCCTTTCCGGGTTGGGATACGCCCTACAAGCAAATATTTACTGCTAATGTGGTGCTGGACGGCCTGATGAAAATGGATGAAATATCCTCTGAAACCGCCGCGTATAAACAACTGAAGGGAGCAGCACTCTTTTACAGGGCAATGGCCTTTTATCATCTGGCCCAGCAGTTTTCAAAGGCCTATAATCCACAGGGAGATAATAGTTCAGCCGGCATTGTCTTGCCTTTGAGAGCGGATGTCAATCAGACGCTGCCAAGAGCTACCACCGCTCAGACCTATGATCAGATCACTGGTGATCTGAAGGTTGCCGCGCAGCTGCTGGAAAGCGAACCGGCCTATCTTTCAAGACCTGGTAAAGCTGCAACATTTGCGCTTCTGTCCCGAGTGTATCTGGCCATGCAGGATTATGCCCAGTCGCTTTACTTCGCTGAGCTGTGTTTGAGTTTAAAAGATGGACTGCTGGATTTCAACACGCTTGCACCTTCGGCAAGTGCACCGTTTCCGCTCCCTTTCAGCGCAGTGAATCCGGAGATTCTTTTTTTCTCTGAGATGTCGACCTCGCTTCTGGGAAATCCGGCTGTAGGTGTTGATTCTACCTTGTTTAAAAGTTATCAGGACGGGGATCTGAGAAAAACGCTTTATTTCTCGGCAGCCCGTAACTTCAAAGGCAGCTATACAGGGACACTTTATCCGTTTTCGGGTTTAAGCATTGATGAAGTGTATTTGAATCAGGCCGAATGTCTTGCAAGGCTCGGGCAGGCCACCCCGGCCATGGATGTACTCAACAGGTTGCTACAAAGAAGGTGGACTAAAAAGGATTTCAAAGCGGTTTCTGCCAGCACGGCAGAGCAGGCGATTAAGCTTGTTTTGGACGAAAGAAGAAAAGAGCTTGTTGGACGAGGAGTCCGCTGGACGGACCTGAAAAGACTGAATCAGGATCCAAAGCATGCGGTAACACTGTCACGAAATATAGCCGGAGAGAAAATTACGCTTTTACCTAATGCTTCGCAGTATCAATTTAAGATTCCGCAGGATCAGACCTCGTTTGGAACTGTTGAGCAGAATCCATAGGTAGTCATTAGGGAGACAATGTTTTTCGTACCGCTGCATGACAGCGGTACGAAATTCAGATCAGATCAACGAGGCATCACCTGATTGGGAGGAGATGACTGTACCGTTTTCATCTCTGGTTTGAGAACACTCATTGTCGGGATTCGCATCACAGCGCAGCGTTTGACCTGAAGGAACGGGTTGCCAGTTTTCGGGCTGCCCTTCGGCGGCAGTGTTATAAAAAACTGTGTTTACAGCAGAGCTTGTGTTGTTGGCTACTGCCAGACCGCCGCCCAGCATCAGGGCAGCTAAAAACAGATAATTGGCTTTTAACGTTTTCATAAGAATAAAACTTAAGTGTTAAAAAAATAAACAATTAGTTGGTGCTTACTCTGTTTTCAGGTTTTCGGCGATGTTATCCCTGGCGCGGGTAGGGCAGTGATTCGGACTGTGCCTGCCTGCGTCTTGTTTTTATTTGTATTCCGGTTAAACTGCGTCCCGTTTTTTATGCAGCTTAAGAGCGGATGTAGATAGCATTAAAAAAAATGCGTTGAAGATAAAATGGACTTCAAAGCTCATATTTCCGATCACACCGCCGCATCTACAGGGAACCCTTTCAAAAACATTCAAAAGTACCAGCCCCATGTAGCCAGTGAAAATCAGCATCAGCAGCGCCGATCCGTATAAGCCGGCAGTACGACTTGGGCCTGCAACCAATAGAAGACTGACAAGGATCTCGCAAATTGGAATGAGCCAGAGCAGTATTCCTATGGACCAGGCTGGCAGAGGTTGATTAGAAAGCTGTCTTCGAAATTCATTAATATCAATTAGCTTGGTTATTGCAGTGTAAAAAAACAGGATAATCAACATCACGGTCACAATATCAATGATGCTTTTGCGCTGAAAAACAGATATATTCATGGCATTATGTTTTAATTGTACAATAGAATTCTGCTCAGGAAAACTCCTGGTTATAAGCCACTCATATGAAATCAACCATACGATATCTTTAATACCAAAAGTCACCTTTGCTATCAGCATCCAGCCCTTGCCTGTCTTAGTTTACGATTTTAACTATATGGTATATACGTATCTGTGTGGCACTAATCATATTGCCAGATTACGGTGCGGGTATACCAGTCCGATTATGTCCTATTGCTTGGTAATTTTATTTTCAAAGCATAATCTCCCGACGACCTGAACAAATTTCGTGAGTTGTTTTGAGATTAGTTGTTCGATTTTCCGACGAATTCTGTTCGATTTTCCGACTTTTCAGATTGGAAAAAATCCCTGTTTAAATTAATCTCTGCTTTACTCAATTGTCATTAATAGCAGCAGCTTTTCCTGGCGGGAAACCGAAATAAGACCGGAATTGAGTACTGAAGCTGGATGTACTGTTGTAGCCTATCATCTCTGAGACGATCAGTATGGAAAATCGATCCTGTGTTAAAAGCATAAATGCCTGCTGCATCTTGATCTGATTGATATATCTTTTCAGACCGATCCCAAAATTATCCTGAAATGCTCTGCTTAGCGTATCAGGATGTACATGGAACTGTTTTGCTACTTCTGATGCATGAGGTAACGGGCCGCTCTTGACCTGGTCATCAAGATAGTGCTTCACTGACATGAGCTTTTCAAATGCTTCAGGGAATGGCTTACTGTTAAACCTGGCCAGCTGCCCGCCATATGCTTTAAGAAGACTGAGCAATGATATTTTCAGTGACATTGATCTTCGCTCTGAGTGTATAGCGGTAAGTTGCTGATATATCTGATCAATACTACTGATTGTGAAAAACGGAAATGTATGACAAAAGGGAGAACCTATTCTGAAATGAGATCCCATCCGAAAATCTGAGGGTGCCATCTTTAAGAAATTGCTGAGGTAATCCGTGTCAAAGATAAACAGGAATCCACAGCTGCATCCTTTGGAAATGGTTACCTGATATTTTCCGGTGGGTGAGTTGATCGCGCCATACTGACCAGCCGCCAGGGTCGAAAATCTACCGCTCTGCTTATCAACACAGACGATGTTTCCGGTCAACCCATAGTAAAACAGGACACATGATTTCTTAAATGTCAGATCTATTTCCAGATCTTTCGCGAGGTTGATCTCAAAGAGTTCGAGCATATAATCATATGCTATGAAACGTTGTCTTACGATGTCGCCTTCTGACCACTGCATGTGTTGCACATCTGCATTTGCAACGGGGTAAAAGCAGCCGGGTGGCAGTGTCCTTGTGGTTGTTAGCTCGGGCAGGATTGACGAGGGGAGCTGAATAGAATAGATCGTTTTCATAGGCGTGAATATTTAAAGACAATTTGTATCTGTCCGGAAAATGGAATTTTTATTGGTAGCTGCGTCTGTGATCAAAATCTTACTGGGAATGCGTCTGAAAAATGTCGCACTTTTATTTAAAAATCGGCTACATGGTAATATTTTTATTGACAGTAGGGAACAGGGAATGAGTATGGCCTTGTATACACTGCCATCTCAGGTCAAAGAGAAGAAATTTTTGAAAGTAAAATTATTGCTTAATAGCGGGTACAGTCAGCAGCACGAATGCCCGGACAGGGTATCAGATGGAAAATTGCTTTTGAATACAAGCTACAACCGGTTCTGGTAGCTGCTCAGGATATTTATGTCTGAGAATATTTTGAAGTGAGCTTGATTCCCGGATAAAGACCGCCTGGTCTGAATCAAATGACAGATATCCCTGTCGGAAAAAGCGTTCTTCCGGTAGATTAGCAGCACTCATAGATAAAAATTCCAGCGGTATTATCTTTAAATTATTCTTGTCTATCAGCATCCATTTATAGATATCGGATTTGATAGCGTCTGATGGCATATCGGAACGTTTTATTTCAAGAATATAAATCTCCTGATTCTCGAACAGGTATAGAAGGTCAAAAGTTGGCAACACTTACAGTTTATTTTAGTTTGAGACGGTAATTAAGCAAAGAGCTTCCGGGATAAAAAATCTGTTTACTCTACTTTTGTTCAAACATTGATGATCTTTGAAGCAAGAAAAATGCACAGAATTTTCGGTACCCTTTTTATGCAGGAAAGACCCTCAGTTAATTGAGCTGGCAGTGACGAAAGAAATGTAAGACATGATCCCCATTGAAAAATAGCCGAAGAGCATAAGATATAAAGATTAGCAGCGTATGAGCAACGACAAACCAACAGCACCGCATCTGGACGATGCGGAATATGGAGAAATATTAAGGCAGGCCATTAGCCAGATCCGCACGGCTCGTGTTGTAATTGCCAAGCAGGTAAACAGCAGCACGCAATCCGTTTATTGGAGTCTGGGTAAATTACTCTCTGAAAAGCAATTGGAGGAAGGATATGGCAGCGGCGTTGTGAAACAATTATCCATAGATCTGAAAAGCGAGTTTCCGGATATGGGCTTGTCTCCGAGAAACCTTTGGAATATGAAGCGCTTTTATGAGCGTTATTACCAGGCAGATTCAAAACTGCTACAAGCTGTAGCAGTTTTGCCTTGGGGACATAACCTCTTATTGCTGGACAAGTTACAGTCTTTGGAAGCAGCCCGATTCTACGCTAACGAAACCCTTACAAAAGGCTGGTCACGAGATTTGCTACTCAATGCCATCAAGATGGACAGTTACAGCCAGGCACAAAAGCAGATCAAAACACATAATTTTGACCAGACACTTCCCGAGGCACATGCTGATTATGCGAATGAAGTTTTTAGGAGCACCTACAATCTGGGGTTTTTGGGCATTACCGAACCGGTCAAAGAGCTGGAATTAGAAAATAGGCTTATCTCTAAAATCAGATCCTTTATACTGGAATTGGGTAAAGGATTTAGCTTTATCGGCAACCAGTACCGCCTGGAATACAATGCCAAGGAATATTTTGTTGACATGCTTTTTTTTCACAGAGGCCTTCGTAGCCTGGTGGCAATCGAGCTCAAAATCGGAAGTTTTAAAGCCGAATATGTAGGAAAAATGAATCTGTATCTATCGCTGCTCGACCGGCTGGAAAAAAGTGAAAACGAAAACCCATCCATCGGCATCATACTCTGCGCGGATAAAGACCACCTTGATGTAGAAATAGCGCTGCAGGACATAAACAAACCCATTGGCGTAGCTGAGTATCAGCTTTTGTTACCAAAAGCGGAACTACAATCCTTGATATTGAATGAATTAAATGCCGCTAAATAAGTAGTCGGCAGGCCTTATTAAATAGAGGAAACCTGAGTTCAGGAGTAGTCTTTGACCATTGGATGCTCAAAGACTACCTCTGAAATTCAGTTGAACCCGGCTACCATAGACTGTATCCGCAAAGTAGGCGTTGACAGAAATTTTACAGAATTTGAATTCATGCCTATGTTTTCAGCGGAACGTTTCCAGACTTATCTTTATCGAAAAGAATTCGTGCTTTATTTTACTGAGATATGAAGGACCTTGTCAATATCCTCAAATGCGTTCAGGGCTTTGTCCAGGTGCTCTCTGGTATGGGTGGCCATCAGGCTCATTCTGATGCGTGCATTCTTTTTTGCCACGGCCGGATAAAGAATCGGGTTGGTGTAGATACCTGCCTTTAAAAGCAAACTTCCTGTGTCGGAGGTTTTATGCGGATCACCGATCTTAACAGGAATGATCGCGGACTGCGTGCTTCCGACATCCATACCCAGACTGATCAGTCCATTTTTAAAATAGAGGATGTTCTGCTCAAGCCTGTCTCTCCAGTGCGGCTCCTGATCAATCAGCTCAATGGCCTTGATGATGCCTGCTGTCGCAGGTGTGGAGGTAGCTGAAAATATATGCTGCCGGGACTGAAATTTAAGGAAAGCGGCCACCTTGGGCTGAGCGATCACATAACCCCCAAGACCGGCAAAGGTTTTACTAAAAGTGCCGGTAATAAAATCCACCTGATCCATAATCCCGTAAAGCTCCATAGCTCCGCGGCCCGTCTTGCCCAGGACTCCGATGCCGTGCGCGTCATCGACCATCAGGTACGCACCGTAGCGGTGGGTCAGCTCCAGGATCTTGTCAAGCGGCGCTATGTCTCCGTCCTGAGAATATACCCCGTCGATGATCACCATTTTAGTCCGGTAGCGCTCCCGGGCGTCTTTCAGAATCCGCTCCAATGATTCAATGTCATTATGAAGAAAGCTTTTCCGGTTTGTAAGAAGACAGCCTTCGTAGACACTTGCGTGTACAGCGGTGTCCACGATGGCGATGTCTTCTTTTAAAAGCAGGCTTTGCAGCGAGGCGCTGTTGGCGGTATAGCCGGTGGTATAGATCACGGCTGAATCACTAGTTCGCCAGAAAAACGAGGCTATTTTGTCTTCAAGCTGCTGGTGAAAACTAAAATGTCCTCCGATCAGCGGCGATGCGCCCGCGCCAGTACCGTAGTTTTCGATGGCACCTACTACCGCTTTTTTCACCAGTGGATGCTGGGTAAAGCCCAGATAGTCATTGGAAACAAAACTTACATATCTGCCGGCAGATGCGCCGCTTTGCGGGGTGATCACATCCATCTCAGGTCCGCACCCGGACTGGTTGACCAGGCGGTAGTTCATGTGACCGCTGTTTTTCATGAACCCTAAAAAGTCGTAAAATACTTCTGCTCTTGCAATGGCATCCAGACCGGGAATGTTTTCAAAATCCCGGAAGCTTGCTTTGGTAAAATCAATGTTCATAGCCAGATACGTTTATGTGAGTGGTAAGTAGCACTCAAACTAATCGTTGTTTTTTTCGAAATCGGCTACATAGAAAATTATTTTGATTCCGGTATTTATGGTATGGTCAGACAGCCTACGTATAGTGGGTGCAGGATTTTGGTGTGTTTACAGGTTTGAAAAGGGTGTAATTTTGGTTAAAACATGGCCGGATAGGAGATTTTCTCCCTAAAATAGGCGCCAATTCCAGCATGAAATTCAATGTATTTTATATAATTAATTGTATTTCAGGTATTTAATAAATTATAACGGAGCAGCTTTCTCAGCGTTGCAACCTTGAAGCAGTGCTGATAGAAAAAATATTAAATTATTTTTTCTATTGATAATCAGATGGTTACTATATCAAACCGGCAGGAGCAGGGGGGAGGCAGGAAAAGTTGCGCTTTTGCGGCGCTGGCTGCCGCGCTTACTTTGTAGCCATCAATCAGGATCAGCGCAGCAATGGATGTGATTCTGGATTCTAAAACCATAAACGATAGTAGTTTTATGTTTACGACCAACCCCTGGGCCGTGTATGTCTACGTGGCAGGCCCTGTAATCGCAGGTTATTACCTGTTTGCTGTTGCCAGATTTTACGGACGAGAAATCAAAGCAAAGATCACTTCCCGGCGCACTTTGAGAGCTAAGCCCGCGGAGGCCCGCAAAGAAACAAACGAGCCAGTAGCACAAAGTGAGCCGGAGCAGATCGATTATTCACAGATGGCAGTTGAGCCAATTTCCGGGCCCAAAAAGATCTTTCCGCCGGTTAGTCTTTGGAAAAACAGGGTCTTATCAGGGCAGCAGCAAAGCCTGGCAGAACACCTTACGTATCTGATCCAGGAAGCGCATGAAAACGATTACGACAAGCAGGAGCTGGTACTGCTGCTGCAGATGACGATAAAAGATTACCTGGATTTTGAAGGTACGCAGTTTCAGTCTGCGATCAATGAGTGCATCGGGACTGAATGCGCAAAGTACGGCTCCATACACCTGGGTGAAGAGGATAAAGCGGCGATATGGAATAGGGTGTAGTGGGGCTGTGTGTTTGACCGGGTCAGACTTTCCGCCACTGCGGCGGGAAGCTGCCGGCAAACCATGAAAGCAAGCATGTTCAACTTTTAAATATGTGTGGTATGAAAAGCAGGGTGATGATTTTAAAAGTCAAACGGCATTTGCTGTTGACGGCAGCAGCTGTGATGACAGCAGTATCAGCATTTTCGCAAGACGGCGCGGCGGGCATCGAAGAAGCCAATACGCAGGTACGCTCATACTTTGAGCCGGGTACGAATCTGATGTATGCCATAGGCGCTGTGCTGGGTCTTGTGGGTGCGGTCAAAGTATTTCAGAAATGGAACGCAGGTGATCAGGATACGGGCAAAGTAGCTGCCGCCTGGTTTGGAAGCTGCATTTTTCTGGTGGTGGTAGCGACCGTTTTGCAATCATTCTTCGGATTGTAAAAGCATCCATGGCAATGAAAAAATACATGTCAGAACGCCACTGACCACAAGCCACCGGATTTATATCCAATACCATCCCGGGCGGGCTTTACAAAGAAGATTTCTTTGAGAGAAAGTTTGCTACGGGTAGGAACATTGGGCTTTGCTGGCAAGCGGACTGATAGGTATGGATCTGGCAAAGGGGCCGCAGTGGCCCCGCCAGATCTTAAATGACACCAGCAAATAAGCCAAACTATATAGTGATCGCAGGTAATGGGTGACAAGGTTGGCGGTAAATTATGGGCCTGCAACGGCAAAAGTGCAAATGCAAATACTGCTGTCAGATCATCGCCACTTTGACAGATTGAAAATTACGTATATCTTAAACCGGTAGAGTGAAGCCGGGAATGAATTTCAGCTTAAAGGTGCTGAAAAAGTAGAATTTTAAACCGCTTCAACCATGGCAGCAAATCGATACGTGATCAACAAGGGGGTCAATCAGAGCATTGTATTTAAGGGCCTGAAAGCGCAGTACATTTGGTATATGGGAGGGGCTATGTTTGCGCTTCTGATCATTTACGCAGTGATGTATATGGCAGGTGTCAACACCTACATCAGTCTTGCGATAACGATTTGTCTGGGTGGGCTGTTTCTGATTGGAATCTATCATCTGAGCAGCACCTATGGCGAGCATGGACTGGCCAAAGCACTGGCCAGACGAAGTATTCCTGTTGTCGTCAAATCGAGATCACGAAAGGTTTTTATGCAAAAAAGGGCGCTTGCCAGGAAGTGAAAAATGTGAATTGTCACCGTTAAATGAGTGTGCAGAATGGAAAAGTTGATTGATGATTTACTTCCGATCCTTGATGTGGAAAATGGCTGTATCCTCTCCAAACAGGGAGATGTAACTGTGGTCTTTCAGGTGGAGCTTCCTGAGATTTTTAGTTTGTCTGACAAGGATTATGATGCGATGCATCAAAGCTGGGTGAAAGCTTTGAAGATGTTGCCTTCGGGCAGTGTTTTTCATAAGCAGGACTATTTTATTGACAGCCGCTACAAGGCTGATTTCAGCGGGCAGGATTCCAGTTTTCTCTCTTTGAGCAGTGAACGCTTTTTTAATGAGAGGCCCTATCTGGCTCACAGTTGTTATGTGATGCTGACACGCAGGCCCAAAGGCCGAAGGGTGTCAAGCTCGCTTTTCTCGAATCTGATCCGGCCTACGCTGGTGCCACAGGACACGCTGGATGCAGCAGCACACCAGGATTTTATTGACGCGGCCGATCAGTTCAGAAGGGTTCTGCAGGACAGTGGCTTTGTAAATCTTCGTCAGCTGGACGATGATGCACTTTTAAGCCAGGCTAAAAAAGCCGGGCTGATTGAAAGGTATTGTTATCTGGCCACGGATCAGAATGCTGCAATGATCCGCGACATGGAATTTAAAGACGGCATCAGAATAGGAGAGCAGTACTGCCAGCTTTACAGTCTGGCCGATGCGGCTGATCTTCCGGGTCAGTGTGCTTCGGCAAATACCTACGAGAAGTATTCGACCGATAAAACCAAATTCAGTGTTGGTTTCGCCTCCACGCTTGGACAGCTGTTGTCTTGCAACCATATATACAACCAGTATGTATTTATTGAGGATAGCGCAGCAGCGATCAAAAGGCTGGAAAGCAAAAGGCTCAGGCTTCAGTCGCTGTCGGTTTATGCCAGGGAAAATTCGCTGGCGCTGGATGCAGCCAACGAGTTTTTGAATGAGGCGATCAAAGAGCAGCGTCTTCCGGTCAAAGCGCATTTCAATGTGCTGGCCTGGACAGATAAACGCGCTGAACTGCAGCAGATCAAAAGTATGGTATCTTCGGCCCTTGCGCAGATCGATGCTTCGGTCAAACTGGAAACGAGTGGTGCACCCCAGATTTTCTGGGCAGGTATTCCTGGCAATGAAGCTGATTTTCCCATGAACGAAGCCTTTGATACGTTCAGTGAGCAGGCGAGTTGTTTTCTGAACCTGGAAACGGGTTATGTATCTTCGGTCAGCCCGGTAGGTATCCGGCTCGGTGACAGACTGACGGGAAAACCCGTGCACGTGGATATCAGTGATGAGCCGATCCGGCAGGGCATCTGCACGAACCGTAATAAATTCATTCTGGGCCCCTCGGGCAGTGGGAAGTCGTTTTTTACCAACCACATGGTCCGTTCCTATTACGAGCAGGGTGCACATGTGGTGCTGGTGGATGTTGGGCATTCTTATAAAGGGCTGTGTGATCTGGTGGAAGGCTATTATTTTACCTATGACGAAAAGCATCCGATCCGCTTCAACCCTTTTTACATTGAAAGCGGCTCAGCGCCAGACACCGAAAAAAAGGAGAGTATCAAAACACTTCTTTTGGCACTTTGGAAAAAAGACAATGAGGTTTTTAAAAGAAGTGAATACGTGGCGCTTTCAAACGCGCTGACACTTTATTATCAGTTTTTGCAGGAGCATCCCAAGGTTTTCGCATCCTTTAATTCCTTTTATGATTTTCTCAGGGATGTCTTTGTAGATGTACTGCAGAAGGATCAGGTCAAGGACAGGGATTTTGATGTTGCCAATTTCTTGTATGTGTTAAGGCCCTACTACCAGGGCGGTGAGTTTGATTACCTTCTGAATGCCAAAGAGAATCTGGATCTTCAAAACCAGCGGTTTATTGTCTTTGAACTCGATGCTGTGAAAGACCATCCGATCCTTTTCCCAGTGATCACCATCATTATTATGGAAGTGTTTATCTCCAAGATGAGAAAGCTGAAAGGAATCAGAAAAATAATACTCATTGAAGAGGCGTGGAAAGCAATCGCCAAAGAAGGGATGGCGGAATACGTGCGCTATTTGTTTAAAACGGTAAGAAAGTTCTTTGGAGAAGCCATTGTCGTCACCCAGGAAGTCGAAGATATTATCTCATCGCCGGTGGTCAAACAGGCCATTATCAATAACTCAGACTGCAAGATCCTTTTGGATCAGAGCAAATATCAGAACAAGTTTGATCAGATCCAGGAGCTTTTGGGGCTAACTGAAAAGGAGAAGGCCCTGGTGCTATCGGTCAACAGGGCCAATGATCCGCTCAGAAAATACAAGGAGGTCTTTATCAGCCTGGGCGGAATGCTCTCGAAGGTTTACCGCACCGAGGTGAGCACCGAGGAGTATTACGCTTACACGACCGAGGAAACCGAAAAGATGAAAGTGGGCGAATATGCCCGCAGATACGGAAGTATAAAAAAGGGGATTGCCGCGCTGGCAAATGAAATCAGATCACAGAAAAAATGAAAAAGCAGATGGTGTTTTTTATGATGCTGAGCCTGGCTGTCCTGACGCCGGTTCAGACCGCGCAGGCCGCGAATCCCTGGGCGGAGATCATCAAAGCAGCCGTTAGAAGGGTGGTCAGAGCCGTTGATCTTCTTATACAAAGAAGGCAGAATGCGGTCATTAAATTACAGAATGCGCAGAAGGCCCTGGAAAATACAATGGCCAAACTGCACCTGGATGAGATCACCGACTGGGTTAAAAAACAGCGGGATTTGTATAAAGAGTACTATGATGAGCTCAAAAAGGTCAAAGCGGTTATCGCTTATTATTTCCGGATCAAACAGATTGCTGAAAAACAGGTGCAGATCGTGCAGCAGTACCAGAAAGTATGGAAGCTGTTTGAAAGCGACAAACATTTCAGTTATGGGGAGCTGATCTACATGCAGAAAGTGTACGCGGGTATGCTGGAAGAAACAGCAAAAAACGTGGATATGCTCACTTTGGTGGTAAAATCTTTCAGCACACAGATGAGTGATGTGAAAAGACTTGAAATGATTGACCAGGTGGCCAGACAAGTTGACAAGGTTCATGATGAGCTGGTCAGTTTTAACCGGCAAAACCAGATGCTGAGTCTATCCAGGGCCAGAAGCGAATTCGATGCAAAGGTGGTAAAAGAGTTGTATGGAATCCAGGACTAATAAAGGTGGCACAAATGAGAAAGACAGTGGCCATACTTGTTTTGATGCTAACGGCCCACAGCTGTTTTGCCCAGAAGTTCAAAGAATGGTTTCGCCAGAAAAAAACACAGAAAGAATATCTGATCGAGCAGATCGCGCATCTGAAACTGTATCTGGAGCTGACCGAAAAGGGCTATAAAATCGCCAAAGAAGGGCTCACAACGATTGGTGAGATTAAAAGAGCAGAATTCGGGCTGCATAAAAACAGGTTTGATTCGCTCAGAATTGTAAGCCCGGCAGTAGGCTCGCATCCGCGTTTGAAACAGATCACTGATATGCACGGGAAGGTAAACCAGATTTGTGAGAACCTAACCGGCGAGCTTGCCGCAGAAAACGTGTTTAGTCAGCCACAGCTTGACTACATCAGAAGGGTTCTGGGTCTGGTTTACGATGATTGTCAGGGGATTCTATACGGGATGTTTGATGTGATCCGGAGTGGCAACACAGCCATGACAGACGATGAAAGGATCAAAAGGATTGATCTGCTTTGCGGTCAGATGCAGGATAATTACCTGTTTGTAAAAAGCTTCGCTGAAAAGACCAGACTTCTGGCATCTCAGATTACAACAGAGAAGACTGCCATTGAAAACAGCCGCGTTTTGCACGGCATAAGATAACGGGATATGAAAAGAAAATTTCTAAGTTTTCTGCTGCTGAGTCTTTTAAGCAGCACGGCATCGGTAAAAGCACAAACTGCCGAGGTGACCCAGCTGGTGCTTAATATCGAGAAGCTCAATCAGCTTCGTAAGATTCTGCAGGAGCTCAAAGACGGCTATGAAATCCTTTTTAAAGGGTACAGCACGATCCGCGATCTTTCCAAAGGGAATTTCAAACTGCATGAAGCTTTTCTGGATGGTTTGTTGCAGGTCAGTCCCGCGGTGAAAAATTACAGCCGGGTGCAGGGCATTATCGGATGCCAGCTAGCCATTATCAAAGAATACAAATCAGCCTATGAGAAACTGGCCGCTTCGGGCAGCTTCTCAGCCAGCGAGCTGGATTACATCGCCCAGGTCTACAGCAGACTCTCAGAGCGAAGCCTTAAAAACCTGGATGCGCTCACGATGGTTCTGACCGCAAAAAAGCTCAGGGCTTCCGATGATGAAAGGCTCAGTGTCATCGACAGCATTTATGAGGATATGACCGATCAGCTTTCGTTTCTACGGCATTTCAATTCGAATGCGGCGCTGCTTGCCGCGCAGCGGAAGGATGAGATAGCCGGTACTGAGCTTACCAGAAAGCTATACGATCTGAAACCTTAAACGACAACGCGTGTGAAAAAGAATCTGATGATCGCCATACTGGTGATACTGGTAGTATTATGGCCTGAGCATTTGCAGGCCCAGGGTTATGAGCAGCAGATACGGGGTTTGAACGGTGTGCTCGATGAGCTTTATAAGGAAATGCTGCCTCTGTGCAGTAAGCTGATCAATGTGGGAAGAGGCATTGCGGGTTTTGCGGCGATCTTTTATATCGGCAGCCGCATCTGGCGCCACCTTGCCAGCGCGGAACCGATTGATTTTTATCCACTGCTGCGGCCTTTTGCGCTGGGGTTTGCGATTCTGATCTTCCCCTCTGTGATCGCGATGATCAATGGCATTCTTTCGCCCACTGTCCGGGGTACGGCCGGTATGGTCACAGACTCGGACAAAGCGATCGCTGTACTTTTAAAAAAGAAAGAAGATGCAATTAAAAGCTCAGATTTCTGGCAGATGTATGTGGGTGATGATCAGAAAGGCAGCCGTGAGAAATGGCTCAGGTATACCTACGGCGATGATTATTCGGAAGGTTTTACAGACGGGATCAGCAATGATATCAAATTTTACATGGCCAAGCAGTCTTATAATTTTCGTAATTCGATCAAGGCGGCGCTTTCGGAAGTACTCAGGGTGATCTTTGAATCAGCAGCGCTTTGCATCAATACGATCAGGACCTTTCAGCTGGTGGTGCTGGCCATTATCGGGCCGATGGTATTTGGCATTGCGGTTTTTGATGGTTTTCAGCATACGCTTACTGCCTGGATCGCGCGCTATATCAACGTCTTTTTGTGGCTTCCGGTGGCCAATATTTTCGGGGCAATTATCGGCAAAGTGCAGGAAAAAATGATTGCGCTGGATATCAGACAAGTTCAGGGCAGCGGCGATACTTTTTTTAGTGCCCAGGACATGGGATATCTGATTTTTCTCATCATCGGCATTGTCGGATACTTCTCGGTCCCTTCGGTGGCTGGCTACATTATCCAGGCCGGTGGCGGTAATGCGCTACTTAATAAAGTTACGTCCATTGTTGCCGCAACGGCAGTCGCAGTAGGCAACAAGGCATTTCCAGCCGGTGGCGGATTTGGCCGCTACCCCAGGCCTGAACCAAAACCTGAATCAAAATCCTAACCTGTCAAGATCATGTTTTCAAAAGCGAAAGATATAGAAAGAGCGTTCGGGCATATCCGGATTTTTACGCTTCTTATTGTAAGCGGCAGTTTTGCCTTCTGCTGTTTTGCCGTTTACAAAAGCTATCAGATGACCCAGGCGAGCGCCAGCCGGGTTTATATTCTGGCAGATGGAAAAGTGCTTGAAGCATACGCTTCTGATCGCAGGGATAATATTCCTGTTGAGGCGAGAGATCATGTAGCGAGTTTTCACCGCTTTTTCTTTACGCTCGATCCCGACGAAAAAGCGATACAGGCCAGTGTGGTAAAAGCGCTTTATCTGGCAGACGCCTCAGCAAAAAAGCAGTATGACAATTTGCGTGAATCCGGCTTTTACACCAGCATTATATCTGGCAATATCAGCCAGCAGATTGTGATTGACAGTGTAGCGGTCGATACGAAGGAGTATCCTTATTATTTCCGCTGCACAGCTTCTCAGCAGATTATCCGGGCGACGAGCATCGTAACAAGAAGCCTTGTTACGGAAGGCTACCTTCGAAATGTTTCACGAAGCGATCACAATCCGCACGGATTTCTGATCGAGCGGTGGATGACGCTGGAAAATAAGGATGTCAGTATCCGTAACCGCAGCGCCGGACTAAGCCCGTTTTTTTAATCTTTAAAGATAAAAGTCATGTTCTATAACTTCAATGCAAATAAGAAGCCGCCCGAGTCGCCTGGAAAACTCAAGCGGACAGCACAAAGTATTATTTCCAGGATCACCAGCATGCAGCGCGGGTGGGTGATGTTTGCAGGTATTCATACGGGCGGCTTTGCTAAAATACTGCTGAAACTGACATTTGCGAATCTGGGATGTGCGTGCGTGCTGTTTTGCCTGGTTGTTCTGATCATTGACCAGCAGCCTACCGTAGTACTGCCAGTTTATGACAGGATCTCCATACCCATATTGCCGGATCAATTCGCGCAGCAGGAAGATTTACAGCATCAGACAGATTTTGAGCTTTACCTGGATAGTCTGCAAAAGGCATTTCGCACCGACAGCATTAATGATACACGAACCATAAACAATTAATACGATGGAAAACACAGCTTATTCTGCCCGTTTTTTACAGCAGCGAAAGTTTTACATGATGCTTCCCTTGCTGGTTTTGCCTTTTGTTACGCTGATCTACTGGGTGCTTTTTGTGAAAGGAACAAAAAAGCAGCAGCAGACCACGCAGAGTCAGGGACTGATCACGAGCCTTCCTGATGCGATGCTTAAAGAGGATAAAGAGGTTAATAAATTAAGCTTCTATGAGCGTGCAGCAGCTGATTCAGCCAAACTTGGTGAGCTGATCCGTAAAGATCCTTACCGCAGTGACAGCCCTGGTTGTAAGGATTCGCTGCAAACCGGTCAGCTGGCAGGACTTGGCGCACCTTTTACTGCAAAGGCTGGGCAGGTCAGTTCCCAGGGGAAGACTTCTGTGCAGGCTGGTGAAGAGAAGGTATTAAAAAAGCTTAAAGCGCTCGATGATGTGCTTCGTGAGACGACCCGTCCAGAATTCAGCAGGCAGGATATGAAAAGCGAAAATTCCCCCAAGGATGATAGTAGCGGCAATGAAGCAGCCGACAAGCTCGAAGCACTCATGGCTGGTCTAAGCCAGCAGTCTTCCGCGCCGGACGTATATGAGGATCCGGAACTTAAAGAGCTCAGTGGAATGCTCGATAAAATTATTCAGATCCAAAATCCTGAGATGGCCGCACAGAAGATCAGATCTCAGTCACAGCAGGATGAAAGCCAGGTATTTGCTGTCCGGCAGGCGTCTGGCGAGGATCCGGTGAGTCTGCTTGCGGCTAATTCAACCGAAGATTCTGTGGAAGCGGATCCGGTCAGATCCATTTCTTTTGATCAAAATGGCTTTTTTGGGCTGGATGAAACGGTTAGCTCCGCTGAACAGAATGCGATACCGGCCGTCATCGCACAGACCCAGACTGTCGTGAGCGGCTCAACGGTAAAGCTCAGATTGACGCAGGATGTTTATATAGCAGGTGTTTTAATCCCGAAAGAGAGCTTTGTTTACGGGGTTGCGACCTTGAATAATGAGCGGCTGGTGATCCGCATTGAGTCGGTCCGCCATGAAAACAATCTTTTTCCGGTAAAGCTTTCAGTGTATGATCTGGACGGGATTGCTGGCATTCATATCCCTGGCGCGATAGCACGCGATGTAGCCAAACAGTCTTTAAGCCAGGATATACAAGGCATCAGTATCGGCACTCTTGATCCGTCCCTTGGCGCGCAGGCTGCCAGCGCGGGCATTCAGACCGCGAAAACGCTTATGGGTAAAAAGACAAGACTGCTGCAGGTAACAGTCAAAGCAGGCTACCAGGTGCTTCTGCTAGACGGAAATGCCAGCAGCTAATCACCTTGAATTAATCCATTCAAAAAACATTAAATTTAATTATTATGTATCATCCTATAAAATGGATCTTTCAACTGATCCTTATGCTGGAGACTGCGGCGGTATTCTCCCAGGATCACGGCATGCAGATGTTTGTGAGCCAGCCTTTTCCGCTTGAGCTGACCACATCGAAGACTACGCACCTTGTTTTCCCTTATGATATCGTCAGTGTTGATAAGGGCAGCCGCGATATTATGGCGCAAAAGGCGAAAGGAGTCAGCAACATTCTGCGGGTTAAAGCCGCGGTAGCTGATTTTCACAGCACCAGTCTGACTGTGATCACTTCGGATGGAAAGCTGTATAGTTTTACGGTGGACTATGCCGCGGAGCCCTTGCAGCTTACTATCGAATTTGCCGGGAACAATCCATGGCCTAAAGCAGCGCTTGATCAGTTTCAGCCGAATAAGGCTGAGCTCAGCGTGATAGCTGACAGGGTAATGGCGCGGCCAAAGCAGATGCGCAGCATCAAAGACAAAAACTCCGGATCGGCTCTTGAACTGCATGGCATTTACATAGATCAACAGGTGATGTTTTACCGGCTTGAAATGACAAACAACTCACAGATCAGCTATGATATCGGTAGTCTCAGGTTCTTTATCCGTGACAAAAAAAGAGCGAAACGAACAGCGGTGCAGCAGCTGGAGATCAGACCCGTGTATGTCAAAGGCGACACGACGGTAATCGCGGGTGAATCGGCGCACTCGTTTGTGCACGCACTGCCCAAATTCACGATCCCTGACAAGAAATATCTGGCCATTGAGCTCATCGAGAAAAACGGCGGGCGTCATCTTGAACTGAACATTTCCGGCAAGACCCTTCTGAGGGCCAGCGCTGTGGAAGAATAAAAATCAGATAACCTGTAAACAAACAAAATCATGAACCAGAAAAATTTTGATTATCTAAAAGACCAGATCAAGTATACCGGGTTTGGGCAGGGGCTGGAAGACCAGCTGAAAGAGAACATGAAAAGACAGGCGCCGGAGTTCACCCTGCAGCATCAGAATACTTTCGGCAGGGATGAGACCACAACTGCGCTGCACTTTAAAAAATCGGCTAGCAGTGATATGTATTTTTTTAACAGCTACCTGGTTTCGCTCAAAAAGCAGGATCAGACAGAAAAGATGAACCAGTCTTTTTATGTTGAGAAAAACAATAACATCACTTTAAAGGAAGCATTTAATTTGATGCAGGGGCGGGCTGTCAACAAAGATCTAACCAACAAGGAAGGTCAGCTTTACAATGCCTGGGTTCAGCTGGATTTTAAAAATACGGACAATAACGGCAATTATAAGCTTAAACAATTTCACCAGAACTACGGCTTTGAGCTCGAAAAAGCGCTTGGTAAACTACCGATCAAAGAGCTTGGCAACGAGAAGGATCGAAGCCGTCTGATCGAATCGCTCCAAAAGGGAAACCGCCAGGCTGTGACTTTTAGTGAAAACGGCACAGAGCAGAAACGTTTTATAGAAGCCAACCCGCAGTTTAAATCCATCACCGTCTATGACGGCAATGCGCAGCGTATCCGTCAGGATCTGTCAGAAAAACAAGCCGTGTCTCAAAACAAGAGTCAGCAGTTAAAGCCAGAAACTAATGAAAACGATGTCAGCTCGGTCAAGGCCGGAAAACGAAAAGGGCTCTCTGTCAGCCAGTGAAATCAGCGAGCTGAGCCCGCTGGCTGATTTTTTCAAAGCCATCGAAAAAGACCCCAGGATCGGCAGTACACATATCGGTGTGTATGCATCGCTGCTCAACTACTGGAATGAGCAGGGGAGGATCAGCCCGATCCGGGTTTTTAGCCATCAGATGATCGGGCTGGCTAAGCTGTCCTGCCGCGATACGTATTTTAAGTATGTGGGTGAGCTGAGCGAATATGGATATATCCGGTATGAGCGCTCCTTTAACCGCAACAGGCCAAGTGAGATTTATTTCACTTGTGGAGAATGAGACGAAATCAGCTTAGAGATGTAGTAATTTAAACCACTGAAAAGCGATGGATGAGCTTGAAAAGATAAATCCATTTCATATTCTTGCTCAGCGTCTGATAAGGATCGAGCAGATGCTGATCCGTCTGATGGAAAACACCGATTTGAGTCCTGACCCAACCAAAGCGCAGCACCCGGAACTTCTAAGTATCTCCGAAGCTGCCCGGTTTCTGGGACTAAGTAAACAGGCTGTTTACCGTCATATCGGAAAAATATCCCATTATAAACGAAACGGGCGGCTTTATTTTAAGCGTCAGGAGCTGATTGAATATGTTGAGCAGGGCAGACGGATCGCACGCAAATACGAGTCAAGCAGACGGTGAGTAGTATTTTGATTCATGCATCAGCTTGCCGCTGAACGAAAAGCTGATGCAAATTATCGAAATACTGGCTCAAGCCAGCTCTATTGCTGAAAGCGGTCCACCAGGATGTAATCAACCTTTTTATCTTTAAAATAAACACGTACTTGTTCTGTAATGCCCTGCGACTGTGTATCATATATAAATGCCCAGGGCAAATCCGCCTTTTTGGGATCATACAAGGCGTAATCATATTTGGCACCTAATACAACGCGCTGAAATTTGTGCTTGTAGTCCTGCGAGCTACTTAGCACAACCAGTTTTCCATACAGGACCTCCAAGGCATCACCAGTCGCTATTGCCTTTTGTGAACCGGCTGCTTCTGGCCACTGGCTTAGTTGTGTTCCGTTATTGAGACGAATGCTTTTGACTTTGCCGGAAGCAAGCTCAAGCTGAACACCACTTGGGGTATCAAATGTCTCGTCGAGTACCAGCCAGTCGAAAAACTGCAGACGATCCTTCAGGTCAGTGACATCTGCAAAATAATTATTGACTGCACCCAGATAAACGACAGTCTTATTTTTCCGGTAGCCTTCCAGTAGTTCGAAAGTCTCGTCGGTAGATGTATTAATGGCAATACCTCTATAATCGCCCGTTGTAATGCTGTCCCTGCCTAAATAATTAATGCGCGGCTCCGGCTCAGGCCCTACGATGGTCGGCTCATCCTGATCCACCTTGCAGCTCATAAGATGAAGACCCAGTAACAAAAAGACAGGTAAAAATAAGGTAGCTCTCATAATAAAAAGGTTTAGTTCTCTTACAGTGACACATTTGTATGGATTTGGTTGGATTCACAGCAAATTTTTTCGGTAAAAGTGAATAATATAATGCTCACCATTTATTCATACAGGAGGCAGATTTTCTGTTTTAAGCTGCAAAAATTCAATGCACTACAAGTTAGGAGCTTCGCTGCCAGCGTATTTATTTTCTGATTTTCCTTTCATGATCATCCGGAAACCTTTCGTTGTTGGCCATGTGCCCAGTCCGGCTACGAAATTCTGAAACCATACGGATCGGTAAAGTTTGAAACAACTCAACATAGTATCCAGTACAAATTACTGATGGCAGCAGCCAAAAACAGAAAACTGGACGACGTTTTGGTTTGGCGGTACGACGGCACGGGCCGCCCCGCGCTTTGCCCGCTCGACCCAGGCACTGGTCAATACTATGAAGGAATTTCAGAGTATGGGTATGATTTTATACGCTCCGGCGCACCGATCTTATCAGGGGAATATCGATACCACCATTCCGACTGGTGAGCTAATATTTCATGTGATGGCTTCGCTGGCACAATTTGAAAGCTCACTGACCAGCGAGAGGTAAAAGCCGGTATGACCAGAGCAAAAGCGCAGGGAAAGCAGATATCCAGACCCAAGCTACACTTAACCAAACTGCACCAGATCCTGGAACTTCAAAAAACAGGATTGTCAATGAATCAGATAGTATCCGGTCCTGAGTTGCTTACGGAATAGTGTATAATTATCTGGCTAAGAAAATGGAATAATCCCGAACCGTGCGAGGGCCGCCGCTATTTTCGGTCCATTTGTAATGAAAACCTCAAATTAGCAAACCCACGCTTTACGCATGTATAAGGAGCTTTACGCCTACGAGCTTGACTACAAGCAGACATGCTTCGAAACAGTTAGTCCTCAAATTTCGGTTACTTACTCGCTAACTTTTTATGACGATCCCCCCCAATCTTCCAACTCTTTGACAGGTTTTAACGCGTATCCTATTGGAGTTAATTTATATTCAACACGTGGTGGAACTTCTGCATAAACTGTTCTTGTGATTATCACATTTTCTTCGAGCTTACGTAGCTGTAAGGTCAACATACGTTCGGTAATGTTTGGCAATTTCTTTTTCAATTCCCCGAAACGTAGCTTACCGCTCATAACCAGGAGCAGATTACCAATGTCCGTCGTTAATACTTGAAGCGTAAATCTCTGTACATTCGTCACTTAGCGCACTCTTGTTGGAGAAATTGGTCGATGTTTGCTTAATCTCACTCATTACTTACATTTTTTATAGTACCTAACAATTGGCGGGTAGTATACGAATTGTATGTACTGCATGCTACCTTCGTGTTAGATTTATTAATGATATCACTATGAAGACTTTAATCATTATTACGTACCCTACCATGAGCGAGTCTACCATAAATAAAAGGTGGACGGAGGGGCTGCTTAAATTCCCGGAAAAGTACACTGTTCACCAGTTGTACGATGCTTATCCAGACGAAATGATAGATGTCCATGCGGAACAGCGACTGGTCAGGCAATACGATTAGAATATATTCCAATTTCCTTATTACTGGTTTAATATTCCCTCATTGTTAAAAAAATGGGCGACCAGGTAATGATCCACGGCTGGGCATATGGTAGTAAAAGTGGATACTGCATGAAAGGAAAAAAATAGCACTGGCCATATCGTTAGGCGTGGAAGAGGAGGAGTTGAGTAACGCAGGGAAATACAAGTATCCGCTCAACGAACTCACCAGGCTATTCGAGCTAAGTTTTGAATATGTCAAAGCGGACTACCAACCGGCATTCGCTTTTTACGGTATGGATTTTCGTGTCTCTGATAGCCATATCGAACTGGGGGAAGATCATATTATGAAATTCTTGGCGGAATTTTAATAGCGCTGCTATTTATAGAAAAGTTACACAATTGAATGATATAGATTTTTTAAATAATAACATGGAATCACAAAGAAAACGAATCTTGATTATAGGCGGTTACGGAATGGTAGGCAGCAAAATAGCGCGGTTGATCAGACGCGTAGATACCAGTATAGAATTGGTTCTTTCCGGAAGAAACCCTCAAAAGGGGGAGCATCTGGCTGATGAATTAAAGAATGCAGAAACGGCCTATGTTAATTTGGAGGAAGGATTTGATTTAAGCAAACTCGGCAGTATCGATCTTATCATCACAGCGATGCAAGACCGGAGAAATATTTCCCGGGAGATTGCCATTTCCAATGGCATTGCCTGTATTACCGTCAGCGAATTAGCTGATCAAATATCTCCAACAACATTTTTAAGCCTGCAAAAACCTATTGCTGCTCCAATCGTCTTTGCCGGTCATTGGCAAGCAGGATTATTGACCCTTGTCGTTAAACACCTAGCAGCCAAATTTGATCATATCACACGTATTGAAATGGCAGGATTGTATGACGAGAAGGATCATGTAGGACCGGAGGTAGCAAATGATGTCAACGGTTTTATAGGTCAGGCGCTAATCCGGCAGGATGGAGCGTGGCTGTCAGTTCCCGCAAAAGATAATCCAAGAGAAATTTGTTTATACAATCGGTCATTGGTGAGAGGTTATCCATTGAGTACGCTGGATGTTCCAAGTATTGCCGCTTTTACAAATTCTGCCAATATTCGATTTGATTTTGCTACAGGTGAATCCATAGGCAGCAGTAGAGGTTTAGAAGCCTCGCATGATCTGTATATTGATATGGAAGGAGTGTTGTTTTCCGGGAAAAAGACAAAGCTTCAAACCATCGTGTCTGGAAAAAAAGGAAATTCTCAAATGACCGCGGTGGGTGTCTATTTGATAACAGAAAGGATATTGGGTCTTAATGGAAAGAACGCAACAAATGCGGGAGGCCTATATCTTCCGGAAACTATCGTTCCGGTAACTGATCTTATCAACCGTTTAAAGGATTTCGATATAGAGTTTATTCAAATAGGTGATGAATAAAGATGGTAATTGTCTTCAAAAACACACCCTTATGAAACAAATTGACATCTCATCAAAATAGTGATGAGATGTCTTACTCTTCTGCTAATCAACTGTATATGTTTTGCAAAAAATCTTTTAAACTCATTGGACTCCTGCCGAGTAGTTTCTTCATGTCACTTTTATTGGTATCGAATTCTCCTTTAGCAATCGCCCCACAGAACCTTGCAATGTATGCTGCATCATCTTCAGAAGCACCGGTCTGTATAAGCTGTGCGATATAAGAACTTACGTTCGGTTGGTGATAAGTTAATGTTTTTCCGGTAATGTCTGATAGTAGGTCAGCGATCTCGGCGAAGGAGAAAGCAGTTTCTGCAGTGATGACATATTCTTTATTTTCATGACCCGGAGTAGTCAGTACAACAGCTGTCGCTTCAGCCATTTCTGTTATTGGCAAAAAGGGAGTTTTGCCGTCTCCGGAAGGAATAGATATTCCATTATTCAGTATATCCTTTCCAATCAGGAAAGGAATCATGTCAGCATACATGGTGTTATCCATTAAAGTATAAGGAATGGCTATTTGTTTTAGATAATCGGCTGTGTATGCATGATATTGAACCTCTGCACCCATTATACTTTGTTGTAAATTTTTCATGTCAAAGCTCGTATAGATAATATGGCCGACACCAGTTTCTTTGGCTGCATTGATGGCATTTTTGTGCTGCTCAAACCTGTTGACTATATTTGATGAAGAAGATATAAGCAGCAGCTTGTCTACGCCCTGGAACGCACTTTTTAAAGACTCAAAATCCTGATAGTCGCCAAGTTTTATTTGAAGGCCTTTTGATATTAATTCTGCTGCCTTGGTTTCATCTCTTACCAATGCCGTAATATCGCTTGGAGTTATACCTCTTTTTAATAATGAATTGATGGTGGCTTTACCTAAATTCCCTGTTGCACCGGTTACTAAAATCATATTTTTTGTTTTAAGTTTAATTACTTTTGTTATGTAAATAAACAAATATTGATCTTGAAAAATCACCCTTGCTTTGGGTTACAAGACAAAAAGTGGTAACCTAAAAGTGACTAATGGAAAAGGAATTAGAACATGCTGACTGTCCTGTTACAGCAACGATAGCCTTATTTGGAGGGCGGTGGAAGCTGCCGATTTTATACATACTGTCCAAAAATACCAGACGTTTTGGCGAAATTCAGGTAAGAGTACCTTCTATTTCAAAAAAGGTGTTAACCGAACAGCTAAGAGAGCTTGAGGCTGATGGCTTAATCAGCAGGAAACAGTACAGAGAACTTCCTCCCCGGGTAGAATATACCCTCACTGATTTTGGAAAAACCCTTTGCCCTTTGTTAGTTGATATCGCAGCCTGGCAAAGAAAAAGCATTGACACTCTTACCAAGGCAAAATAAAGCTTTCCGATTGAAGGCGTAATCAAAACTGGAGAATTCTAAAAATGCAAATTAGACTTTTTTGCCAGATTTGAAGTTTGACGTGGTTCCGTTTTGGTTTACACTTTTGCGGGTTAGTATAATATTTAAAATCTCAATTCTCATCCAGTTTGCCGATAGTATTCTGCTTCAAAGGCAACCGGGTTCAAATAGTTTAAGGACGAATGTAGCCTCCTGGTATTGTAATAGCCGTCAATATATTCAAAAAGGACAGTTTTTAATTTTTCCAGACTCTCATATCCTCCTTTCGGCATAGCTAATTCCGCCTTGAGTCTGCTCCAAAATGACTCTGCCCATGCATTGTCATAAGGATCATCAGCGCGAGACATACCGCGCGGCGGACCGCTTTGTTTCAGCTTGAAGGTCTTGACCAACTCCTTCATTTTGTTTGACAGATATTGTCCACCGCGATCAGACCGGGTCGCCGGGCGATGAATAATCATACCTGGTTTGACTCTTCGCCTCAAAAGAGCCCTTTCCAATGGTTCCCTAACAAGACTGTCCTGCATATTTTCACCTAACTGCCAGCCGACTATTTGACGCGAGAACAACCGGGGCGCCGGCGCGCTCCATCCAAACGCATAAGTATGCCCATTTACCGCCTTTTAGAGGCATGTATGTGATATCAGAAACCGCGCGGCGGACCGTCCAGATACTATTTGGTTTTATTGGTTTGGGTTGACCCAGTAAAAGATTGGGAGATACCCGTTTCCCATGTCCACTATCGGTCGTCCTTGGAATAAATTTCCGCGGTTGAATAGCTCTCAAGCCCTCTTTTCGCATGATTTCAGAAACCTTCCTGCGACCAATGTTTATCCCTTTCTGTTTCAAGGACTCCTGAATGCGCCTGCTACCATATCGCTTCCAATTCTGGATAAATTCTACCCGTATTTCATGCCTTGGCCGATTGTATTTTTTGTCCGCATTGTGGCTTTCTCCACGTCGATAGCGATAATATGCTGTCCTGCTAACTTCGAAAAGTGTGCATAAATAATTGACCTTTTGTGTCCGAGAGAGTGAATATATCAGCTCATAGACATCTCTGAGTCGGACTGGCTCAAGAGTGGCCCCTATAACGGGATTTTGTTTCGTTTTGAATAACTTTATGATGGTTCCGCTGTAGCAAGACCTTTTGGGTAAATGAACGAAAGTTCCATCAAGAGTATGGTTACGGTGTCTCATTGAGTTTCAGATTGAACATTGCAGTTCGTATGGTAGTATACAATGGAGATACCTTACAGTGGGCTTTCAATTCTAAATTTTAAAACAAAATGGAAAAGCTCCCCAAAAAACCCAAAGTTGTTGAAATGACCTTGGTTCATCCGAACGCGGCTGGCATCGACATCGGCGACAGTATTCACGCTGTTGCCGTTCCGGTTGGCAGGGATGTTGAAAGTGTCCGGACTTTCGGTGCTTTTACCTGTGATCTGGAAGCCATCATCGAGTGGCTGACCAAATGCCGGATAGAAACAGTCGCACTTGAAAGTACGGGCGTGTACTGGAAAAATTTATTTAACATGTTGGTTCAAAGCGGATTTGAGGTGTATTTGGTTAATGCCAGACATACACGTAACGTAACCGGAAAAAAGACCGACGAAAGCGACGCTGCATGGATACAGCGGCTGCACAGTTGCGGATTGTTAAATAGTAGTTTCCTTCCCGATGATCAGACAGAGACCTTGCGGACAATTGTCCGTCACAGACGAAATCTAACAAAGGATAGTTCAACCTGTATCAATCGGATGCAGAAATCACTCGAGCTCATGAATTTAAAGATACACACCGTGTTAAATGACATTACAGGTAAAACGGGAAGGGCGATCGTCGAAGCCATCATCAATGGCGAAAGAAAAGCAACCAATTTCTTACCTTTAGTTGACAAACGCGTCAAAGCAAGCTCAGAAACGATATGCAAATCGTTACAGGGCAACTGGCGTGCTGAACACCTTTTCCTGCTCAAGCAGTCTTATACCATGTATAAATTTATCCAGGAGCAAATCGTTCTTTGTAATGAAGAAATTGAGGGGGTTCTCAAGCTAATGATGGCATGTAAAAAGGAAAGGCTCATTGAAAAGATACCAGAGACAGGCAGTTCAACAGAAGAAGTTTCGATAAAGAAAAGAAACAAAAATCACCCTGGTTTTAATACCAGGGAATATTTAAAAGGTATTCTTGGGACCGATGTAATAGAAATATACGGTATAAGTTCAACGGTTGCATTGGAGGTATTAGGTGAAACAGGAACAGATTTGAGTAAGTGGGCAACGGAAGAGAAATTTGTGAGTTGGTTAAATCTGTGTCCAAACCGAAAAGTCTCTGGCGGTAAACTAATCAGTAGCAAATTGTTATCCAAAAAAGCTAACCTAGCCTCACAAGCTTTTCGCATGGCGGCCAACAGTTTGTTATCCAGTAGTAATTGGCTAGGTGACTATTTTAGAAGAATGAGATCAAAAGGCGGTCATAAATATGCGATTGTCGCTACGGCAAGAAAAATTGCAATTATCTACTACCGTATGGTTAGATATAAGCAACCTTTTACTCCATTCGATTACGAAGAATACAAAGAAAAGTATAGACAAACAAAAATAGCGAACCTGGAAAGGGCTTTAAAACGCTTGAAAGACGTTGCGGCTTGAGAAGTTATATGGTAGACCTAAGGCCTTTTTTAAAATTTCGCGGTCGGTTTTTAAGCGCGCATTTTCAGCACGTAATTTAGCAACTTCTGCGGCCAGCTTCGCCGACTTGTCGTTGCCATTTTCTCCGGGAGTCGATTTTATCTTTTTTGTTGCCATTCTTTTCCAACGATAGAGAAGATTCTCGGCAATTCCAAATGCTTCCGAGATTTCCTTTGCACTTCTACCGGAAGCCAGCATTCTTATCACTTCCTGCTTAAACTCAGCATCATAACTCCTACGAATTTTAACTGTTTTTTTGTCTTTCATCTTGCATCACGATGTGCAAAAATGTGTGCCGCTTTTTGGAGACACCTCAATTTCCTTCATCGCACTTGCATTGACGGTATCTTGTTTTAAAACCAGAGATCCAACAACTTGTTTTATTTTGTACCGCAAATAGCCTATGGCTTGATCTTCTCGAAGCCACTCTTTGAAAACGCTGTCGATATTCGATCCGCTGACGGTTACACTGTCATACTCTGGTTTCGAACCTTTGACTTGAATAGCTTGGTTATCTAAAAGAATATCCGCAAGCTTGATCGTGTTGATACCACTTCCTGCATGTAGATACATATGAGCAGGTTCACTAAGCTTACCTTTTAACAAAAAGCGATTCTTATTGGCAATTGTTGAATCAATTACCTTTCTCCGTCCACCATCAATCAAAAATATTTTCGTACCGTCGAGCAGGCCTTTAACTTCACCTTTCACTTCATATCCTGATTTGTTTTGCGCAAAACTGGTGGTCTCAGCCATAAATAATGCTAGAAAATACAGAGATCGCAGATTTTTCATATGACGAAACGTGTACTGAAAATATTCGTTTTTCGGTATTCATAAACCGACGTTTTCGGGTACTATGCACTACTAAGCGGAGGTGTATATTCGCCGGAAGATCTTAAAGACAAAACCAAGCCTAAACTTATTTTCCTCAGTTCAGGTAGTAAAGAGAAACCCGACGGCGTGAGGAATGCGGCAACTGCGCTGAAAACGGCGGGATACAATTCGGTTTCATACGTATCCGAGGGCACAGCACATGAATTTCTTACTTGGCGCCGCAGCCTGCATCAGATGGCGCCGCTTTTATTTAAATAGATAGTGGCCTTGTGAGTCAGGTGGTTTATGGAATAAATTTGTCTAACCACCTGTATCCTTTATCCCTTTCTGTTTATGGACTTCTTAATGCGCCTGTTACCATATCGTTTTCAATTCTGAGTAAATTTGATCCGTACGTCATGCCTTGGCCGATTTTATTTTTTGTCCGCATTGTGGCTTTTTTCATGCCGCTAGCGCGGGGTGGCCCGTGCCATAATATGCTGTCCTGGTAAATTCATGCTTAAATCAGCATCGTAACTCCTACGATTTTTACCTGTAAATGCCAGGTTGAGAGATTAACTAATAAAAGGATGGTATGGAAATGTTGTGACCTCTTCTTGACGGAAAATCTGCGACGGAATCAGATGCTCTACCTATCCGAAATCTCCTATAATTTGGCTTTTATTGATTTGAATTATGGCTGTTAAAAGCTTAATTAGAGCAGGTCATCCGTTTAAAAATCCTTCAGATTAATCTTCATGATCAATAACCGATTGATCCGGGTGTATAGCAATTAGCACTGCGAACATCATTGCATTTTCTTTGCTATTAGTCAGCCAGAGAATTTTTTAATACATCTTCTCAATGCGCCCTGGCAGATGTGGATATTCCTGCGCCAGACGCACCTGTAATTCCTGTCTTGCTCTGAAATAATGTGATCTGACCGTAGCAGCGTTCATATTCAACAATTCCGAGATTTCATTTAGCGCATAACCATCTACGGCGTTCATCAGAAAAACCGTTCGGTATATGGGTCTGAGCTGTTGAATGACTTTCAGTATTTCTTGCATAGCCGTCTGACTCACTACATCATTACTATCTTCAAGATCGAAGTCGGAAAAGTGATCAAGCGAGACCCGGGAATCATTGTATTTTCGCGTCTTACGGTAGTGACTTATGGCGGAATTTACCATAATAGTACGAAGCCAAGCTTTAAAAGGATGCTCAGGATCATAATTTTCCAGATTGTTAAATACCTTTAAAAAACCTTCGTTTAGGACCTCTTCGGCTTCTTGTGCAGAGGCTGTATATCTCAGGCAAATACTTTTGCCATAACTGAAATATTTTTTAAAGAGCTCGCGCTGGGCTGACCGGTTACCGGCGATACATGCCTGTACAACAGACTGGAAGTTATGGGGATCAAATAATATCCGATGTATGAAACCGTTCATCATGCTAAAAATTTTATGTCCTGAATTAACCTAATTGTGTCCTGCCTCTGCTGGTAAAAAGGCTCAGTACGGCCATGACAGCCAACGTCACCAAAATCCACCATGCATGACCAGCAGCATCACTAATGATTGTCGTTATCACGTTTGGTTTTGAAGTAATCCTTTCAATGATCCACCCGATGGCGGCGGCAGCCGACAAAAATGCCCCCACAATCCTAACCGGTGAATACAGTTTAGTGCGGCTCAAAATCATCAGCCAGGGAAATACTATCGCTATGACCAGTAACTGCATCAGCTCGATACCGAGATTGAAACCCAGTATGCTCAACCCAAGTTGCAACGAATCCAGATTCAGAGCTGTGAGTGTGCCTGCGAATGCCATGCCGTGGATCAGGCCGAAACCGGCTGCCACATAGGCTTCTTTACCAAAAAAAACAGGCCTGACCGCGTGGAAAGCGGATATTAAAATTGAGAATGCTATGATAACTTCCACGGGCTGCCCCGGAAAGCTAAACCAGCCCAGTGCACCTGCTACAAGGGTAACCGAGTGTCCGAGCGTGAATGCGGTGACGATTCTCAGCAAGCGGACCAGACTGTAATGCACACCTCCAAACGTTCCCCATTGACCATTAACTGTCAGTAAAGGTGCCGCAAGCAGAAGAGCCAGCAAAAAAAGTAAGTGGTCCGTTCCCTCGGCAATATGGTGCATGCCCAGAACGGCTGTTTGTTTAAAACCCTGCCATGCCCCGCCACCGCCCAGACTAACTTTAAACGGATGGATGACATTATTTCGGATGTCCCAGTCGATCACCCCCAGCCGGACCGGCTCGCTGGCAAACACACCGCCCTCCCAATCCTGCCGCACCGAAACCAATACAAAGTGTGTGGCAACCTGATGCAAAATGATATCATAATTCAAAATAAAGTCCCGGGTGGTACTGCCAGCTGGCGGCATAATGGTCAGGTTAGCGATCAGTTCGTGATATGGCCCGCTTGGGCTCTGTTGAACCTTCTGCACTTTTAAATCATCCAGCTTTACAGTCCATACACTACCATCGGCACCGACAGGATGGATATGGCTAAGCAGATACGCCGACAACTCAGGCCTTAGCCGGTTAAGCAGTCCCTGCGGATTCTTATTGACATCATGCGCAAACGCCAATTCCAGCTCATTTAAAGGCAGCAGTAATTCCATGTGCACCTGCTTGGGCTGAACATCAAGCAATACGACCGAATTGGGCATCGGGTGGGCGAGTGCCTTTACAAAAAGCAAGCAAACCAGAAGGATGGAAAGCATCAGCCGCCCAAAACGACGGCTGATGAAAATAATATTATACATGAATTGGGCTTTTAAAGTCCGTTGTAATCCCTTGTATGATCACGGTACACAGCGTGGTAGTGGATTTCATTCTGATAAACGACACCGGATTGACAAACAAACTCGATCCAGACACTTGGTCCGTCGATCCGCACATAATCGGCATTGTTGGTCAACGTTGCATTTCCTGAATAGGAGATGTAAGTCCCAGCCAATTCATTTTCATACAGTTTCAGATTGGCCGTACCCGTAGCATCATCCACATCATTGGTCCAGGGTTTCATTGCAGCCAGAACCAGAAGTTTCTGCGCATCCGATAACGTACTTACTGCAACGCCCAACTTGGTCGTTGGAAACTGTCCATCCTTGTTTGGTCCAAGCGATACATCACTGAACGTGGTGGAGAGCTTTGCAGAGGCCAGTTGCGCCGTTGTCAGCGAAGCCAGCATAGCAGCCATCGCATCATGCTCCAAAGCCATAGGAGCATAGGTGGTAGTACCTGATGTCCAGGTTTTCGGCTCGATACCCTGGTGAGAAGGTGTTGCGCTTGCCACTGCTCCGGCATTGTAGGTAATATTCTGTGCGTAATGGTGCCCACCGAACTGAAGCATCCAGGTTCCTGTCACGCTGGGGGTTCCCAAAAAGGCGATGATATATTTACCAGATGAATAACCGCTACCGGCCTTGGTGCCCAGCACATCGTCTGCTGCATTGACCTGTGAGAATTCATCATAACCATCGTTGGCCGTCGTTCCGGATGCAGCAGCGATCACGGCTTTGGCGGCAGTTAGCTGAGCAGTAGTTAAGGTGCTGAATTCTAATCCGTTTCGGATACTTACACCGCCTGGCAAATTCGACCATTTAATGGCATTGGCCTTGGTAAAGTCAAGTTGAACAGTGGCCAGCTGTGCAGTCGTTAGGGTAGCCTTAAAGGCCTCAACTGCGCAGACTACCTTTGCAACAGTGGTTGTGGCGCTGCTGCAATCGACCGTACTGGTTGAAGAAGCGGACACCGTCAGCGTCATTGTGCAGCTGATGCTGCCAAAGGTGATCGCAAAACTGGCAGTTCCTGCGGATGTTGGCGTGCCGGAGATGGTAAAAGCCAGGTTGCCAGCACCACTTGCCAATGTACCTGCCTGCAAGGTTGCCGTAAGTCCGGTTACTCCGGTAGAGGAAATAGCGCTGCCTGCACTGTAAGCCACAGCATTTCCTCCTGTGTAGGGTACTGTCGCTGTTCCCGAATAAGCAGTTCCGTTAATGGCAGTAGTTGAGAAGGTGGCAGAAGCGCAGGTCAAGGCAGTAACACTAGCATCCTCAGAAGTGACATCGTCATCGCTTTTATTGCATGCGGCAAGCATCGTCAAAAAAAGTGACAAAATCAGCAGGGAGTAACATCTTGTTAGTTTCATAGATTGTGAATTGATTGTGAACGTTAAAAATTATAAATCTGAATGTATTGTGATTAACGCACACGGCGGGCTTCTTCAAAGATAATAGTGGTCAATGCCCCGAATGTTGTGACGAACTACCGGAATATGCTCCTAAAATGCTCTTCATAACTAGCCCCAACAGGAATCTCTTCTTCTCCGATCTGAATAAATTTGTTACGGAAGGAAACCACTTTATCCAGTGAGACAATATAGGAACGGTGTACGCGCGCAAAGCCCGGCTCGGGCAGCTTTTCGACCATCGCTTTCATGGTAAGTCTTACCACCACAGGCTTCTGATTGACAAGATGAATCTTGAGATAATTGTCCAGCCCTTCTATAAAAAGAATCTCATTGACAGCAATGGGGACTAATCCATAATCGACCCGAAAGTAAAGTACTGGTGAGACCGGACCGGATAACTGCCTGGCTGCCTTAACCATTTGTAACGCCTTGTTTGCAGCCAGCAGAAACCTATCCTGTGAAAAAGGTTTTAAAAGGTAGTCGACCGCATTAAGTTCATAACTTTCCACTGCATATTCTGCGTAGGCGGTCGTAAAGATCACCATAGCCGGATGTGGGATATTTTTAAAGAAATCAATTCCGGAAACGACCGGCATGTTAATATCCAGAAAAATAAGATCAACCGGGTTTTCTTCCAGATACTCACGTGCCTGACCGGTTTTGGTAAAGGTCTTTTGCAGGTTAATAAAGTCTGTCCTGACGCAAAAGGCCGCAAGAATTTCCAGCGCAGGCCGCTCATCGTCAATGGCTATGGCTTTTATCATGAAAGTTCGAGGTAGAGGGTTACCAGAAAATAATCCGGCGTATTTTCTATTGCTAATTTGTGTTTTTCCGGATAAAGACGCGTAAGGCGATCCCTGGAATTAGAAATGCCGATACCCAAAGAATTTTCCATATTATTGATTACAACCTTGTTGTTGCGGACCGAGAGCTCAATGGTTGCTTCTGACATTGAAATGCTGATATCTATTTGAGAGTCTTCCTCAGGGTTTACCCCGTGCTTGAACGCATTTTCTATAAATGCGAATAGCAGAAGCGGTGCAATCCTGCTTTCGCCGGGGCTTCCTGATAACTCGAAATTGATCCGGACCGAATCCCTGAGCCGTGAAGCCTGCAAATCCAGATAGTTGGCTATATAATCGAGTTCTTTGGAGAGCAGCACCTGGTTTTCCTTCGCATCCTTCAACAGGTACCGCATGAATTCAGATAGTTTCACAATACTATCCGGCGCTTTTTCACTTCCGGTGACAGAAAGCGCATAGATACTATTAAGTGTGTTAAAGAGAAAATGGGGATGAATCTGCGCTTTCAGGTTGGCCAGTTCAGCCTCCGCCTTATCACGCTCAGATTGAAGAAAACGCCTGTTGACCTGTAACAAAATTGAAAAAAGAATAACCACACAAAACAGGTAAATGTGGTGGCGCACCTCCATAATAAAGGGGCTCTGCGGTTTTCGGGGCATTCCGTCGGACATCATCTGGCTTGCCGGAGAAGGCCCCCGCGTATTGGCTGTAAAATCTTCTCCGGTCAGTAAGGAAGGCAGGATAATGATCAGCACAAAGCTGATTGCGACCACAATGAAATAGTACAGGTACTTTTTCCGG